>SMEP01000202.1_pt1 | contig 25506 bp, 22 predicted proteins | sample 2456231 | NCBI WGS metagenome assembly SMEP01 (sample SAMN10132595, study PRJNA489261) | soil metagenome | isolation source: day1 control-silty clay loam soil ammended with raw manure from dairy cow... | place: USA | collected 2015-05-15
ATTAAACCGAAACCACAGTTATCTTTAAACTCATCCGGTTGGTATAAACCTTGAGCGGGAGCTACATTATTAGGCGATGGCATGTGCATAGCGTACCCTTCTTTTCACGAAGCCATATAGGCTGTTAAACAATCTAAATTCTTCTCTGCGCTGCGTGTAATGGACTTTCGAAGACCGTCTTGCTAGAGCAAAATCTTTTCATCTTTATTTCTTCAGCCTAGTCCTTTTTCAGACCGAATGCATAAAAAATAAAGTTTATTTTGCTGATGAATAACATAAAAATCAGGAATAAATATGACATTCATAGGTTGTCATCGAATCATTTTTCGCGCTAAAACAGGGAGATTAATTCAATCCATGCACCAATAAAGCAAATTACATGCCAATAAATAGCACATAAATTAAAACCATACAGATGACAAAGCTTTAACAAGGATTACAGGGATACTGGTTATTTTTAATGTGTATTTTTTGCACCAAAAGCGCACATTTCTAATTAGGTCATTTTTTTGGTGCGCTATTTTAGAACGGGTTAGTTAAAAGGATCACTAATCTCATTGTTTTGAGGACGGGAATTCCCCCCTTGGTTCGGTCGATTATTATTGTTTTGTGGTTGCGGAGCACCTTCTACAGCACTTTCGGATTTCTGTACATCGAGCACATTGCCAGCGGCATCACGACGCACAATTGTGGTACTGGTGGTCGCATCCGAACTACGCGGTTTAACCTCAGCCTGAGTTTGCTGTCTGAGTCGTACAGATTCATCTACCTTCGGTAAAGGTACGTTTTTCAAGCGAATCTCATACAGCTTTTGATTGCTTGCCAACTCCTCTGAACCCAGATTATTGACCAGACTGACATACTGCTGTATTGGCACCACTTCAGGCTTCACTGAAGCAGGCAAATTTAAATTCAATGTAGATAAGGCCTGATTGGCTTCTGCGGCGGTCTTATACTGACCATACAGCAGCACATATTGTTCTGGCTGATTTTCACCGGATATTCTTAGATAAATAAAAGGCTTACGATCTGGCTGTTTTTTAAGAAAGCTTTTGAGAATGGCTTCATTGCTGACGCGAAATAATTCAATCGCATGCTGTTTTTTCGCCTCATTAACAAATTTGGTGCCGCGAAATTCTGGCTCATGATTGGCATTTACAATGGTGCGGGTATTCAAATCGAGGGGTTTGACCTCGTCAAAAAGCGCACCAAGATGGGTCATTGTCGCTACTTTTTCCGGCTGAATTTGTAATTGAACTTTAGTTTCTGGCTTTTTTTCCACTTCAATTACCGCATCTGAATCAGTAATGGCCCAAAAGATCAAGGCTGCAAATAGACAGCATACACCACAGACCAGCCAGAAATAGTGCTGAACCTTTTGCCAAGGAGTGTGTAATGCTGTCATAAAAACTAAAACCTATGCCTGATTCGCTAAAATTGCCTGTTGCATTCGCTCAAGATCAAAATCCCGAGTAATCACAGCTTTGCCTAATTGTTGCAACAACACCAGACGCAATTGTCCATTCAAGACTTTTTTGTCATGGGCCATATATGCCAGGAAATCATCAAGAGGGATTTTAGGACAAACGATCGGAAGTTTGGCACGAGAAATGATTTTTTTTGTACGCTCCAGATCACTCTGAGAAATCCAGCCCATACGCTGTGATAAATCTGCCGCCATGACCATACCTGTTGCAACAGCCTCACCATGTAGCCAGACACCATACCCCAGATAAGATTCAATCGCATGTCCAAAAGTATGCCCCAGATTCAGTAGAGCACGTTCCCCTTGCTCTTTTTCATCATTGGCGACAATCCGGGCCTTGTGCGCACAGGAACGATAAACGGCCTCAGCCAGTAGTTTCTCATCACGACTGACCAGAGCATCCATGTTCTCTTCAAGCCAGAGCAGAAATGATTCATCACCGAGTAGCGCATATTTAATGACTTCAGCCAAACCGGCCGCAAGTTCACGATCGGGTAAAGTAGAAAGTTGCGACATATCGGCCAGCACCACTTGCGGTTGCTGAAATGCACCAATCATGTTTTTACCCAGTGGATGATTAATCCCGGTTTTTCCACCGACACTGGAATCGACTTGAGACAGTAAAGTCGTCGGTACCTGAATGAAGTACACGCCACGCTGGAAACATGCCGAAGCAAAACCGGCCATATCGCCAATCACACCACCACCGAGCGCAAGCACCGTACAGTCCCGGTTAAAACCAGCTTCAAGCAATGCATCAAAGATCAGATTCAGATGCTGGCTATCCTTATATTTTTCACCATCGGGCAAAATACAGGTCGCAACATGCTTGTCTAAAGCTGCAATCGCAGTTTGATAATGCTGCAAATAAAGTGGCGCAACCGTGGTATTGCTCACAATCATCACTTGCTTGCCATGAATATAGGGAGCCAATAAGGCCTGTGGATCAAGATCGCTCCCGATAAAAATAGGGTAACGACGTTCTCCGAGTTCTACATATAAGGTTTGCATGTTTGATTAACCACTTTATTCAATGTACTTAGTTCTTGGAAGTAATGAGATTGAGAATCCGCTGCGCCAGATCTCGTGCCGCACCCTGATTGGTCTCAATGATATGATGTGCCACTTCCCGATACAAGGGGTCACGAACTGCCAATAAATCACGTAACTTTTGTTCCGGATTTTCGACTTGGAGGAGTGGACGGTTTTTATCGCGATAGGTACGCTGCAGTTGAATTTCAACCGGCGTATAGAGATAAACGACGATCCCACGCTGTTTCAGATAGTCCCGATTCAAGACCTGAGTAATGGCACCACCGCCAGTGGCTAAAACTAAATGGGGGCGTGAAGTCAGTTCATTAATTACAGCAGTTTCACGGTCACGAAAACCCTGTTCCCCTTCTTTCTCAAAAATCCAGGGAATCGTCGCACCTGTTTTACGTTCAATTTCATGATCACTATCTAGAAATTCGCGTCCTAACAATTCTGCGAGATGTCGTCCTACTGTTGTTTTACCGGCCCCCATCGGCCCTACCAAATAAAGATTTGGTAGGGTTTCAAACTCTTTGCTTGGCAAGGAGTCACCTATTCGTTTTGTTAAATTCAAAATATATTAATGATTTCTTGAAACACTGTCATTAACAATTCGAGGCTTTACGGAATAAACGCCCTACATAAGGAATATCCCCCAGGAATGGCACCTTGGTTTGTGCATTACGGGTTTCCTGCTCAAAAATCCCACCCAGGACCACTGTTTCACCATTATCCACCAGCACATTGGTATTGATCTGGTTTTTATTAATAGTCAATTGTCCGGTCGGCGTTGGGTTGCCTGGGGAGTCACTGGTAATATTCAGCTCCATCTGCACTTTCCCATCTGGAGTAATACTTGGCGTGACATCCAGACTCAAAGTCGCATCAATAAACTCAGTAGTGGATACAGCATTGGCCCCTCCACCTTCAGCAGATTGATACGGAATTTGTGAACCAGATGCAACCGTGGCTTTTTGCTTGTCTGCTGTGAGTACTTTTGGTGTTGAAATAACTTCACCATAGCCATCCGCTTGCAATGCAGACAGTTCAAGATCCAGCATAAAATCAGAGAGACTAATCAAACCAAAGGCAATACGGCTTGCACCCGGACTGGTGACACCCAAGTCTACATTCAGGTTTTGTGGACGCTGAATTTCATAAGTATATCCGCCCAAATCACTTTCTTGCGGATCTCTAAGATCCCACAATGTCGTATCGCTACCACCGACCAGAAGGCTATTATTGTTGGTAATGCCTTGTGACAGAATCCCCCACTTCACCCCCATTTCTTTAGTGAAGTCAGTGGTGGCACGTACAATACGAGCATCAACCATTACTTGCTTGACCTGTACATCGAGCAGATCCACCATATTCCGGATTTTATCGATAAAAGGTTGGGTATCATTCGATAGACACTGAACCACGTGAACTTAATAAACTTTCTTTATCATCATTATTCGTGGTGTTACTTGAACCGCCCGAACTAGATGCACCTTTATTTTGAGTGATCAGTTTTTCAATATCTGTAGCTTTAGCATAACTCAGCTGCATATATTCAGTCTGAATAGGGGCAAGTGCAACGCTCTGCTTCAAGGCTTTTGCCTCTTCCTCTTCTGCCTTAATCAGTTCTGTCACTGGTGCAATCCAGATCACATTGCCATTACGGCGTTTATCCAGGTTTTTGGTTTTCAGTACAATATCCAGTGCCTGATCCCAAGGCACTTCTTTTAGGCGCAAGGTAATATTGCCTTGTACACTATCTGCTGCCACCATATTGATATCGGTAAAATCAGCCAAAAGCTGTAGTACACGACGTACTTCAATATCCTGGAAATCGAGTGAAATTTTCTTGCCGCTATAAGCCACGGTCTTCGGACGTAGCGGACTCTTGGCTTCCGGACGTTTCAAACTGATGGTCAGCTTATTATCCGTTTGATAAGCCATATATTCATAGCTTTCCCCGGACTGGATCGTAATCATGCCTGATCCATTTTGATTCACTGCATCCACACTCGACACAGGCGTCGCAAAATCATTCACATTCAGACGACGGGTCAAATGCGTCGGGATCTTCGTGCCTAAGGTTCGAACAATGATTTTAGTCCCCTGCTGCTGTACATCGACCGGGGTGTTGTTGCCTGCCAGGTCAATCACCACCTGACCTTCACCTTGAGCCCCACGCTGGAAACTGATATTGCTAATTCCCTGAGCTGACTGCTGTAATACCGGTTGAGCTGTCGCGACTGGCGTGGCTGAGTTGATTTTCAGGATAAAGGTATTCCCTTCAACTCGCGTGGTAAAGGCACCAGCATCTGCCAGATTAACAGTCAAACGGGCACGTTGTGCATCCGAAGTCACATCGACCGAACTGGCTTCACGTGTTGCCACCGGAATATTGCTTTGCTTTAAGTTTTGTTGGGCCTGGTCAAAATCTAAAATTAGACGTGAAGGTGATTCTAATTGATAGGCCTGTGGCTGTGGTGGCAAACCATTGAACATCACCCGAATTTCAGTTCCTTGTCCAGGAAGCTGCATAGCTACGATATTGGTCACGGCTACCTGCGCGCTGGCTGCTTGCATCACCGCAATCGCAACAGCACCCATTGAAAACTGACGAAACACACGATTCATTGTATTAGCATCCCCAAAAATAAATTCTTTAATACTCTTATTCATTGTTATTCCCTAAAACTTATGGTGCCGGCCCAATCAGAACCAGACTTCGCGGACGCTCCACATATCCTTCACGGCCATCTGGAATAATCTCAATCAAATCGATCTGCGTTGGTGTAATACCACTCACACGACCATGATTAAGCCCCATATAGCTACCACGCTGTATCCGTTCAATCTCCTCAAGGTTTCCAGAGGATAACTTTCCAGTGGTTGCAATTGACGTGACAAATTTGGATAAACCCGTTTCCCTGCCATAATCTTTAGCTCGGCAGCCAGAGAACTTGGCAGGAAAGGACTTTTGATCTGATGTGCTGCATAGTTGAAGGTTTCAACTGGCATAAAATCGGGTGCAGGTTCAATCGGCAAAGGTGGCTGGTTACGAATATTGGCCATTTCCTGATTGACTGCATCAATACGTGAATCGCATCCCAGCAATACCAGTCCAAGCGCTAAAACTGAAGTAATTTTAATCCTATTCATTACTGCGCCCCCTGAGTCGTGCTCGTACCTGCTGAAGAAGCCTCGGCATTGCCCACATAACGATAGGTTTTGGCCTTGACCACATAATCAATCACCGGAATCTCAGACTTTTTCTCTTTATTCTCAGTACCGGTAATGGTGAAATCATGCAAGGTAACAATACGCGACAAGCCTGCAATACTGCTGACAAAAGAACCAAAAGCGTGATAATCCCCAGTCGCTTCAATCGCAATGGGCTGTTCAATAAAGAACTCTTGCTTAATTTCAGGTTCCAGACGGATATTTTTAAACTTCAGACCTGAATTGACACCGCTCAGGTTAATATCCTCAACCAGACCCGGAATTTCAGTTTCCTTCGGCAATTGTTCTAATTGCTGGTTAAAACGTGCTTCCATTTCCTGAAGCTGAATCTGATATTGTTGTAGATTACGTAATTTTGATTCCTTTTCACGAAACTCATTCAGCAGGTTTTGTTCCTGGGCACTGGCTTGTGAAATCGATTCAATCGTACTTCTGGTCAGAGCAAAATAAATCAGCATAAATACCAAGATAACAATAAAAATCCAGCAGCTAATCTTGACCGATAAAGGCCAGCTGCCATAATTATTAGGATCTAGGGTATTGAATTGCTGAAAAAATTTCTCAACTGTCATTTTATTTTTAGGTACAGCCACGGCATCCTGGCTGAACTCATCGAATTTTTCATTACTCATGATGATGCCCCCGGAGTGGTATTGGCTGCTTGCTGTTCTTCATTCAGTACCGGTTCAGCGATCTGATCCAGATCCACAGTCACGGTAAAGCTGCCATAAGACTCTTCAACACGTGGAATAATCGAGCTCGGTGCCTTTTCTTTGGATTCTTCAGCCACCAGGAAGGCATTCATAAAGGCATTTCGGTACCAGGAGGAAGCTTCCAGATTACGCAGTAATTCTGCTACGGTATTTGGACTCTCGGCTCGACCTTCGATGCTAAATTTATCGCCAGTACGCTGAAACTTGGTGATGTACATATTGGCTGGTGTCACCCGTACAATTTCATCAATCAAATGTACGGCGATCGGACGTTGCGTTTGCAAGCCCTGAATCAGCTTCATCCGCTCAACAATGGCATTACGTTGCTCTTGCAAACCTTCTAGCGCTTTTAACTGCACATCCAGATTCTGGTTGGTACTTTGAATCAGCTGATTGGCCTGTTCCTGATCCTGAAGCTTGTGATCATAATAAAACCAGGTTGAACCTGCCGCCGCCAGTCCTAAGAAAAGCGCCCCCACACAGATTGCCACGAATTCATTATTTCTTTTAATTCTTAGCTCATCACGCCAAGGAAGTAAGTTAATCTTTGCCATTAATCAAAACTCCTCAATGCCAAACCACATGCAACCATGAGTGATGACGCGTCATTTTCAATTTTTTTAATATCAATTTGAGGAGAAAAGCCCATTTGCAAAAATGGATTCGCGATCGTGACACGGTAACCGAGTTTTTGTTGTAATAATTTTGCCAGACCTGGAATATTGGCATTCCCGCCGGCCAATAAAATATGATCAATCTCATTAAACTGAGACGATGAAAAGAAGAATTGTAATGACCGCGCTGCCTGTTGCACCACAGCATCCAGAAACGGTTCTAGCACTTCAATATCATAATCATCTGGCAAAGCACGGGTTTTTTTAGCACGCCCGGCTTCTTCAAAAGACAGACCATAACGGTTCTGAATTTCCTGAGTCAGCTGTTTGCCACCGAACACCTGCTCACGGGTATAAATAATTTTGTTGTTCTGCATGACAGACAAGGTGGTCATACTATGACCAATGTCTAAAATACCGACAGTATTTACCCCCATCGGCAAAGTATCCGAAAACACTTTAAAAGCATTTTCCAGCGCAAAACTTTCTACATCCGCGATCTTGGGTGTCAGTCCGGCAATTTCCAAAACTTCAGAACGTGCTTCAATATTTTCAATGCGGGTTGCCACCAACAGCACATTGACCCGGTTTGGATTGGCAAGACGGTCAGGCAGAACTTCAAAGTCCAGACTGGCTTCATCGAGTGGGAACGGAATATACTGTTCTGCATCCTCACGAATCTGAACTTCACGCTCATCATTCGACATGTCTGCATCCATCTCGATAGTTTTGGTAATCACCATAGAGGTTGGAATGGCAAAAGCGGCATGATTCGACTGGGTGTTGGCCAAATTAATTGCACGCCCAAGGGCATCCGCGACTGCTTCCGGGTTTAAGACGTTTTTTTCAACAACACTGTTTTCCATTAATGGGACCAAAGCATAGCTCTCTACCCAGTAACGGCTACTTTTTACAGAAAGCTCCAAAACCTTAACAGAAGTCGAACTAATATCAACTCCTATTAACCCCTTATTTGGTTTACGATATAACCTGCGCACAATATAATTCCTATTATTTTTTTGTCCCCAATTAAATCTAACTTACCAATCGATCCGATCTATAATTTTATATAGATACAATAACTCATCTAACAATATGTATATCTAAAGGATATACTGATCGGTAATTAGTTCGCCATTAGCTCTTATTAAAACTTACTTGTTATGAAAAAGCTATCTTGTTCAGGCCTTGTTCACCCATTTTTTTTGATCATTATCATTATCCTGATCTCAATTCCGATGGGTTTCTATGGCATGTATCTCTATATTGCCCCATCTTTGCCTGAAATGTCCACGCTTAAAAAGGCGCCTTTATTAAAGCCTTTACAAGTTTTTAGTTCAGATAATGAATTAATTGCTGAGTATGGTGGCAAGCTTTCTGTTCCCGTGAAATATGAACAAATTCCATCCGAGTTTATTCATGCTTTCCTCGCCGCTGAAGATTCCAGCTTTTTCGAGCATAGCGGAATCAGTTTTAAAAGCTTAGGCCGTGCAGTCAGTGAAAGTATCACCGGTTCGGATGTGCAGACCGGTGGTTCCACTATCACCATGCAGGTGGCGAAAAATTATTATCTCAGCCCCGAACGAACACTCAAGCGTAAACTGACTGAAATTTTTCTGGCCCGTAAGATTGAGCAAAGCCTGACCAAAGAAGAAATTCTGACACTGTATGTGAATAAGATCTTCTTGGGTAAAAATGCTTACGGGATCGCAGCAGCAGCCAAAATTTACTATAACAAGAGTTTAGAAGAGCTTTCGATTGCGCAGATGGCCATGATTTCGGGCTTACCTAAAGCACCTTCTCGATATAATCCGGTGGCCAACCCCAAACGTGCTCTCGAACGTCGCAACTGGATTTTAGGACGTATGCTGCAACTGGGCTATCTGAACCAGAGTCAGTATCAACAAGCGATTGCTGAACCCATCAATCTGGATATGCCTGACCGCAGTACCCGCAATAAATTCCCGTATGTCGGTGAGATGGTGCGTTCTGAACTGGTACAAAACTTTGGCGAACAGGCGGTAGATTCTGGCTACAAGGTCTATACCACCATCCATAGTGAACGCCAGACCTATGCAGAACAGGCGGTACAAGAGGGTCTGGAAGCTTATGACCGTCGACATGGCTGGCGTGGTGCTGAAGCACATGATCAACCGCTGGAAAATTTCCGTGCCTATGCCAACACCTACCCTGCTCAAGTAACCAAGGTTGGCAATTCCAGTTTTGAAGCGTTGATGCAGGATGGCACCACGGTAACTGTACCGTGGTCCGGTATGTCTTGGGCGCGCCCCTTTCGCAATGTCAACAGTGTAGGTGGTGCGCCTAGCAAAGCTTCCGAGATTGTCAAAGTCAAAGATATTATACGTTTACGACCGAATCAGAATAAAACCTCGTGGTCGCTGGTACAAATTCCAAATGTGCAAGGACAGTTGATTGCCATCAATCCAAATAATGGTGCAATTGAAGCCATTGTGGGCGGATACAACTTTTATCAGTCGAAATTTAACCGTGCAATCCAGGGCTGGCGTCAACCCGGCTCTACGATTAAGCCTTTTGTTTATGCACTGGCTTTAGAACGAGGCATGACACCGCATACCATGGTGAATGATGCGCCAATTACCATTGGCAAATGGACACCTCGTAATTCAGATGGCCGTTATCTGGGGATGATCCCGCTACGCCGCGCACTATATCTTTCGCGCAATACCGTTTCAGTGCGTTTATTACAGGCTGTCGGGATTGAACGTACCCGTCAGCTGTTTATGGATTTTGGTTTACAGGACAATCAGATTCCGCGTAACTATACCATTGCACTCGGCACGCCTCAGGTTCTGCCGATTCAGATGGCGACAGGTTATGCGACTTTTGCCAACGGCGGTTACCGGATCCAGCCACATTTCATTAACCGTATTGAAGATGCCTATGGCCATACCATTTTTGAGGCTCAGCCTGAATATGCGTGTATTTCATGTATCAATACCGAAGAAGAATCTGCTCAACCTGCCGACACCATGACCGCAGATGATGAAGCGATTGCAATCAACAATACAAGTCTAGAACAGAAACAGGCTGCACCCAAAGTCTCTGCTGAAGACAGTAATTATCGTCAGGCACAGCGTATTTTAAAATCCAGCTCTGCCTATGACATGGCCAATATTCTGCGTGATGTGATTCAGCACGGTACCGGCCGTGCGGCCTTAAGAATCGGGCGAAATGATATTGGGGGCAAAACCGGAACCACCAATGACGCCAAAGATGCCTGGTTCGCAGGGTTCAATGGCAAACTTGTTACCATCACCTGGGTCGGCTTTGACCAGCCTAAAACCTTGGGACGCCGTGAATATGGTGGTGTGGCAGCCTTACCGATCTGGACCGACTTTATGGGCAATGCCTTAAAAGGTCAGCCAGAAGCATGGGTGCGTTTAGACCGTAATGCCAAGGCACCAGTGAATCGAAGCAAGGTAGTTCAGGGTGATGAAGCGCAGAATGATCCGTCTTCACCACCAATGGCCACTGCACTTTACCGCCCGGCACCTGTGGTCGTCCCGAAACGGACAGAAACGGATTTCGAAGATCTGCCAGGACAGGAAATTACTGTGCCAGATGCTGCTGAAACAACTGCTCCGCCAGAACAGCCGCTTCAACCAAGCAAAGTGGACGCTTTAGAAAACCTGATTCAAGAAGTGCAATAACCACAACCGACAAACTAGTATAAAAAAGCCCTCAACAATGAGGGCTTTTTTATCGGTGAATTTTTATTTTTTCTGAAACAGATAGATCTGATATTGCGCCAGCAATTTAAACTGATCCTGCTGTTCAAGTGCCAGACGGCGTTCAGGTTTGGCCTTGTAAGCATACGGCGTCATAGCAATCAGGTTTTTTAAATCTGTCTGTGGCAAAGTCATCGGGGCATCAATCACCTGCTCACTGAGCAGATCAAATTCATCTTGCAGTTGCTCAACAAACTTTTGCGGTTCGTGGGGTTTCACTTCTTCAAAAAGTGCCTCACGCATCGCATATAAATGCTGTGGCGCAGGTGTCACCACCATTAAATAACCTTCAGCTTTTAAAACCCGTAAAATTTCCTGTTTTGGGATCGGACTGAACAGGCTGGTACACATATCAATCGACCCATCCAGCACCGGTAAAGTCGCCCCGGTTCCTACGACCCAGGTGATATTTTTATTGAGCTTGGCCGCGACCTGAACGGCATTTTTGGCAATATCCACCCCGACGCATTGCAGCACTTCAGCCTGCATGGCATCGGTATAGTAGCCTTCACCACACCCAATATCTAAAAGATTTTCAATACGCAGCTCTCGGAGCCTCTCCACCACGGCCTGTTGCAAAGGCGCATAATGACCCGCACTCAAAAATGCACGACGTGCCTGGACGGACTCAGGCGTATCCCCAGGATTTTTACTGTGTTTATGTTGCACCACATGCAGGTTCACATAGCCTTGCTTGGCCACATCGTAGCTATGATGATTCTCACATCGCCATGTTCTTTCATTTAAGCTCAACTGCTGGCGACAGACTGGGCACATGAGTAAATTCATCATTCTCTCCAAAACAAAAAAGCCGGCCTGCGCCGACTTTTTTCAATGCATCTCTTAGCGCAATTTTAAGGTCATTAGACCCAAAACCACCAGCATAATTGTAATAATCCAGAAACGAATGACGACTTGAGTTTCACGCCAGCCTTTCTTTTCATAATGATGATGCAGCGGTGCCATCAGGAACACGCGTTTATTGCGCATTCTTAATGAACCAATCTGCAAGAATACTGAAATCGCTTCGACCAAGAATACACCCGCCATAATCGCAAAGACGATTTCCTGGCGAACCATCACGGCAATCGTCCCCAACATCGCACCCAGCGATAAAGCACCGACATCACCCATAAACACTTGCGCAGGATGGGCGTTATACCACAGGAATGCCAGACCGGCACCAATCATCGCCGCACAGATCACCACCAGTTCAGAGGAATATTTCACATAGGGAATATGCAGGTAATTGGCAAAACGCACGTCTCCGGCCAGATAGGCAAATACACCCAGACCTGCTGCAACCAGTACAATTGGCATAATCGCCAGACCATCCAGACCATCGGTGAGGTTTACCGCATTGGATGCACCATTGATCACAAAATAAGTGAAAATAATGAAGCCAATCCCCAGTGGAATAGCCGACAGCGGAATCGTCAAATCTTTAAAGAATGGAATCAAAAGATCCAGCATATTCGCGGTATGTACCGGATTGGTCTGCTGCTGTGCAATCACATACAGGGCAATACCGACTCCCAATGCACCGACCGAAGTCCAGAAGAATTTTTTCTTCGCAGGCAGACCGGCATTGTCTTTATAACGGATTTTAATCCAGTCATCCGCCCAACCCACGGCACCGAAGATGACCATCACCGCCAGTACAATCCAGACATAAGGATTGGAAAGATCCGCCCAAAGCAGGGTCGAAATACCGATTGAAAGCAGGATTAGTACCCCACCCATGGTCGGTGTACCCATTTTCTTGGCATGGTTTTCAGGGGCATACGAGCTGACCGCCTGACCATATTTGAGTGCCTGAAGCTTGCGAATCATGATAGGACCCAGCACCAGACCAATGGTCAATGCCGTCAGGACACTGAGCAACGCACGTAAAGTTAAATAACGAACCACCTGAAACGTGCTGTCAAAGCCCGCCAAATGTTCAAAGAGCCATAACAGCATTTAGAGTTTCTCCATCAATGCAGCCATCAATGTTTCCATATGGGTATAACGCGACCCTTTAAACAGAAATGACATCGGCTGAGGTTGATGTGTTTCAATCAAATGAATTAAAAATGGCAATGCCTGCTCCTGATTCAGGAAAGCCTGCATTTTCTTGCCATATTGGGTACTACGTGCACCTTCCTGTGCGGCAGGTGCAAATTCACCCACAGCCACCACAAAGTTAATGCCTTTGACCGAGACCAGATCTCGACCCAGCTTATAATGTTCCATCGCAGCCGATGAACCGAGTTCACCGATATCACCGGTCACCATGACCCGAATGCCCTGCTGCTGTGCCAAAACTTCAGCTGCTGCACGCATTGAACCAGGATTGGCATTGTAGGTATCATCAATCAGCAAATACTGTTTGTGTTGAATAAAGTTCAAACGGCCTTTGGCACCCACAGCCTGCTCCAGACCGGTCACGATATCATCCAGACCAATCCCGATTGCCAAAGCAAAGGCAGCCGCTGCTGTGGCATTTTCAACATTATGCTCACCGGCAAAGGGCAGCTGAACTGTTTTCGAAGCTTGTGGTGTATTCAAGGTAAAGGTAGAAGATTGCGCATCGAGCACGACATCGCTGGCATACACCTCACCGCCGGCACCAAAACTTAAGCTTTGTTCAGTTTTGACCGCCTGACGAATGGTTTCAGTAAAATCATCTGCGGCAGGAATAATCGAGGTTTCTGTAATATGCGCATAAATTTCAGATTTGGCAGTACAAATGCCATCACGGCCGCCGAATTCACCCAAATGCGCAGTGCCGATATTAATGATCCCGGCTACATGCGGCTGTACCATGTTTGAGGTGTAATCAATTTCGCCCTGATGACTGGCACCCAGCTCCATCACTGCATACTGATGTTCGGGACGTAATTCGAGCAACATCACCGGTACGCCGAGGTCATTATTCAGGTTGCCACGCGTGATCAGTGTCGGCGCAAGACGAGACAAGATGCTCCCCAGCATTTCCTTGGTGGTGGTCTTGCCACTGCTGCCGGTCAAGGCAATGACTTTGAGCTGAGGATTCTGCTGACGACGGTATGCGCCCAACCGCCCTAGTGCCAAACGGGTATCGTCTACGACAAGCTGGCAGATATCAATATCGAGCGGTCGACTGACGATCGCAATCTGACAGCCGCTTGCTGCTACTTGTGCCACAAAATCATGGGCATCAAAGCGCTCGCCTTGCAGCGCAAGGAAAGCATCCCCTTGTTCAGCATCACGCGAATCGGTCAGAATACGTTTGATGGCGTCTGCCGGTTTTTTATTATTGAGCCAATTGCCTTGAGTCGCTTGTTCAAGCTGTTCTGCTGTCCAAGGTGCAAGTGGCACGGTACTGGTTGTTGAGGTATGCATATCTGAATCCTAATACGCTGGATAAGCTGAATCTGCGCTGTGATGCTGGGCATCAATCGCGGCTTGCACTTCGACCACATCATCAAACCAGTGACGTACACCATCAATTTCCTGATAATTTTCGTGACCTTTGCCTGCAATCACCACGATGTCCCCTGCCTGCGCGTGTTTAACGGCAAACTTGATCGCTTCACGACGGTCATGAATTTCATGGTAGCTTTTGCCTAAAAAGTCGATGCCATTTTTCATATCGGCAAAAATTTGTGCAGGATCTTCGGTTCGCGGGTTATCGGAAGTCAAGACCGCAATATCCGAACCTTCTAATGCTGCTTGGGTCATGAGTGGACGCTTGCCGCGGTCACGATCGCCGCCACAGCCAAAGACTGCCCAGAGATTTTGTGAAACATGACGTTTTAAAGTGATGAGAACCTGAGTCAAGGCATCAGGTGTATGCGCATAATCCACTACAAATAGGCGCTCGCCATCACGCAGCACCTGCATCCGGCCTGGTGCACCTTTGAGCTGTGGTACAGTCGCAATCAAGCTGCTTAAATCAAATCCGGCCTGCTCTGCCATGATCAGACTGGCGACCAGATTTTCAATATTGAAATGTCCAAGCAGCGGACTGTTCACAACATATTCAGCAGAAGCAGTTTTCAGCTTAAAGGTCGCACCTGAAATGCTGTATTGAATATCCTGAACCTGATAATCCGCAGCTTGACGGGTTGAATAGGTCAAAATTTCTGGCTGTGAGGGATTGTTGCGCGCTGCATCAATCATGATATGAGCATGCGCATCATCCAGGTTGATGACAGCCACTTTTAAACTTTCAAATTTAAATAAAGCAGATTTGGCTTCTGCATAGGCTTGCAGCGTCCCGTGATAATCCAGATGATCGCGACTTAAATTACTATAGCCCGCAATCTCGATATCACAGCCATTCAAGCGACCTTGCTCCAGACCATGCGAACTGGCTTCAATCGAGGCAAATTTAGCACCGGCTTGAGCATAAACATGCAAAGCATTTTGCAATTGCAAAGCATCGAGCGTGGTATGCGACGAGGCTTCCAGATTTGGCAAAATCCCGTTACCTGTCGTCCCCATCACTGCACAAGCTTTGCTTTGCAACATGAACAGTTCCGCAACCAAACGTGAAATCGTGGTTTTACCATTGGTGCCGGTCACTGCAAGAATACCTGCAGCCTGAACAGGTTGGCTGGCTTGTAAGTATTGTTTTTGCCACTGTCCCATCAAATGTCGGACATCAGCAACCACCAGATTGGGTGAGATATCCAATTCGATTTCAGAAATCACCGCTAAGGCACCCTGCTCTAAAGCTTTTTGTGCAAATACTGCAGTTTTTTCTGGTTGTGACAGACTGGTCAGGGCAATAAAAATTTGCCCTGCCTTAACTTTACGGCTATCCAGTTCGAAACCCTGAAAGGCTTGGGTCATCCATTCAGCAGTATCCTGAACGGCGTAGAGATCTTTAAATGTAATAGACATTGATCACCTATTTACTGGACTTTGGGAGATTCTAAAGGTTTGTCCAGAGGGACATTCAGCAGACGCAAGGATTCCTGCATCACGCGTGCAAATACCGGTGCCGATACCGTACCGCCGTAATAGGTGCCTTGCGGATTTTCGACCACCACCACCATGGCAATACGCGGATCACTCACGGGCGCTACGCCAGCAAACAAAGCCCGGTATTCATTGGTAGAATAGCCTTTACGATCGGCACGCAGTTTATGCGCAGTACCGGTTTTCCCTGCCACACGATAACCCGGAATTGTCGCGCGCGTGGCGGTACCGCCAGGCAGAGTTGCTACTTCCAGCATAAGCAAGACCTGATCTGCAATATTGGCATCAATCATTTGCTCACCCTGCGGCTGTTCTTCCAGCTTGTACAGGCTCAGCGGCATTCTCACACCCTTATTGGCCAGCATGGCATAGGCATCCGCCATTTGCAGTACAGTAGCATTCAGGCCATAACCATAGGACATGGTTGCCACTTCTGACACATTCCATTTACTTGGTGGCAAGATCAGACCGGCACTTTCACCCGGGAATCTTACTGCTGAGCGTGAGCCAAAACCCAAGCGTTTATAGAAAGTAGGTAGAGTTTCATACGGCAAAGACAAGGCCAGTTTGGCGACACCCACGTTCGAAGATTTCTGGATAATACCGCCCAGTGTTAACTGACCATAGTTATGCGTATCACGAATGGTGTGATTGCCAATTCGCATACTGCCCGGTGTGGTGTTGACCACAGAATTGGCCGTATATTTACCACTTTCCAGAGCCATTGCCACGGTGAAGGGCTTCATGGTCGAACCCGGCTCGAAGGAATCCACCGCACCACGGTTACGCATGGCATCCTTGTTCAGCAGACCATTTTTATCATTCGGGTTATATGATGGCCAAGATGACAAGGCCAGAATTTCTCCGGTTTTTACATCGACCGCAATCGCAGTCGCAGAACGGGCATTATTGGCCACACCTGCCGCAGTCAGTTCACGGTACATAATATATTGCAGACGCGAGTCGATACTCAGGGTGATATTCTCGCCCGGCTCGACTTCTTTAATCACTTCCGGCTCTTTAACCCGGTTGCCTTTTTTATCCCGGATAATCTGCTGCTCACCATCTTCACCTGCCAGACGGGTATTGAGCTGCATTTCCAGACCTTCAATCCCGGTGCCTTCACTATTGGTCAGACCAATAATCTGTGAATTGGGCTGTGGCTGCGGATAATAACGTTTGTAGTTTTTCTCGGTATACACGCCTTGAAAATTACGCTTCATGATCAGTTCAGCCTGTTGTGGCGGAACTTCTTTTTTCAGGATCAGATAACGAGAACGCGGGCGTTCTTGCATTTTTTTGCGTAGTTCTGCCCGATCCATACCGACTGCATCGGCCAGTTCATCCAGATTCAGGTTTTTATCCGGCAACTGGCGTTTCAGCTTGCGGCTATCTGGCTCTTTTTCTAGTGCCAGTATGGTCTCGTCATAGAGTTTTTTATTGTCAAAATAGTCACGTGGATCAATCACGATTTTCATGATCGGCGTACTGATCGCCAGCGGCACCCCATTACGGTCATAAATCACGCCACGCATGGCCTTGATGGTATTGGTTCTTAAAATATTGGCATTGGCTTTATTTTGCAAAAAATCCTTATTGATAATCTGCACATAGAAGGCACGGCAAATCAGTGTAATAAAACACAGCAACACCACCGCCCACATGATATAGAAACGATTGATATACACATTTGAGGCGTTTTTGTCGGTAACTGATTGTTTTTTACGTACCGCTTGCTTCTTTCTTTTGTCTATCATGTCCGAGCGCTAGCCTTATTTTTTCTCATCTGAAGTTTGTGGTAAAGAAATGACGACACTTTGTGAAACCGGGGGAGAATACATGCGCAGCTGGGTGACAGCACGTGTGCCAATCTGCGCAGTTGCACCAAAAGTTTGCTGTTCAATTAACAAACGACCCCAATCTGCATTCAGGTCATCACGCTCACGCAGATAAGTGCTCAGTTTTCTGGTGTCCTGACGATATTCAAACACCTGAAATACCACAAAGACTGCACTGATGAAGACCATCAGTATCAAGACGAGATAGATGCAGGCTTGTTTAAGCCACAACTTTTCTGTTTTTTTATCAACCACTTCAGTTTTCATGATGTGCCTATTAAGCTAAACGTTCTGCGACCCGGAGCCATGCACTACGTGAACGAGGATTGGCTTTGACTTCTTCGTCACTGGCTTTTACGCGGGATACCTTCTTTAAACGTCGTGTATCTTTTTGCTGCCCCGGCATTCCCCAGCCAAAATCTTCGTCTAATGTAGATTCTTTTTGAATAAACTGTTTGATCAAACGGTCTTCCAGAGAGTGAAAGCTAATTACGGCCAAACGTGCCTCAGGTTTTAAAATACGAATCGCCTGGAAAGTACGCGTCGCAGCATGCTTATTTTTTTCCCATTTTGGATGCGCGACTTTCACAATTTCCGCAAGTTGAGCCGTGGTATCAATCTGCCCTGCCGCCTTGATGGCTTTGGCAATCCGGCGACTATAACGCTCTTCACCGTATTTAAAAATGATATTGGCCAGTGCTTCTTCTTCAATTTCAAGCAGCCATTCTGCTGCAGTTGGACCTTGAGAATTGTCCATGCGCATGTCTAGCGGGCCATCTTTCATAAAACTGAAACCACGTTCGGCCTGATCCAGCTGCGGCGAAGACACGCCTAAATCTGCCATCACCCCATCCACGGTCTCAATCCCAAGCTCAGCCAGTGCGTCTTTCAGATCGGCAAAGCTGGCATGAATAATTTTAAAACGTGGATCCTCTTGTTCTAAGATTGCTGCCGTCTCTAGGGCCTGAGGATCTTTATCAAAGCCATACACACGTGCATGTTCATCTAATTTTGATAACAATAAACGGGTATGTCCGCCACGACCAAAAGTACCGTCTACATAAATTCCCGTATTGCGACCTGCCAACAAGGCATCAATCGTTTCGTGAAGTAATACAGAAATATGTGACATAAAAACTCAATCAATAGGGCGAAAAATTTAACTGCACATTATCACCCTGTTTCAGCAAAGCTCCAAACGACTTTTTGTAGATAAATATTACTTTCCATAGAGAAAACCGTTTTTATTTGAGTGTCGTCAATAAAAAAGCCTCCGCAAGGGAGGCCTGTTTATCTGTAATTCGTCTTCAAATCAGCAGATTAACGTTTTGAGTTATAGATCTGATCAAAAATCGCGCCATTCACAAAATGGGTTTTCTGTGCATTGGCCCAGCCACCAAACACTTCATCAATGGTAAAGGTTTTGATTTTCGGGAATTGTGCTGAATATTTGGCTAATACTTTCTCATTGCGCGGACGGTAGAAATGTTTGGCTGCCATTTCCTGACCCAATGGGGAGTACAGGTAGTTGATATAACCTGTTGCCAACCATTTATTGCCATTTTTATCCACGGTACGATCGACAATGGCCACCGATGGCTCGGTCAAAATCGTAATTGACGGATAAATAATATCAAACTTGTCTTTACCCAAAGTCTTTTGGGTAACCAGTGCTTCATTTTCCCAAGTCAGCAATACATCACCAATGCCACGCTCAGCAAACGTGGTCATCGAAGCACGTGCTGCTGAGTCCATCACTTTGACATTTTTATAGAGTTTACCGACAAAGTCCTGTGCTTTGGCTTTATTACCCCCCGGCTGTTTCTCGGCATAGCCCCAGGCAGACAGGTATACCCAACGTGGCAAACCACCGGTTTTCGGGTTGGGGGTAATAATTTCTACGCCTGGCTTGGTCAGATCACTCCAGTCCTTGATGCCCTTCGGATTGCCCTTGCGCACCATAAACACGATGGTTGAGGTATAAGGTGCAGAATTATGCGGAAACTCTTTTTGCCAGCCGGGTTGAATCTGACCAGATTTCACGATTTCTTCGATGTCATTGGCCAGCGCCAAAGTCACCACATCGCCTTTTAGGCCATCGACCACCGAACGTGCCTGCTTGCCCGAACCACCATGTGACTGTTTAAAGTTCACATCCAGACCGGTCCGGTTTTTCCAGTAAGCACCAAATGATTTATTGAATTCATCATAGAATTCACGGGTTGCATCATAAGACACGTTTAGAAATTGACGATCAGCCGCCTGTGAGACAGTCGCTGTCAAGCCTAGACCTGTAGCCAATAAGGCAACGCTAAATAAGGATTTTAATTGATTTTTCATGAGCGCACGGGAGTTTATCTTGTATAGATATAACTATATGAAATAAAATCATTTATCGCAATTCAACCTACAACATCACAACACGATATAATCAAAGGTTTTTTATTCTTAATCATCTGTTTTTAAAAACAAAATATAGCCAGTCATTTCACTTATTTCGAATATATAGAATTTTATGCATTAAATATAAAAAAAACGGATAACGCTTTATCCGTTTTCTTCATTCAATTTAGATTCAAGCTTGTTATCGCTTTTCATTATAAATCTGGTCATAAATCGCCCCATTCACAAAATGGGTTTTTTGCGCTTTTTCCCAGCCACCAAAGACTTTATCAATGGTAAAGGTTTGAATTTTCGGAAATTGGGCGGAATATTTGGCAGCCACTTTAGCATCGCGTGGACGGAAGAAATATTTCGCAGCCAACTCCTGCCCTTTGGGGGAATACAGATAATTCAAATAGCCTTTCGCCAGATTGGCATTGCCATTTTTATTCACATTTTTATCAACGATCGCCACCGATGGCTCGGCCAGAATTGAAATAGAGGGATAGATGATATCGTACTTGACCTTGCGTTGCCAGCAAGGCTTCATTTTCCCAAGATAATAGTACATCGCCAATACCGCGCTCGGCAAAAGTCGTCAGTGAACCACGGGCACCGGAATCCAACACTTTGACATTTTGATAAAGCTTTTTGACCAGATCTCGGGCTTTGGCATCATTGCCACCGGGCTGTTTCAGCGCATAGCCCCAAGCAGACAGATAGATCCAACGTGGCGCTCCACCAGTTTTCGGGTTAGGCGTAATAATCTCGACACCCGGTTTGGTCAGATCATTCCAGTCCTTGATTTGCTTGGGATTAGCCTTACGCACCAAAAAAACGATTGTCGATGTATACGGTGCTGAATTATTTGAAAACTCTTTTTGCCAGCCTTTCTCGATTAAACCGGCATTGACGATTTCCTCAATGTCATTGGCCAAAGCCAAAGTCACCACATCGGCCTGCAAACCATCGACGACCGAACGTGCCTGCTTGCCTGAACCGCCATGTGACTGTTTAAAATTGATTGTCTGTCCGGTTTCCTGCTTCCAGAACTGGCCAAACTCCTGATTATATTCTTGGTAAAATTCACGGGTCGGATCATAAGAGACATTCAGGAAATCTTTGGCCATTACATTTTGCATGGTGGTTGCAGTAAATATTGTCAAGATTGCGGTTGCTATTATTTTTTTCATGTTATGTGACTCATTATTGAGATAACCACACTGTATAAATAAAAAATAAATATAACAATCATGTGTTTATAATAATATTGATGATCTATTTCTGATTTTGAGATATCTGCTAACAATTAAACCTGGATACATATTCTGCTAAAAAATTAATCTCCTGCTACAATATAAGACAGTTCTTCACGTTCTCTTCACAGTTGTCTGTTAAAAATAGGCCGCCAAAAGAGAGAATTACGATTTTTAGTAATTTTCCATAGATGTTATATTAATTTTTTGTAAAAAATGTGACTTGGTTCTACTTCTTTATAATCAACTGTGATTAAATTGTAGACGGAGTATTAAAAAAACATTTTTAACAGAATAAAACCAACCAGAAGCAAGGAGGAAGTTTGGATATGAAATTTAAATTATTCACAGCTAGCATCCTAAGTCTGATCATGCTGTTTTCGATTCAACTGGGTCATGCCGTCGTTGTGAAGACAGATTTGCAGAAGGCCTCAGTCACTACTGTTGAAAGCAAGACATCGCCGATTGAAAAAGCAATTCAACAACAAAAAAGCGAAAAAACCCTGCATACAGACGATAATCTTAAAGTCTTAACTGCGCTGAAAGTCGCACCTTCACAAAATTTCTTTGCAGCACAAAATTATCGCTTTACCCGCTTCGTACAAAGCATATTTTCTAGCGATCATTCTTAATCAGTTTTAACCAACTCGAATAACAGCAGGATTTAAAGCCACATCACTGAATGTTGAATAAAGCATTAAGTGATGTGGCTTTTTCGCTATAATAGAACCAAATTTATATTCTAGATTATATCCGGCTATGACTGTTCGTACTCGTATTGCACCTTCTCCTACAGGTTTTCCTCATGTAGGTACTGCCTATATTGCCTTGTTTAACTTATGTTTTGCTAAACAGCATGGGGGTGAATTCATCCTTCGTATTGAAGATACCGACCAACTGCGCTCAACACCTGAATCTGAAAAAATGATCCTGGATTCATTGCGCTGGCTCGGTCTCAACTGGTCTGAAGGTCCAGATGTGGGTGGCCCACATGCACCGTACCGCCAGTCAGAACGCATGGATATTTATAAAAACTATGCGCTGGAACTGGTTGAAAAAGGTCATGCCTTCTACTGTTTCGCCACTGCCGAAGAACTGGATCAAATGCGTGCTGAACAGCAAGCACGTGGTGAATCTCCACGTTATGACGGTCGAGGCTTAAACCTTTCTCAAGAAGAGGTCGAGCGTCGTTTGGCTGCTGGCGAAGCACATGTGATTCGCATGAAAGTACCGACTGAAGGTATTTGTAAATTTAATGACATGCTGCGTGGTGAAGTCGAGATTCCATGGGCGCAGGTCGACATGCAGATTCTGCTGAAAACTGACGGCTTGCCAACTTATCATTTGGCCAACGTGGTGGATGACCATTTAATGCAAATCACGCATGTGATTCGTGGTGAAGAATGGATTCCGTCTGCACCGAAGCATCAGTTGCTGTACCAGTATTTCGGTTGGGAGATGCCGGTACTGTGTCACATGCCACTGCTACGCAACCCGGACAAATCAAAATTGTCTAAGCGTAAAAACCCAACTTCAATCAACTATTACAAAGATATCGGTGTACTGCCTGAAGCCTTGTTGAACTACTTGGGTCGTATGGGCTGGTCAATGCCAGATGAAAGTGAAAAATTCACATTGGCAGAAATGATTGAACATTTTGATATCAAACGCGTATCACTCGGTGGTCCAATCTTTGATGTTGAAAAACTCAACTGGCTCAATGGTCAATGGATCAAAGCCCTTTCTCCTGCTGAATTGCTCGATACGCTGCTGGCATGGAAAGCAGACCGTGCCAAATTAGAAGAAATTGCAGCTGCGATTCAACCACGTATCAACTTGCTGTCTGAAGCAGTGAACTGGTCTGCGCATTACTTCAACCACTTCCCGACACTGACTCAGGAGCAGTTTGTCAGCAAAAAACTGTCTGACGAACAGGTACGTCAGAGCTTGCAGTTTGCCATTTGGCGTTTAGAAAGCCTGTTCACCTGGAACAACGACACGGTCAGCCAAACCTTGATGGATTTGGCAGCACAAATGGAAATTAAACTGCGTGACTTCATGCCGGCCTTTTTTATTGCCATTGCCGGTTCAACTGCGTCTACCCCGGTGATGCAGACTATGGTCACCATTGGCCCTGATTTGACCTTCGCACGTTTACGTCATGCGCTGGAAATTGTCGGTGGCCCAAGCAAAAAAGAGCTGAAAGTCTGGGAAAAACTCAATGAAAGCTTAAAATTGCCGAAAAATGAAGCGGTTGATCAAGCTTAATTAATTTTTTTGTTGACGTGTGAGCGCGATATCCCTAATATAGCGCTCACACAGACTGGGGTCATAGCTCAGTTGGTAGAGCGCTACAATGGCATTGTAGAGGTCAGGAGTTCGATCCTCCTTGACTCCACCAAATCAAGTCTTGCTTTAGCTGTGTAATGCCTCAATTGTCCCTATCGTCTAGAGGCCTAGGACATCGCCCTTTCACGGCGGTAACCGGGGTTCGAATCCCCGTAGGGACGCCATATTCAAGATTACTTTTGAAGTGGTCTTTTAAAAAACCCAAGCATTATGACTTGGGTTTTTTATTGCCTGTATATTTTATGTTGGGCAATATTTCGGTTTCTTCGCATCTTCCGATAAAATAATCAGTAATTTAGAATTTTGGAGTTGTAATGCAATATCGTTGCCCTAAGTGTCAAAGCCCGAAAATCATGCCGGTGGCCCAGCCAGGTCAAGCAGCTCCACGTCCGGTGGTTCCTAAAAGCCTGATGTTTCTGGTGCCCGCCCTGTTCCTATTATTATTGCTGGTGATCATCAGTATCGCGATGTGGATCTTTGGTGATGGTGCAGGTACAACTTTACAGACTGCAACCGTCATCGTCTTTATTCTTTCTTTGATTGCAGGCTTTATATTCTATAAAGATTTGCCTGATTTTAAAATTTCCATGCAGGCCTTCATGCAGACCCAAAAGAAATGGAAATGTCGCGAATGTAATCATGAGTGGGAAATCTAAGTCATTACCCACCACCCTATAAGCACAAAAACCAGCCCGAAGGCTGGTTTTTTATTTTAAAATCAGGGATTAAACACCAATTTTACGGTATTTTTGACGCTTCGCAACCAGATCATCACCATCGCGCTTACGGCGATATTCTTCAAACTCAGCATAGTTACCGGTGAAGAATTCAGGTGTTTCGCCTTCAAATGACAAAATGTGCGTTGCAATACGGTCCAGGAACCAACGGTCATGCGAGATCACCATCACAGTACCCGGGAACACCAGAATGGCATCCTCAAGCGCACGTAAGGTTTCGATATCCAGGTCGTTTGACGGTTCATCGAGCAAGATTACGTTTGCGCCCATTTGCAGGATTTTAGCCAGTTGTAAACGGTTACGCTCACCACCTGACAATTGACCGACACGTTTTTGCTGATCCTGGCCTTTAAAGTTAAAACGACCGATATATGCACGAGATGCAATTTCGTATTCGCCAATCTTCAAGATGTCTAAACCGCCAGAAACTTCTTCCCAAACCGTTTTGTTGTCATCAAGCGTGTCACGAATCTGACCCACATAAGCCACTTTCACCGACTCACCCAGTACCACAGAACCGGTATCCGGTTGTTGTTCACCGGTCATCATGCGGAACAGTGTGGTTTTACCTGCACCGTTCTCACCGACGATACCCACGATCGCAGCAGGCGGTACAACGAATGATAAATCTTTATACAGGGTACGATCACCAAACGATTTGCTGATGCCTTCAACTTCTACAACCTTGTTGCCTAGACGTGGGCCAGGTGGAATGTAGATTTCAGAGGTTTCGTTACGCTGTTGGAATTCACGCGAGTTAAGCTCTTCAAAACGCTCCATACGCGCTTTGTTTTTCTTTTGCTGGCCTTTGGCATTTGAGCGAACCCATTCAAGTTCTTTTTTCAATGCTTTAGCAAAAGATTCTTCTTGCTTGTTCTCTTGCTCTAGACGCGCATTTTTCTGCTCTAACCAAGAAGAGTAGTTACCTTGGTATGGAATGCCCATGCCACGGTCAAGCTCAAGAATCCACTCAGCCACGTTATCCAGGAAATAACGGTCGTGCGTAATCGCAACGATGGTGCCCGGGAAGTCTTTCAAGAAACGTTCTAACCAGGCAACAGATGATGCATCTAAATGGTTCGTCGGTTCATCAAGAAGCAACATGTCAGGCTTAGACAAGAGCAAACGGCACAGTGCCACAC
>SMEP01000351.1_pt1 | contig 25238 bp, 22 predicted proteins | sample 2456231 | NCBI WGS metagenome assembly SMEP01 (sample SAMN10132595, study PRJNA489261) | soil metagenome | isolation source: day1 control-silty clay loam soil ammended with raw manure from dairy cow... | place: USA | collected 2015-05-15
TTAATCTCTTTGTACAGTCACAAAAAGCTCATTTTATGAGTAAATATTTTGAATATATTAAATGAATGGCATACCGCTACAGCCGTAAATGGTGGCGAAATTAATGTTAAACTTGTTCCTTTAAAGCGCAAGCAAAACACTCAGGATGGTTTTATCTGGGTAGAAGTTGGAAAAATGATCCAGCTACAAACAGGTGAAGAAATTCTGTTTAACCTTGATGGTAAAAGTTTCTATACCGGTGTGAATAAGCTTTATCGTCTGTGCTAAGCAAACACATATCTTAAAAAAAGTGGCCGATTAATATCGCCACTTTTTTAGTTTTAGGCTTTCGAAATCTTGGTTTTCCTGAATTTCCAGTATCTCGGCACTGTCTTCCTTCCAGTCACCCAGTACGATTCTTTTTTTCTGACCTAGCGGATGAATGGCTGCGCGATGCGTATGGCCATGGATCAATACGTCAACGTCTTGTAATGCCAGCTCAACGGCCTGATCATTAACATCCATCACTTCATAGCTTTTAAACTGCTGCGCCTGATGACTTTGCTGACGAAAGCCATTGGCTAATTTTTTACGGAAAGACAGCGGTGTACGCTTTAATAAGCCTAGCAGAAGTGGATGCCGGATAATCTTTTTAAAGCGCTGATAAGCGATGTCATCGGTACACAGTGCATCACCATGTTCCAGGCGAAAACGTGTTCTTGCAATGTTCAGTTGGTCTATCTCAGGAAGCAGCTTTCCGCCAAATTGAGCTAAAAACTTGCTGCCGAGAACAAAATCCCGGTTGCCTGCCTGAAAATATACCTGATTGCCAGCCTGAATAAACTGTTTTAAGGCAGTGATAATTTCGTCCAGCCATGGGGCTGTATAGTCATCACCGATCCAGGCATTGAACCAGTCACCCAAAATATACAATCGGGTATTTTGATCTTGATATTCGGTCAATAAATCTAAAAACCCCCGAACAAGTCGAGGGTGATCAGGTGACAAATGTAAATCTGAGATAAACAGATAGGTCACGAATCTTTTCCTTTTATTCCTCTCTAGATCCCTCATTTATATGAGGGATTTTCCATTACACCGTTTTAAAGCATCGCTTTAAAACTCATAAAGAACGGAGAGGACGTTTTTTATTCAGAAATGATTTTTGCAGACTCAATAACCACATTTTCTAGTGGAACATCAGCGTGGTAGCCACGGTTGCCAGTACGAACGCCTTTAATTTCGTTGACAATGTCCATGCCGTCAGTCACTTTACCAAATACTGCATAACCCCAACCTTGTGCTGTTTTACCAGAATGGTTAAGGAATGCGTTGTTGCCAACGTTAATGAAGAATTGAGCAGATGCAGAATGTGGAGCTTGCGTACGCGCCATGGCAATTGTGCCCAAATCGTTAGTTAAGCCATTGTCTGCTTCATTTTCGATTGCATCACGGGTCGCTTTTTCTTTGAAGTTTTCATCCATACCACCACCCTGGATCATGAAACCATCAATCACACGGTGGAAAATTACGCCGTCATAAAAACCGTCACGCACATATTCTAAAAAGTTAGCCACTGTTTTAGGTGCTTTTTCAGCATTGAGTTCAAGAACAATACGACCTTTATTGGTGTTTAATTCGACTTGAGGAAAACTCATTGTGTAATCTCCTAATCATGGACGAGTGCCATGGTTTTTTCTGAATGAGTGAAGCATAAGCAAACTACAATCGACTAGGCAAGTAAAAACATTATTTTCTTTGTTAAAAGCATAAAAATAGTACCTTATTTATACGTTGATTTATCAAGGCATTTCAGATATTGCCCTATCAGGCACCCTATTTTGAATTGGCGTAAATTAATGATTTTACTGCTTGTACAGGCACTGATATTTTAGTTTCAGGCAACTCGCCGTATTTTCATTTTTTAAAATGGGTGAATTGAAATCAAATACCATAGTTAGCGGTTGAGAGATTATTCACCTCTAGTTAAACTAAGGAACTTTGATAATGAATATGCGTACAACCTGTGCGATTAAATATTCGTTAATCCCTTTTTAACTTTAGAAGTGAATGATTGATCATGAAGCCAAATGATGTTGTGACATCTCTGCCCGAGAACCCGACCCAAAAGAACAATGCAGTCGATTCAGTGCAGCAGCAAGAACAACAACCGGGCTTGGACTTTGTACGTCAGGTCATTACGGATGATTTAGCCGCTGGTCGTACCCAACAGATCGTCACGCGTTTTCCGCCTGAGCCAAATGGCTACTTACATATTGGCCATGTGAAAGCAATTTGCTTGAACTTTGGGATTGCTGAAGAATTCCAGGGGGTGTGTAATCTTCGTTTTGATGATACCAATCCGGATGCTGAAGAACAGGAATATGTTGATGGTATTGCCAATGATGTGAAATGGTTGGGCTTCCAGTGGGAGGGCGAGCCGCGCTATGCATCGAGCTATTTTGATCAACTTTATACATGGGCGGTTCAGCTGATTGAACAGGGTGATGCCTATGTGGATTTACAAAGCCCCGAAGACATCCGTTTAAACCGCGGTAATTTTGTCGAGCCGGGTAAGAACTCGCCACAACGTGATGCAACTGTTGCAGAGAATCTGGAACGTTTTGAGAAGATGCGTAGCGGTGAATATGCTGAAGGTCAGGCTGTTTTACGCGCTAAAATCGATATGACCTCACCGAACGTACATATGCGTGATCCGATCTTGTATCGTATCTTGCATTCAGCGCACCATCAGACGGGCGATACATGGAAAATTTATCCAATGTACGACTATGCGCATCCATTGTCTGATGCGATTGAAGGCATTACCCACTCGCTTTGTACATTAGAGTTCCAGGATCACCGTCCGTTCTATGACTGGGTGGTGGCAAAGGTTAAATCACCATCTGTGCCACGTCAGTACGAATCTAGCCGTTTGAATGTGGATTACACTATCACCTCGAAACGTAAATTACGTAAACTGGTTGAAGGTGCTCATGTGAATGGTTGGGACGATCCACGTATGCCAACTGTAGTCGGTATGCGTCGCCGTGGTTTTACACCTGAAGGTCTGCGTGATTTCTGCCAGCGTGTCGGTGTATCGAAAGTGGATGGTAGTATTGTCGATGTCGCGATGCTGGAATATTGCATCCGCCAGTCTCTGGAAAATACCGCAGCGCGTGGTATGGCCGTGTTAAATCCACTGAAAGTGACCTTAAGCAACTTGCCAGCCGATATGGATCTGACCCATTCACGTCATCCGAACGTGGACATGGGCGAACGCGTGATTCCTTTAACCACTGAGCTGTTTATTGACCGTAAAGACTTTGAGGAAGAACCACCAAAAGGCTTTAAACGTCTGATTCCAGGTGGTGAAGTACGTTTACGTCATGCCTATGTGATCAAATGTGATGAAGTCATTAAAGATGAAAATGGTGAAGTGGTTGAGCTGAAATGTTCGATTGATCCTGAAACTTTGGGTAAGAACCCTGAAGGCCGCAAGGTGAAAGGCGTGGTTCACTGGGTATCTGCGACTAAAGGTGTGCCTGCCGAAGTCCGTATTTATGAACGTCTGTTCACTGAGTCGGATCCTGAAGTGGGTGATGACTTCCTGGCCAACTTGAACCCTGAATCCTTAAAGGTGGTTCAAGCCGTGATTGAGCCGGCATTGGCGCAAGCTCAACCGGAAGATCGCTTCCAGTTTGAGCGTGAAGGTTACTTCGTTGCCGATCAATACGATCATAATAGCAAGAAACCAGTATTTAACCGTATTCTTGACTTGAAAGACAGTTTCAAGCCAGGCAAATAATCAGGTTTAAATCAGATATTAAAAGCCCAACTTCGGTTGGGCTTTTTCAATACAGCAGGGAAAATGCCATGATTGTGCGTGATAAAAACAATAGTATCGGTTTACTGTTTGCCTGGCAGGGCACAATTTTGCCTAAGGTATTGCCGGCTTTAGTCTTGGTGGTCTTTATTTCCGGCCTACTGGTCTATTTGAGTCAGGCACATTTTGTGAATCTTCCTGCCGTACCCGCAATCGGCTTTACCATTTTTGGTGTGATTCTTTCGATCTTTCTCAGCTTTAGAAATACGGCATGTTATGAGCGCTGGTGGGAAGGGCGCAAGCTCTGGGGAGCGCTAATCGCCACCACACGTCATTTATGCCGGGACAGCCATGTGCTGGATGATCAGACCCGCGAGGTCTTGTTATATCGCATGATGCTGTTTAGCCATCTGTTGCGTGACCGGCTCAGACAGCAAGTACAAAGTATTCAGCATTACCAAACAACCACGCATTTTGAAAATATGGCATTCGATCAGTTGCTCGTGCAAATCAATCCTTCACAATGGGTGCTGGAACAGATGCAAAAGGAGTTGGTTCAGCAATATAAGCAGGGCAACATCAGCGATATTATTTATAACAATTTGAATCAGCATACTGTGGCCTTGGGCAATATTCAGGCCGGTTGTGACCGGATACTGTCGACGCCATTGCCATTTTCTTATTCGGTACTGTTACATCGTGCAGTGTATTCGTTCTGTTTTATTTTGCCTTTTAGTTTGCAGGCCAATCTGGGCCTGTGGACGCCGATTCTGGTCGGGTTGATTGCTTATATGCTCTTAGGCCTAGATGAGCTCAGTGCTGAGCTAGAAGAGCCTTTTGGGCTACAGGATAATGATCTGCCACTCGATTCAATGGTACGACTGGTAGAACGGGAAACCTTAAGCTCTTTGGGTAAAGGTTTACCTGAAGCGATTCAGGCCAAAAAAGGTTATTTAACCTGATCTGTTCCTTTTAATATCAAAGTTTAAACCCGAACTCAAAATTTCTTACTAACAAAAAATCATCGGCAGGCTGAGCTTTAAATTAACGATGTTTAAGATTAGTCAGGTCTGACACTTTCGTTTTAGCCTGATCTTGCAATTCACGGTATTGTTGCAAACGCAGATTGGCTTTATCTCTAAGCTTCTTCTTGATGTACAAGGCCAAGGCAAAACTCGTCGTGGTCAGGGTCAGGAACATGCTGTTCATGAAACTCATCATCGAGCTGATATAACCAATCGTGGTCAGGCGATTCATCATATAGATCACTTGCGGGCTGCTTTCTACGCCGGTAATCGCCCAAGTACACAGATGTTCGCAATTATTGATAATCAGATGATAATTATTTTCATGCATTCTGGAACGCATGCGACGCACAACTTTACGGCCTTTATATTTCGCTGAGTCATAATGTTGCACATGAATCGCTTTGCCATGACTGAATTTTTCAATAGAGGTTATTTCAATGGGGCGTTTCTTGAATAAATGTGCAAAGCCCGAATAATGAATAACACGACCACGTCCAGCGTATATCCCATGATGGGTATAACCGAAATGTTTAACCATAAGGTGCGCTCCTATGGGAAACCGTTTAGTCTGTTGCATATCAGAATTAAGCCATTTAAAAAAGCATTGTAGTTTAATAACAAGTGTACTGCCTTTTGCTAAATTAATCGACGCTTTGCTTGAGTTTAGGCAGACAAGCAATAGGCGTATGCAGCAAGTGACTTGATCACCTGTATGGCAGAATTCAGATGAACATCTGTTCAGTAACACCTATAAATAGCCTAAGCTAACTTTTACATTTCAATAAAATCAGAAAAAGTGAGAGGAAGAAGTGTTCAGATTTATTACCAATTACTCAACAGAAGGCAGAAGGTTGTGTAGTCGGATTTATACAATTGAACTCTCTAAGTTTGGTTCTTCTTCAATGTAATTAAAGCGACAGATATAAAAAAAGCACCTGGTTACACAAGTGCTTTTTTTGATCAGGCTAGAGCCTTTGCCGATTACTGCAAGGGCAAGTGTTGAAGTTCATTCAGTTCCTTACGGCTATAGCCGCGTGATACAAGAACCTTTTTGATTCCGATGATGATCTCTTCATCAGTTGCTTTAGACAAAGCTTCAAGAAGCTGTTCATTTGTCTTGAAAGAGCAATCATTTTCTACACAAGCAATCTGATTCTTGTGTTCATTGTGTTGTTCCACAGAAAACAACTTTTGCCAAAAACTCATAGAGCCTTCATACAACAACCTAACATAGAGTGAAATATAGCCAATTAAATAAATAAAGCAATAGGACCTATGTGATAAAAGCAGCAGTTAGTCTTTAAAATTTCCGATTGAAGCTCAAAGAGCTAACGATATTTTTAGCTGTACAAATGATAATTTGTTATTAAGTTAATGATTTAAGATATAAAAAAAGGAATTTCGAAAAACTCCTTTTTTGTAACAAGAAAATAAATTGAAACAAATTCTTTATCTTCTTTCTAACAATACGCCCGTTTCTACATGGTGCGTATATGGAAATTGATCAAACATAGCGAATTTGCTGATTTTATGGGTTTGAGACAACTGTTTCAGATTGTCATGCAATGTGTCTGGATTGCAAGAAATGTAAATAATGCGTTGGAAGCGCTGTAATAGTTTAAGCGTTTCATCATCAATACCGGCACGCGGTGGATCGACAAATACCGTATCAAAGTCATAAGTCGCAAGATCAATATTGGCTTCTTGCAGGCGGCGGAACACACGCTCGCCGTTGTAAGCTTGGGTGAACTCTTCTGCAGAAAGACGCGCGACCTGAATGTTCTCAATCTGGTTTTGCTCAATATTCCACTCAGCCGCATAGACTGAAGATTTGGCTAACTCGGTTGCCAGAACACGGCGGAACTTGGTCGAGAGTGGCAGGGTAAAGTTACCATTACCACAATATAATTCCAGCAAATCTTGATCAGATTGCTCTGCCGCATCACATGCCCATTCCAGCATGTTTTGGCAGACTTGGGCATTCGGCTGGGTAAAGCTGCTTTCGATCTGTTTGTATTGATAGGTACGATCAAAAACAGAAAGTTCTTCCACCACATATTCATCAGACAGGACAAACTTCTGTCCACGGCTGCGGCCAATTAACTTGATATTTAACTGTTCTGCCAGTGCTTTGGCTGCCGGTTCCCAGCTTTCATCCAGTTTACGATGATAAATCAGAGAAACCAGAACCTGACCACTTAAGGTCGCCAGAAAATGTACTTCAAACAGACGTGTCGATAATAACGGATCTGCTTTGAGCGCTTGCAGTAATTTAGGCATCAACTGATTGATACTGAGGTCTGCAACCGGAAATTCATCAATGCGGATGACTTTTTTCTGTTGATCTTCATTGCGCTCGAACATGGCATAGAACATGTCATCCTCAGTATGCCAGATCCGAAATTCAGCACGCATGCGGAAATATTTTTCAGGAGACTGGAATACTTCGAGGGCAGGTGGTTGATATTCGGCAAACTGAGCGCTGATGCGTTCAATTTTGGCATCGAGTTGTTGCTGATAAGATGAAGTCATATGCAGTAAGAAGTCGCAAATATTTTAAAGCGCAAATGGTAGCAAATAATTGCTGATCTGCCTAAGCCTATTGTGGCTGAGCGGCTTTAAAAACTGCATAAAAAAGACCAAACCCTCTGAGGAGAAAAATTTGGCCGTAAAGAGGAAATCATGAACAGAAAAATGACAAGATGATTCGATTAATTTAGAGATGACTCATCGTCATCAAACTGGCATTGCCACCGGCTGCTGCCGTATTGATGCTAATGGCCCGTTCAAGCACCAATCGCTCCACCGGAATGTCATGATTGCCTGAGTTTAAATGCGTGATTCCTACAATGGGGCCTTTTCGAGCCGCAATACGCTTCTGTAAATCAATCAATTCCGCAGCATCACCATGATGTAATACAGCATCAAATTCCCCACTTTCAATGTCTTGAATCACTTTGAATCGGGCAGCAACTGCTTTTGGCATTGTTTGTAGATATTTCAGCACAAAAGTATTTTCAGCCAATACTGCAGGGCGACTGCCGACCGATAAAATGGCCAAAATTTGCTGAATCTGGTCTTGCTCGGTGTGCGCCAAAGATAGAACACTTTCACGTGGCAAGATCATGTACTGGTTTTCTTCGCCGGTTGGACCTTGCAAACTAAAGCTTTGTCCGGTCGCAATCTGGCTGGGTGCTTTTAAGGAGATTGTGGGGAAAGTTTTAGAGGCCCAAGCCTTAAATTCCTGGACTGGTTTGTGTTCAATAGGGGCTTGATCAGATCGCATGGCATAAGGCTGCGCCAGTTTCTTCTCGGAAAGCTGCTGCATTAAACGGTAGATGTAAAGCGGCCCACCAGCTTTAGGGCCAGTACCGGACAAGCCTTCACCACCGAAAGGCTGAACACCCACAACTGCACCGACGATATTACGGTTGATATACAAGTTACCGACTTCTGCTCGCGCAATCACGGTTTGTATGGTTTCATCAATACGTGTGTGTAAGCCCATGGTCAGACCATAGCCTTTGCTGTTGATCTGTTCCAATAACTGTTCCAGTTCACCATATTTATAGCTGATCAGATGCAGCACCGGACCAAAGACTTCACGCTCCAGATCGTTCAGGTTTGGAAGTTCAATCAATGTTGGCGGAATAAAGGTGCCTTGGGTTAATTCAGTCTCATCTTGGTCAAACATCAGTTGATGGACTTTGTGACCTTTGCTGCGCATCTGCTGAATATGCGTCTGAATATTTTGCTGGGCCTCAAGATCAATCACCGGACCAATATCGGTTTTTAATAAAATCGGATTGCCGACTCTTAACTGCTGCATGGCACCTTTGAGCATCGTGCGCACAGCATCCAGGTTATCTTCTTGCACACAGAGCACACGCAAAGCAGAACAACGCTGGCCGGCACTGTCATAGGCAGAATTAACCACATCAAGCACCACTTGCTCAGTTAATGCAGATGAATCGACAATCATGGCATTTTGACCGCCGGTTTCAGCAATCAGGGTCACACTTTCGCCAAACTGGTTCAGACGTTCTGCTACAGTTTTTTGCAGAATATGGGCGACCTCGGTTGAGCCGGTAAACATAATGCCCTGAATGCGTGAATCCGCACTGAGCTGCGCACCAATGCTTTCACCTTGACCCGGCAAGAGCTGTAAGACGTCTTGCGGAATGCCCGCTTCCCATAAAATCTGCACCGCTTGTGCAGCAATCAGCGGGGTCTGTTCTGCCGGTTTGGCGATGACGGTATTGCCCGCGACCAGCGCTGCTGAAATCTGGCCGGTAAAAATTGCCAACGGGAAGTTCCATGGACTGATACACAGTACGGTACCCAAAGGTTGAATCTGTGTATTTTCAGCTAAATCCAACATCTGACCGGCATAGTAGCGCAAGAAATCTACCGCCTCCCGGACCTCGGCAATGGCATTGGCATAGGTTTTGCCAGCTTCACGGGACAGAATCACCATCAGTGTCAGCAAACGCTGTTCCATCAGATCCGCGGCTTTATTTAAGCAGGCTGCTCGCTCATTTTTTGGCAAATTGGCCCAGAAACCTTGTGCATTGACAGCTTGCGTTAAGGCAATTTCAGCCTGTTCCTGAGTCGCTTCATAGACTGTACCGACTACATCCTGATGTTGTGCCGGATTGATGATTTGCACTGCGTTACTTGTGTCGGTCATTTAAGGCGCTCAGCTCTGCATCATTGGCGAGATCCAGACCCGATGAGTTAATACGTGTGCCATACAGATCTTGCGGATAAGGAATATGCGGATGCTTGGCACCGATCATGACTTCCTGCTGTGCAGCTTTTAAAATCGTTTGTTGTGGATTCTCAATCAAATCTTCGATATTTAGGGTTTTGTCGGCAATCCGGTTGACAAAAGACGTATTTGCGCCATTTTCCAGCAAACGACGCACCAGATAAGCCAATAAGGTTTCATGATTGCCGACTGGCGCATAAATACGACAAGGTACACCGAGCTTATTCGCTGACTTGTCGCCCACCACATTTTCATACAAGGGTTCGCCCATGCCATGCAGACACTGGAATTCATATTGACCCGCATAATACTGCTCAGGTTGCGCCAGTTGGTAAATCGTGGCCACGGTTTGTGCATTATGCGTGGCAAATTGCGGATAGATATAATCCGGTTCAGCCAATAATTTACGCGCACAGGCGATATAAGACAGATCGGTATGCACCTTACGAGTGAATACCGGATAGTCCGACATGCCTTCAATCTGTGCTTTCTTGATCTCGCTGTCCCAATAGGCACCTTTGACCAGACGAATCATCAGGCGTTTCTGACTACGTTTGGCCAGATCAACAATATAATCTACCACATAGAAACAGCGTTTTTGATAGGCTTGAATCACAAAGCCAATGCCTTTCCAGTCTTGTAATTGCGGCTCAAAACACAGGCGTTCAAGCAGTTGCAAGGAAATTTCCAGACGATCAGTTTCTTCGGCATCAATGTTTAAACCGATATTGTACTGTTTCGCCAAGACCGCGAGTTTAAGCATTTTTCCATACAGTTCATCATGTACCCGATCGACCTGCGCGCGCTGATAACGCGGATGCAGGGCAGAGAGTTTGATGGAAATGCCCGGGCCATCATAAACGTCTTTATCCTGCGAGGCTTGCCCGATGGCATGAATCGCTTGCTGATAATCCTGATAATAGCGTTCCGCATCCGGATCGGTCAGTGCTGCTTCACCAAGCATGTCATAGGAATAACGAAAGCCTTTTTCTTCCAGACGTTCTGCATTTTTCAGCGCCTCATCAATGGTTTCACCCGTCACAAACTGTTCGCCCATCATGCGCATGGCAACATCGACAGCCTTACGGATAATGCCGCGACCACTGCGCGCCAACAGGCCGGTTAATAAACTGGACAGGCTTTTTTGCTGTGGGGTTTCCATTAATTTACCCGTCAGCATCAAGCCCCAGGCTGCGGCATTGACAAACATCAGCTGGCTTTGACCGAGATGTTCTTTCCAGTTGCCCTGATTGATCTTGTCGCGGATCAGCAGGTCACGCGTGGCTTTGTCTGGAATACGCAGCAAGGCTTCGGCCAGACACATCAGGGCAATGCCTTCCTGAGAAGATAGGGAAAATTCCTGTAATAATCCTTGTACGATGCCCGCTTTACCGCCTGAATTTTTACGTTCACGCAAGGAATGCGCCAGATCAAAGGCAAGCGCTTGAATCTTGTCGCTGAGTTCGGAGGAAATTTCACTATGCAGCAAGAGTTCTTCGACGCATTCAGTTTCCGCACGGCGCCATGCAGTGTTGATACGTTGTTCGTATTCATTTTTATCTTTGAATTCGGCGATATAATTTGGCTGCTTCATGGCATCTGAACCATAGGTGGGGCTTAGTGTGGTCGGCATAGTGACATCCTGTACTGCTGCAATCAGATCTAGCGGGGCTAACGAGTTTTAATCTATAATCACAGAATATTTGACGAATATCTCACTATAGTTTTTACATTTTTTAGAGAATAATTCTAATGCAGCCTCCTTATTTAAGCCTAGACCGTATAGATATTCGTATCCTGAGTTTATTACAATCCGATGCCAAATTATCCAATATTAAACTGGCTGAACTGGTAAATTTATCGCCGACCGCGGCACTGGCGCGGGTGCAGAAACTGAGCAAAGAAGGCTATATTCTGGGCTACGAAGCCCGTCTGAATCCAAATCTGCTCAATAACGCTTTTGTGGTTTTTGTAGAGATTTTACTGGATAAAACCACACCGAATGTTTTAGATGAGTTTTCCCATGCAGTCCGGCAGATTCCAGAAATTATTGAATGTCATATGATCAGTGGTGGTTTCGATTTCGTGGTAAAAATCCGCTGCGCCAATATGGATGAATTCCGTAAAATTTCCGGGCAAATCTTGTGGCAACTGCCCGGGATCAAGGAAACACGCAGTTATCCGGTGATGGAGGTGATTAAAGAAAGTCAGCAGATCCATCTAAAAATACCGGGAAAATCTAAATAATTTGTAGCGTATTAACGACTAATCTAAAAAACACAAAAGGGACTTGAAAGTCCCTTTTATTGTATTGAATATCCAGACTATTTTTTCATTTCAGCCATTTCTTTTTGATATTCAGCTTTGGCCATTTCAAAACGATGTACCACATCATCACTCGGTGCCTTATCCAGTAAGCTGACAATCACGATACTCAGGGTAGCCAGAATAAAACCGGGAATAATCTCGTACAGGCCGGTATCACCCATATAGTTTTTCCAGACGATTACCGTCACCGCACCGACCAGCATGCCGACAATCGCGCCGTTGAGGGTCATACGCTTCCAGAACAGAGACAAGATAATCAAGGGGCCAAATGCTGCACCAAAGCCTGCCCAGGCATAAGCCACCAGACCTAAAACCTTGCTGTTCGGATTAATCGCCAAGGCAATCGCAATTAACGCAATTACTAAAACCATAGCACGACCGACCCAGATCAGTTCTTTTTGCGAGGCATTTTTGCGCAGGAAGCTCTTGTATAAATCTTCAGTCAGGGTGGTTGAACAGACCAGAAGCTGACAGCTCAAGGTGCTCATAATCGCGGCCAGAATAGCTGCAAGTACGATGCCAGCGATCCATGGATTAAACAGGATTTTAGTCAATTCCATAAACACGGTTTCAGGGTTCTGGTTCACCACCGAGGCGAATGCTGGATTAACGGTGAAATAGGCAATCCCGATATAACCAGCTGCCACTGCGCCGCCCAGACACAGAATCATCCAGGTCATGCCAATACGGCGTGCAGCAGGAATGGTCTTCACTGAATCTGCTGCCATGAAGCGCACTAAAATATGTGGTTGACCAAAATAACCCAAACCCCAGGCCAGACTGGAAATAATCGCCACCACGCTTAAGCCTTCAAGCATACTGGACGCATGTGGACGGGCAGATTCAAGGATGACACTCACTTGCTGGCTATTGTCACCCAAGGCCAGGAAGGTAATGATCGGGGTCAGCAACAGTGCGAAGATCATCAAACCGGCCTGAAAAGTATCCGTCCAGCTGATTGCCAGAAAACCACCAATACACACATATAAAATTGTCGCCATCGCACCGATGATAAGCGCCGTGGTGTAATTCCAGCCGAACAGGCTTTCAAACAGGCGTGCACCTGCGACCATGCCCGAGGCACAATAAATTGCAAAGAACACCAGAATCACCAAGGCAGACAAGACCCGTAAAATGCGTTTGCGGTCGGAAAAACGGCTGGTGAAATAATCTGGCAGGGTCAGGGCGTTATTCTGGTATTCGGTATGCGCCCGTAGACGACCTGCCACCAGTAACCAGTTTAGCCACGCTCCGATAATCAGGCCGATGGCAATCCAGGCTTCTGACAGGCCAGACAGGTAAATTGCGCCCGGAAGACCCATCAGCAGCCAGCCACTCATATCTGATGCACCTGCGGAAAGAGCTGTAACGACACTGCCCAGACTACGTCCACCTAAAATATATTCATCAAAATTGGAGGTTGCACGGTAAGCATATAAACCGATTGCAATCATGGCGATAATATAAAACATGAAGGTAATCAGGGTCGGATTTAAATAAGTCATAGGCAGGGCATCCTGTAAATATGGAAACCATCGTTCCAGATGATTTTTTGTACGGAGATCACAAGGCAGTGATTCAAGCACGGTTTAAAAATTACACTCTGTAACATTTACACAGCTTTTATGTATGTTTATTGTAAATACCAATTTAACTAGATGGAACTTAAGGAAAGTTAAGCCACTTAACAGCGAGAGATAAAGTATTGGATTGAGGCAAAACAAGCTAATTCAGGATAAGCGATTAAAAGATTTAAATTTTAGCTTTTTATTTACATGATCTTACAAAACTCACAGCTTTACTGTATTGGTAATAAATCAAGGTATTTTTTAGTGGACAATATGCTGCAAATCGAACCGACCCGCATTGAACGTGACTTATTGGGGGAAAAACAGATCCCATTACACAGCTATTATGGGATTCACACTTTACGTGCCATCGAAAATTTCCAGATTTCAGGATTGGCTATAGGGCAACAATCACATTTTATTCGTGCATTGGCTCAGGTCAAAAAAGCTTCGGCACAGACCAACCTGCATTTTCAAAAAATATCCGAGCAGACGAGTACTGCTATTCAAAAAGCCTGTAATGAATTGATTCAGCATCCTGAAAACTGGCAAGCGGCCTTTCCACTTGATCCTTATCAGGGCGGTGCTGGTACGTCAATTAATATGAATGCCAATGAAGTCATTGCCAATATCGCCTTAGAGATCTTGGGGCATCATAAAGGTGAGTATCACATCCTGCATCCGAATGATCATGTGAATACTTCGCAATCGACCAATGATGTCTATCCAACCGCTTTACGTTTGGCAACTTATAGCAGCCTGAATGAATTATTGGCAGTGCTGAAAGCACTGATTGACTGTTTATATACGAAGGCAGCCGAATTTCAGTATGTGATCAAGATGGGGCGTACCCAGTTGCAAGATGCCGTCCCGATGACCATGGAGCAGGAATTCCGGGCTTTTGCGACTTTATTAAAGGAAGATTTAAAACTGATTGAGCAGATGCGCCAGTTATTGCTGGAAGTCAATTTAGGTGCAACAGCGATCGGGACTGGGGTAAACACGCCGCCAGGTTATGCGACGCGAGTCGTCGAAACTTTGGCGCACCTGACGGGGCTGCCTTTAAAAGGTGCAGAAGATTATGTGGAGGCCACCAGTGATTGTGGTGTCTTTATTATCTTGTCGAGCAGTTTAAAACGCCTGGCAGTGAAACTGTCCAAAATCTGTAATGACTTGCGCTTGCTTAGCTCGGGACCACGTACAGGTCTGGCTGAAATTCGCTTACCGGAATTGCAAGCAGGCTCATCAATTATGCCGGCAAAAATCAATCCTGTGATTCCGGAAGTGGTCAATCAGATTGCCTTCCGGGTCATCGGTAATGATTTGACCATTACTATGGCAGCGGAAGCTGGGCAGTTACAACTGAATGTGATGGAACCTGTGATTGCCCTGACCATGAATGAGTCGATTCAATTGTTGACTCAAGGCATGCAAACCCTGAATCAGAAATGTATTGCTGGCATTCAGGCCAATGAAGAAATCTGTTTAAGTTCGGTCATGCGCAGTGTCGGGATTGTGACCTTACTTGAGCCGATTCTGGGGCATGCCAAATGTGATGAAATTGGTAAACAATGTATGCGTGAAAATAAAACCGTGCCGCAAGTGGTATTGGAACTCGGTTTATTAAGCGAAACACAATTAGAAGAAATCTTTGCATTTGAAAATCTGGTGTCTGAAATACCTGTAGCAGAGAGTCAGCTCGAACAGGTTTCTTGATAGCATAAATTGTCTTGAAACAGCTCAACTCAACTGATTGTTGTGATTTTGACAATTTGCCTCAAGTTCGATATGTGGATTTGAGGCATTTTCATCTAGACTAGGGTCTGAACTTTATTTGGCTGGGTAAATGGCGATGTTTGATAAAATCAGTGCATTATTTAAAACTAATAAACCGACTGCTGCACAGTTATATTTAGACGAGCAGAATATCCAGCATGTCGAAGGCACAGGTTATATCGTGGATGGCATTGACTTAAATCAGGAACTGGCCGCACGCTTAGAATATTTGTCCAATCGCCGTCTAAAACAGTTTGATGATTTAAAAGCTTTATACGACACCGCGATGCTGATCAATGAAAAGATTGATCTGGAAATTGCCCATCAGCGTTTTAATGTGACTTTGGGAAATACCGAAGAGAACCTGCTGCAATTTAAAATGATCCTCAAGAAGTTAAATGATTATTATCGTAACTTTCTGCGAGAGAAAAAATAAGTGTTAAAAGTGGCTTGAAATCGAAGCGTATGGATGTGGCAAGACTGCATAAAAATAACAAAATATCCTGAGATCATCGTGCTAGTATAAGCCTCAGGTTATTTAGACTTTAAAGCTATATCCATGTTCCAACAAGAAATTTCCCAACTCAATTTACCACAACTCAAAGCAGGCGAGAAACGCTGGTTAGGCAATCTGCAAGGTTCCTCGACGGCATTGTTGCTCAAAGAAATCGTGCAGCAGCAATCGCGTTTATTTATTGTGATTGCACGCAATAACCAGCATTTGGGTCAACTGGAAAGTGAACTGGAATTTTATGGGATTAAACCCACGATTTTTCCAGATTGGGAAATTTTGCCTTATGACCGCCTGTCTCCGCACCAGGATATTGTCTCGGAACGTCTGGCGATTTTATCCAATATGCCAAAAACTGGCGTGCTGTTACTTTCTGCCTCAACCTTGGCACAGCGTATCGCACCGACTTCATGGATTTTGGGTGAACATTTTGATATTCACGTCGGACAGAAATTCGATCTGGAACAACAGAAGAAAAAGCTGATTCAGGCCGGTTATCATCTGGTCGATACGGTTTATGATCCGGGTGAGTTTGCGGTACGCGGCAGTATCATGGATATTTATGCCTCGGGGCAGGAAGCACCGATTCGGATTGACCTGTTTGATGATGAAATTGAAAGCCTGAAATTTTTCGATTCCGAAACTCAGCGCACCACACAAAGTTTGCAACAGTTTACCGTATTGCCGGCACAGGAATTTCCACTCAAGGAAGGCCGTGCCACCTTCCGTGACCGTTATGCCGAATTTTTCTCAACTGCCAATCCAAAGAAAAACCCGATCTATCTGGATGTGATGGAGGGCATTGTTTCACCGGGAATCGAGTTTTATTTACCGCTGTTTTTCAGTGCTGAGGCCATGCAAGACCAAAGCTCACTTATTTCGTACTTACCAAAGAATGGCATTGTCATTACAGATCGGGCTTTAGACGAGAGTTTGACCCAATTCTGGCAAGATGTGGTGCGCCGTTATGAAGATCGCCGTCACAATGTTGATCAGCCGATCCTACCCCCAGACAGCCTGTTCTTTCAGACCAATCAGGTTCTGGAGCAGCTGAATCAATTTGCACGTATTATTGCCGCCCAAACGCCTTTTGACCAAAAAGCCGGCGTATTGAACCTCGATACCCAGTTGCCACCACGTCTGCCTGTCGATCCAAAACGTGAAAAACCATTTATTGAAGTCAAAAAATATATCGATCAGGCCAATCATCCGGTTCTGCTGGTGGCAGAGAGTGCCGGACGCCGTGAAAGCTTAAAAGATGCGTTACGACCAAGTCTGGGTGATATTCCGACGGTTGATAACTTTGAGAGCTTTATCACCTCCCTGTATGCGATTGCGATTACCAATGCGCCATTAGAGCGTGGTCTGGTGCTGACCGATCGTGTCAGCATCATTTCTGAAAACCAGCTCTATGAACATCGCGTGGTACAACGCCGCCGTAAACGTCAGCAGGAAGTTTCAGAAGAATTTCTGATTCGCAGTCTGACTGAACTGACCATGGGCGCGCCTGTGGTGCATATTGATTATGGAGTTGGGCGTTATGCCGGTCTGGTCACCTTAAGTATTGATGATCAGGATCATGAATTCTTGCAGCTGGATTATGCCGATGCGGCCAAAGTCTATGTGCCGGTGACCAATCTGCATTTAATCAGCCGATATAGCGGTGGTGATCCGGATCTGGCACCATTGCATAAGCTCGGGACAGATGCATGGAATAAAGCCAAACATAAAGCGCTGGAACAGATTCATGATGTTGCGGCCGAGTTGCTGCATATTCAGGCACGCCGTGTCTCTAAACCCGGCATCAGTTTTGAAATTGATCAAAGTCTGTATATGCAGTTTGCCAGTGGCTTTGCCTATGAAGAAACACTGGATCAGGCCAATGCGATTGAAGCCACGCTGCATGACATGCAACAAGCCAAACCGATGGATCGACTGGTCTGTGGTGATGTCGGCTTTGGTAAAACGGAAGTGGCGATGCGTGCTGCATTTGTTGCGGTACAGAATAACCGGCAGGTGGCGATTCTGGTGCCGACCACCTTGCTGGCACAACAGCACTATGATTCATTCAAAGACCGCTTTGCCGACTGGCCGGTCCGGATTGAAGTGCTGTCACGTTTCGGTTCTTCCAAAGCACATACCAAGACCATTGACGACCTGATTGAAGGCAAAGTGGATATCGTGATTGGTACGCATAAAATTTTGCAGGAAAATGTCCAGTTTAAAAATCTTGGCCTGATGATTGTCGATGAAGAACATCGCTTCGGAGTACGTGACAAGGAGCGGATCAAGGCGATGCGTGCCGATGTCGATATGTTGACCCTGACAGCCACTCCAATTCCGCGTACACTAAATATGGCCTTTAGTGGCATGCGTGATCTATCGATTATTGCCACACCGCCGGCACGCCGTCTTGCGGTGAAAACCTTTGTGCAAGAACATACCGATGACACCATTAAAGAAGCGATTCTGCGTGAACTGTTGCGTGGTGGTCAGGTCTATTTCCTGCACAATGAAGTCGATACGATTGACCGTGCCGCTGGCACATGGCCAGATGCGTGAACGTGAACTGGAGCAGGTGATGCAGCAGTTCTATCACAAGGAATACAATGTTCTGGTCTGTTCGACCATTATTGAAACCGGGATTGATGTCCCAAATGCCAATACCATTTTGATTGAACGTGCTGACAAACTGGGCCTGGCACAATTACATCAGCTCCGTGGCCGAGTCGGGCGCTCGCATCATCAGGCCTATGCCTATTTAATGGTGCCGTCTTTAAAAGCCTTAAAAGGCGATGCCGAAAAACGTCTGGATGCGATCCAGCGTGCTTCGACCTTGGGGGCCGGATTTATGCTGGCCACCGAAGATCTGGAAATTCGCGGGGCAGGTGAATTACTCGGTGAACAGCAGAGCGGTTCAATGCAGGCGATTGGTTATAGCCTGTATATGGAAATGCTGGAAAAAGCCACCAAAGCCATTCAAAAAGGTAAAACCCCAAACTTCGATGCACCCTTGTCATTGACCGCAGAAATTACCCTGCATATGCCAGCGCTCATTCCGGATGATTATCTCGGAGATGTGCATCAGCGTCTGTTGTTCTATAAGCGTATCAGTAATACTGATACTCAGGAGAAGCTGGACAATATTCGGATGGAATTGATCGACCGTTTTGGCATACCGCCACAACCGGTCAAACAGCTCTTTGCCGTACATCAGATTCGTCTCAAAGCCGAGCAGCTTGGCATCACCAAAATTGATATTAGTGCTCAAGGTGGGCATGTGGAATTCGCGCCAGATACCCCGGTTCAGGCCATGACCATTATCCAGATGATGCAGAAACATCCAACCTATTTCCGGATGAATGGCGGGCAACGTCTTAAGGTCATGGTCATGCTGGAAGATTACCAAAAGCGGATTCAGTTTATTCAGGATTTGCTGGACAGTCTATTGAAAGAAGTGGGCTAATTTGATTTAGACTAAATCAGTTTGAAAGTTCATGATACATTTCATTTTCATTGAAATTTTCAGGAATGATAAACCAGCTTTTTTTAATGAAATGTTCGAACAAATTCTCGTGATGCGCCTTGCAACAAATCATGAGAATTTGTCTTTAAACCCATTGCTTTCAATATTCAGCTTCGGTTGGATATGTTAGTATTAGCCATCATTCTAATTTTGCATCATTTATAAAGATATGTTTAGTTTGCATCCACAACTTGCTCAAGATACTTTTTTTGTAGGCGACTTTCCTTTGTCAACATGTCGTTTGATGAATGATATGCAATTTCCCTGGCTGATCCTGATTCCACGTGTGCCGGGTGTCTCTGAATTATATGAATTGAGCCAAGCTGACCAAGAGCAGTTTTTACGTGAATCAAGCTGGTTATCAAGCCAGCTGGCACGTGTTTTCCGTGCGGATAAAATGAATGTCGCGGCATTGGGCAATATGGTTCCGCAATTGCATTTTCATCATGTGGTTCGTTATCAGAACGATGTAGCATGGCCGAAGCCTGTTTGGGGTACACCAGCTGTTCCTTATAGCAGTGAAGTATTAGCACATATGCGTCAAACACTCATGCTGGCGCTACGTGGTCAAGGCGATATGCCATTTGACTGGCGTATGGACTGATTAGCCCCAAGTATTCCGAGATCTATGAACGATTGCGGATTTCAGGGAGTGACTGAATGCAATTAGACGACTGGATTCAAAAAGAACCACAACAGTTTGAATATTTTCATCGCTTGATGGGCTATATCATGCTGTCTCTGGTTTTGGTCGTCTTTCATTACACTGAACCGGATACTCAGTATCAGCTCTTTGTTCCTGTGTTTTTATTCCTGATTTTATTGATTAGCTCGAAACTGTCGCGCTGGTTGATCTATCGCCATGATTATCGTATTCGGCGCAATGTTCTTTTTCTGATTGATGTTATTGTCATTGTAGTGGTTTTAGCCGCAGTACAGCTGGATTTGGTATTGTCCTTGCTGGGTTTGGTGGCAATACTCTATACCGCGATCAGTAATAAAATTTCATTGATGATGGCTTCTCTGGCCAGTCTGGTCGGGATCACCGTTTTTTATCTGGCCAATATTCTGGTCTTTGGTTTTGGGACTTATTTTGAACCGACAAGCAGTGAACTAACGGTTTTAGGCTTCATCTGCCTGATTACCTATTTTGGTGTCGGAAGTTTTTATCAGAGTGGTCGTGTGCAGTATATGACCCAGAAGAAAAATCATTATTTTGAACAGATGAACCGTTATATGGAATTTGCCAATCAGCTGAGTCGTTATGCGCCTGTGCAGTTGTGGCAATCCATCATGAAAGGTGAATCTGAAGCGAAAATTGAATATAAACGTAAAAAGTTAACAATTTTCTTCTCGGATATTCAAGGCTTTACAGAACTGTCTGAAACGCTTATTCCAGATGATTTAGCATTCTTGCTCAATGATTATTTGCGGCATATGACCGAAATCGCCAAAAATTATGAAGCGACTGTCGATAAATTTATGGGTGATGCCATCCTGATTTTCTTTGGTGATCCAAACTCTGAAGGCGTAGAGCAGGATGCCAAGAACTGTATGGAAATGGCGATTGCCATGCGTCAGCAAATGAAACTGCTGCGTGAGCGTTGGATTAAAATGGGTTATCCGCCACTGCATATCCGTATGGGTATTTCGACCGGTTATTGCCACGTCGGGAATTATGGTGCGACGCATCGGATGGCCTATACCATTGTAGGACGGGATGCCAATCTGGCAGCGCGCTTACAGAGCGCAGCTGAAGTGGATGAAATCCTGATTTCAGAAGATACTCATAATCTGATCAAAAATGATTATTTATGTGCGCCGAAGAAACCAATTTTCTTGAAAGGCATTAAAGCACCGGTAAGAACCTGGCAGCTAATGGAAAAATATGCATCGCAGAAAGTTGAGTATCAACGTTGGTTCGACTATGAATATAAAGGCTTTCATTTACTGCTCAATCTGGACGAAGTACAAAACTTTGAATATCCAGAATTGATTCATGTACTGGAAAAAATGATTAAACGCATTGAAACTCAGCAGAAATTGACCAACTCTCAAGGCATCGTCAAGCTTAAACTTGAAGATGAAGTGATTGAGCATCTCCAGCCACAAGACGAATTTGAATCACTCAAAGACTCCAAAGTAATTTAATCATTCTCATAAATATAAAAAACCACGTCTAAGCGTGGTTTTTTATATGATCTTTCAAGAAAAATCTTAATGATTTTCCGAAGCGTGATTGATGGTGTATTTTGGAATTTCAATTTCCAGATCTTCATCGACCAGTGTGACCTGACAAGAAAGACGCGAATCAGGTTCCAGACCCCAAGCGCGATCCAGTAAATCTGCTTCTACATCATCCATTTCTTCGAGGCTATCGAAGCCTTGACGTACCACAACGTGGCACGTTGTACATGCAGCTGACATATCGCAGGCATGTTCGATTTTAATGCCATTTTTGAGCAGGCTTTCGCACAGGTTGGCATTGTGTTCGACTTCAAACTCAGCACCTTCGGGGCAAATCTGCGCATGTGGAAGAACTTTAATACGTGGCATAGTCGTTACCTTAAATTAGTTTGAGTTTGACCAGTCGTCGAGTTTAGTGCCCTTAAGAGCGGCATCAATATGTTGGTTCATACGTGCTGCTGCAAAAGCATCACTATGTATTTTAAGCTGTTCAACTGCAGATTCAATCGCTTTGATGTCTGAACCTTGAAGCTCGGTTTCAAGTTGTGCCTGTGCAGTTTGCAGTGCTGCCAGTTGCTCTTCAGTCAACAGAGCGGCATCTACTTTTAGTGCCTGAACCAGTGCTTCCAGCTCACGCTGGGCTTCAACTTTGGTTTCATTCAAATGACGCAGATTTTTATCTTCCTCGGCAAATTTATAACCGTCAAGCAACAGGCGCTCGGTATCTTCACCAGATAAGCCATAAGATGGCTTAATATCAATTTGCGCATGCACGCCAGATGTTGTTTCTTTGGCAGATACCGTCAACAAACCATCAGCATCGACCTGGAAAGTTACTTCGATACGTGCCTGACCGGCTGTCATTGGTGGAATGCCATGCAAGACAAAACGACCCAGACTACGACAATGTTCAACCAGATCACGTTCACCTTGAACCACATGGATCAACATGGCAGTCTGGCCATCTTGATAGGTAGTAAATTCCTGACGACGTGCTACAGGAATGGCAGTATTACGTGAAATCAGACGTTCCACCAGTCCGCCCATGGTTTCTAAACCTAAAGACAGTGGGGTAACATCCAGTAATAAGGAACCATCAGTCGAGTTGCCAATCAGTTGGTTTGCTGTAATCGATGCGCCAATGGCAACCACTTCATCCGGGTTAATCGTGCACAGCGGTTCTTGGCTAAATACGTCACCAACTGCTTTTTGTACGGCATAAGAACGGGTTGAGCCACCCACCAGAACCACATTTTGAATGTCATCCAGTTCAAGCTTGGCATCACGCATCACACGTTTACATACGCTGATGGTTTTGTCCAAAGCAACTTTAATGATTTCTTCAAAGGTTGGACGGTCAAGGTTTAAAACTTGATCGAGTAATTTGAGTTGAACTGAATCTGCATCAGACAAAGCTTCTTTGGCCTTACGTGCTGCCACAATAAAATGTGCATATTCAGCATCATCTAAAGTTTCGATGTTTAGCTGTTTCTTGGCCCATTTCAAAATTAAACGGTCCAGGTCATCACCACCGAGGGCAGTGTGGCCACCAGTCGCAAGCACTTCAAACACGCCTTGCGAAAAACGCAAAATCGAAACGTCGAAAGTACCGCCACCCAAGTCATAAATCACATAGTTGCGATCTGTACTCAAGTTGCTTTCCTGATCGAGGCCATAAGCCACAGCAGCAGCGGTTGGCTCATTCAATAAACGTAAAACATTCAAACCGGCAAGCTGGGCAGCATCTCGGGTTGCCTGACGCTGTGCTTCATCAAAATACGCTGGAACGGTAATCACTGCACCATTCACCGGATTTTTCAGACTTGCTTCAGCACGATCTTTGAGCTGCTTTAAAATTTCTGCAGAAATTTCAACCGGAGTTTTACGACCTTGTGCGGTTTCAAAAGCCGGCATTTCATTCGCTTCGCCGACCAAGGCATAAGGATGCTGGAATTTGATATCCGCTTGAGAGCGCCCCATGAAACGCTTGACTGAAACGATGGTATTTTTAGGATCGCTGGTAATAAAAGGCGCGGCTTCATTACCATATTGAGTCTGCTGTTCTGCATAATGCACGATAGAAGGAAGTAGCACACGACCTTGTTCGTCATTCAGCACTTTGGCTTTACCTGAAAGAACCGTGGCAACCAAAGAGTGGGTGGTGCCTAAATCGATACCAATCGCAATGCGGTGTTCATGTGGTGCACTTGATTGACCTGGTTCTGCAATTTGCAAGAGAGCCATAGTGTTACATCCTTTGCACGTTAAATATTAAAAATTAGAAATCATCATCAAGGTCAAAGCTGTCATCGTCCAGGAAGCGGTCTTCCGCCTTGTCGATATCTGCCATGACTTTAACAAAGAAGCGTAGTTTACGCACTGTATCGCGTGCTTCAGCCCAGTCTTCATCGGTATAGTCAATTTTAAACTCACGAACCAGACCGTCAATCCATTGCTGTACTTCAACTTTCAGTGAAGTTAAATCTTCAGCAGAGGTGGCATCGTCGAGTTGTTCACGAATTTCCAGAGCGTCCTGCAAGAATTCAAAATCACTGATCGATTGATCTAAGTGATAATCCTGTTTCTTGAGGGACAATAAATACGCTGCACGGCTATCGACCGCTGACAAAACTTTAAAAGCCTGATTGATATCACTTGATTTAATCAGGGCCTGATCTTTGTCTTCAGCTTTATCGGGATGATATTGTTGCTGTAACTTTAAAAATTCAGTTTTTAAAGTTGCCAAATCAATATCGAGTGCTACTGGAAGATTGAACAGCTCAAAATGATTCATGGGAGATGGGGTCCGCGATTAATGTGCAAAAATAACTGTATAAATGCAATTAAAACAGTGTGAAACACACTGTTTTAATGTCAAAAGAGAATAACTGCCGGGTTTATACAGTGAAGGATTCACCACAACCGCATTCGCCTTTTTTGTTGGGGTTGTTAAATTCAAAGCCTTCGTTCAAGCCGTTTTTAACATAGTCCATCTCCATACCTTCAAGATAAACCAGACTTTTCGGATCAATGAATACTTTAACCCCAAACTGCTCAAATGCTTGGTCATGTGTATCGACTTCGTCAACGAACTCGAGTACATAAGCCAGACCAGAACAGCCTGAAGTTTTCACACCAACGCGAATGCCTTCACCCTTACCGCGATTTTTTAAATAATTGCTGATATGAGTTGCAGCATTTTCAGTTAAATGGATCATGAAAACTCCGTTAAAATTTAAAAACGTGGAACAATTAAGCTTTAACTTTCTTGTTACGGTAGTCTTCTACAGCTGCTTTGATTGCATCTTCTGCAAGAACAGAGCAGTGTACTTTTACTGGTGGAAGTGCCAGTTCAGTTGCAATATCGATATTCTTGATTGCTTGAGCTTGATCCAAAGTTTTACCTTTGAGCCATTCAGTCACCAAAGAACTTGATGCGATTGCTGAACCACAACCATAAGTTTTAAAACGTGCTTCTTCAATTACGCCTGCATCGTTGACTTGAATCTGTAAACGCATCACGTCACCACATGCGGGTGCACCAACCATACCCGTACCAACGTTTTCAGCATTTTTATCTAAAACGCCAACATTACGAGGGTTTTCGTAATGATCAATTACTTTTTCGCTATAAGCCATGTTGCTTCTCCAAACCTCGGGGTCAGCCTTAGTATTATTAAATATGGGGGTTAAAAAACTTTTCTCAATGAGATAGCAACCGATTGGTCACTATCTCAG
>SMEP01000056.1_pt1 | contig 24838 bp, 24 predicted proteins | sample 2456231 | NCBI WGS metagenome assembly SMEP01 (sample SAMN10132595, study PRJNA489261) | soil metagenome | isolation source: day1 control-silty clay loam soil ammended with raw manure from dairy cow... | place: USA | collected 2015-05-15
ACCGCTTACAGTCGGATGAAGTTTGGTATTACCATGGTGGTAGTGCACTGACAATTCATATGATTCATCCGGACGGTACGTATGAGGCAAAACAGTTAGGCATTAATATCGCAAATGGGGAACAGCCACAAATTTTAGTTGAGAAGGGGACAATCTTCGGCTCATCCGTAGAGGCAGAAGATACATATGGTTTAGTCGGCTGTATGGTCGCACCGGGCTTTGATTTTGTGGATTTCGAGTTATTTACGCAGCAGGAGCTACTTGAATTGTATCCGCAGCACGAGAGAATCATTAAGAAAATGGCATTTGAAAAAATTTAAAAAGTGAGCTGAACGTTTTTGTTCGGCTCACTTTTTTACGTTACCAAAGAATATATTCTTCTTCAGGATATTTGAGGGTCAGCTTCACTTCATAAAGTGATTGCTTAGAGGTGCTCGTTACTTCTAATAACCGATTAATTAGTACTTTATAAGCCTCGTCTTCTGCTAATAGACGCAGCGAAAACGAAATGACCTGCTCCGCGCGCTCCTCTTTTGAGAGCGCTAAATATTCCAAGTTTAAAATGTCAACATACTGCGTTGCATACTGGTGAAACAGCGGCGACTTTGTATGGAGCGTCGTTAAAAATAACACATAATGCTCCTCTGTCATAAATGGCGCAATCGCATCGGCAATGAGCGCTTGGAATTTACGAATCGTGGTCGTTACCAAGCTCCATTCTGAATCATCAACCGTTTCTTGATACAACACAATGAAATCATTTAACGCTAAAGCCGAAAAGACGAGCTCAGGCAGTAGAATATTTACAGCATAATAAACACTACGCTCAGGTACAATCGTCTTCATTTTTTTTATCGCGGTTTTATTAATCCCGTTGGCGATATAGTGAATGTCATGCTCACCTTTTGCAGCTTGGCGCATTTTCGCACAAACCTTTAACAGGCGCTTTCGTGCACCCTCATAGTGAAAATAATGCTTTTCTTCGCCTACAATTTCATGAATGGCTTGAATGATGTCATCTATATCCCAATAATCTCCGCTTACTGTTAATCCTGTTAAATGTTCAGTCGGCTGTATCGCTAGCATCGTGCATCCTCCTAAAAGCGCAACATGCGTAGCGTTTAGGAGGCAGCTGCACTTATTGCTTTGGTGTATAGTTTAGTAAATCAAATAGTTCGTTTCGTTCTGCATCTGTTAAATCGCGCCATTGACCGACTTTTAAGTTACCGATCTGGATATTCATAATACGAATACGTTGTAGACGTCTTACTGAATAGCCAAGTGCTGAACACATCCGGCGAATTTGACGGTTTAAGCCTTGTTCTAAAATAATTTTAAATACTTGTGACGATACTTTTTCCACACGACAAGGCAGTGTTTTCGTATCTAAAATTTCAACGCCTGAGCGCATTTCATGCAGGAAGTCTTCGGTAATCGGTTGATCTACCTGTACGACATATTCCTTTTCATGATGGTTTTCGGCACGTAAAATTTCGTTTACAATGTCACCGTCGTTTGTTAACAGCAGTAAGCCTTCTGAATCCTTGTCTAAACGCCCGATATGGAAAATGCGGAGCGGATGATTGATGAAATCTACCACATTGCCTTGAATGTGCTTTTCCGTCGTACTTGTAATGCCTACTGGTTTGTTTAATACGATATACACAAGCTTTTCTTCACGCTGTACTGGCTTACCATCTACACAAACATCATCGCCATTTTCCACTTGGCTCCCGTTTGTTGCGAGCTCACCATTAATGGTTACTCGTCCTTCTTCAACCCATTTGTCGGCACCACGACGAGAGGTGATGCCTGTTTCTGCTAAAAATTTATTGATACGCATAATTTTCTCACCTACTAATAGAATATCTTCAGTATACAATAATTCCGGCATAAGTTTAATTTTTAACGAGTTCTTTAAATTGCGTAAGCGTTAACCCGTTTTGTACAGGAATGCGCGGGACATAGAGGCGAGGACTTGAAATTTTTGCCTTACCGCCTTTATTTAAAAAGGCCAGGGAAATATTATTTTCAATAAATACCGCTTCTTGGTTTTTATTGAACTTGCCGAATGGATACGAATAATAATGTGCTTTAATGCGCGGGTCGATTTGGGCAAATACTTCGTTCGCCTGTTCAAAATCACGGCGTAAGTCCTTATTCGTTGTCATTTGTAATTGGCTGCGACGTAAAGCTTGATTAAAAACATGCAAGCTATGCGTATGGTGCTCTAGTTCGATACGATCTTTAATACGGTAAAGTTCATTAAAGCCAGAAAACTGTACGATTTTTGACTCTGGATTAAATTTAGGAACCTCTTCTTTGACGCGATTGCCAATGACAAAAGTTGTTCCATACATATCGTGCTTGGCTAAAATCGGATAGGCCATTTTTTCCAAGGATAAATTGGCGTCATCAAATGTTAAGGCAACCGCTTTCGCTGGGAGTGCTTGTTTCTTTTGCATCCATAAATCCAAATCTTTGAGTGCAATCGTTGTATAGCCTTGCTTTTTTAAGTAACTCATTTGTTGCTCGAATGACTGGATATCAACGACGGAGATGTTATCACTAAAAACAGACTCAGTGATATTTTCAACAAAATGGTGATAAATTAAAACCGGTACACCTGAATCAATTTCAACACTTTTATGAGGAATGTAGCCAAGCTTACCGCCAATCACGATTTCGTAATAATTTCCCTTTACCCCATTTGAGCTGAACCGTGTATTTTTCGCTAACGTAGCGATTTGTTTACTCTTTTTAGTGTGAGATTCATAGACAGGAACCGCTTTGTGGGTAAGGAGCTGAAGTTTATTTGTGTTTTTGGCAACTTTTATTTTTTCGGACACGGGTTTGGCGTAGTGCTGTTGAATTTGCACTTGCGCGTTTCCAATGGTAATTAGCCAATTATTCTCTTCTAATGCTGCCTGATAAGTCTGGCCTTTTGGCAATGTAATATATTTTACTTGTTGGCCATTATGTAAGTAAAAGCGAGCTGTAGCTTCTTTTTCAATTTTGATTGTTGTCATAGAAGCATGCGTGGTGTTGGTGAAGAAAAATGACGCCAACACAAGTGTAAAAATTAAAATCCATTGTTTCATTTCAAAACGTCCTTTTTAAAAATTAGTAACAAATACCAGTATAGCAGAATGTGGAATATAAAATCTTCAGAAAATTGCACGTTAATATTTGAAATAAAATGACTTTTCTGACAATATGATACTTGAAGATACCTATTATTTTAAAAGATTTGGGGCTACGTGATAGGTATGGTCAATCACATTTATGCAAAGGGGAGAATTTTCAATGGCAGTGTATCAAAATCCGAACACAGAGGGCGCATTAGTCAATTTTAAGGAGCGCTATGACAACTTTATCGGTGGCAAGTGGACAGCACCAGTAAAGGGAGAGTACTTCGATAACGTAACACCGGTTACAGGAAATGTATTTACACAAGTGGCACGTTCAACGGAAGCAGATATTGAGTTAGCATTAGATGCAGCACATGCGGCAAAGGATGCTTGGGGGAAAACATCTGCTACGGAGCGCGCGAACATTTTACTGAAAATCGCAGATCGCATGGAGCAAAATTTAGAAATGCTTGCAGTTGCTGAAACATGGGATAACGGAAAAGCCGTACGTGAAACACTGAATGCTGATTTACCTTTAGGGATTGACCATTTCCGTTATTTCGCAGGGGCATTGCGTGCTCAAGAAGGCTCGCTTAGCCAGCTCGACGATAACACGGTAGCATACCATTTCCATGAGCCGATTGGGGTAGTCGGTCAGATTATTCCATGGAACTTCCCGCTACTAATGGCAATTTGGAAGCTTGCACCAGCGCTTGCTGCAGGAAACTGTGTCGTCTTAAAGCCGGCAGAGCAAACACCTGCATCGATTTTAGTTTGGACAGAGCTAGTCGGTGATTTATTACCACCAGGTGTTTTAAATATTGTAAACGGTTTCGGCTTAGAAGCAGGAAAACCATTAGCATCCAGCCCGCGCATCGGTAAAATTGCGTTTACTGGGGAAACAACGACAGGACGACTGATTATGCAATATGCATCGCAAAACTTAATTCCAGTAACGCTAGAGCTGGGCGGGAAATCACCAAACATTTTCTTCGAGGACATTATGGATGCTGACGATGCGTTTTTAGATAAAGCAGTAGAGGGCTTTGTACTATTCGCGTTAAACCAAGGCGAAGTATGTACATGCCCGTCTCGTGCACTTATTCAAGAATCGATTTACGATAAATTTATGGAGCGCGTATTAAAGCGTGTGGAAGCAATCAAAACAGGGAATCCTTTAGATACAGATACAATGATGGGTGCACAAGCATCATCAGAGCAAATGGAAAAAATTCAGTCGTACTTACAAATTGGAAAAGAAGAAGGCGCGGAATGCTTAATCGGCGGCGAGAAGAATGAGCTTGGCGGCGACTATGCTGGCGGCTACTACATTAAGCCGACTGTCTTTAAAGGCCATAACAAAATGCGTATTTTCCAAGAAGAAATTTTCGGCCCAGTTGTCGCCGTTACAACATTTAAAACAAAGGAAGAAGCACTTGAAATCGCCAATGATACACTATACGGCCTAGGCTCTGGTGTATGGACACGCGACATGAATACGGCGTATCGTTTCGGCCGTGGTATTCAAGCAGGTCGCGTTTGGACAAACTGCTACCACGCATACCCAGCACACGCGGCATTTGGTGGCTATAAAATGAGTGGTATTGGCCGTGAAAACCATAAAATGATGCTAAACCATTACCAACAAACGAAAAACTTATTAGTGAGCTATGATGAAAACCGCTTAGGCTTCTTCTAAGAAAGGGGTGTAGTATTTGGTTGAACGTGTTGTAGCAACCGATAAAGCACTACAGCTAATTGACAAGTTAAAGGATCGACACGGTAACGTTATGTTTCATCAATCAGGTGGCTGCTGTGATGGCTCGTCACCGATGTGTTACCCAGATGGCGAATTAATCATCGGCAATCAAGACATTTTACTTGGTCATATTGGTGGTAGCCCATTTTATATGCACAAAAATCAATATGATTATTGGAAGCATACGCAGATTATTATTGATGTCGTGGATGGCCGTGGCGGCATGTTCTCACTTGAAGGCGTAGAAGGCAAACGCTTTTTATCGAGATCTCGGGCATTCACAAAAGAAGAGCTAGAGCAACTTCCATCGTAAGAAATTAAGGCTGTGCAAATTTCGCACAGCCTTTTTCAACGCTAAAATTTAGGCGTATAATAATTTATAAGAGGTGTGAATGATGGAAAGAGATTATTTTATAGCATTACTTCAGCAAAACTATGACACGATGTCATTATTTTTTAGTTCAGAAATGACACCCGCGATGAAAATTCCACTAGCGGTACAATATTCATTTTCACGTGAAACATTTAACGGGTTGCAATTTGAAGCACAGTTGAAAAAATTACAACGTAAGGTAGTGAAGCAATCGCTACTGGAGTTTTTCTCTACAGTATCAAATAAATCGGTGTTAAGTTATAAAGTTTCAGCCCATATACTGTTACATGAACAAACCGATCAGGAACTAAAACGCTTAGCACGAAATGAAGCATATTTAGAGGCAGTCGGCTTTGAGGCGAGCTCTTATCAATCCATTGCAGCTATTTTTTTAATGGATGAAGCACATGCGAAGCGCACAAAAAGTTTACATAAAGAAATGAAAAAGCAGCATCATTTTTTAACGGGAAAAGATGATATTCCGTATGCAGTATTATTGACACGTGAGCCAGCAAACGCACAGTTGCAAGCACAGACGATGCGCTGTTATTATGATGAACTTGTAGCACAGGATTTTAAGCGCGGTGATGCACTACAGGCGATGTCACAATTATTAACTTTATATAATGCCGATTTTGAACCGATTGTCATCGATTATGTTCGCGCGATTTGTACATACCTAAAACGGGAAAACATAAAAATACGTCGTAAATTTTACCCGTTTATTGCGATGCTCGCATTAGCCCAAGTAAATGAAGAAACATTAAAAGAAGTCATCATGATGAATAAAAAATTAACGGTGCTAAATATGTTTTCATTAGAGCCAGCACTCGCATTTATGACGGCTGTGCAATTTGTGCTACAACGAATGATTGAGAAAGAAGAACTTCAACAATTCAGTGATAGTATGTTATTTTTACAAGCATTAAACATGAACGATTTTTTACAGGATGCCAAATTTACACTGGCATTTAATATTTTTGATTTTTTTATTTAAAAGGAGCGAAAACAATGCAAAAAACAAAATTATGGATTAACGGCGTGTGGGAACAAACGAATGAAACAACCGAATTAACAGCACCCTATACAGGTGAAATACTGGCACAAGTAGCAAAAGCAACAGTACAAGATGTAGAACGTGCCATTGAAGGTGCACATGAGGCCTTCCAAACGTTCAAAAAAACAACAGCCTATGAACGTGCAGAAATGTTATACAAAGTGGTAGCCATTATGCGTGAGCGTAAACAAGAGCTCGCAGAAATTTTAGCAAAAGAAGCTGCAAAGCCCTTAACAGCAGGACTTGGAGAAATTGACCGCACAATTGCGACCTATCAATTCGCAGCAGAAGCCGCAAAAAACGTAACAGGGGAGACAATCCCAATGGACGCTGCACCAGGGGCAACGGGCCGCATCGGTTTTACAAAGCGTGTACCACTTGGTGTGGTGTCTGCGATTACACCGTTTAACTTCCCGTTCAATTTAGTGGCGCATAAATTAGGACCAGCCTTTGCAGTTGGTAATACCGTTGTGTTAAAGCCAGCCTCACAAACTCCTTTAAGTTCACTTGTGATGGCAGAAATTTTTAAAGAAGCCGGATTGCCAAACGGTGCGTTGCAAATTGTCACAGGAAGCGGGAGCGATTTGAGCGATACACTTGTAACACATCCGCTTGTGAAAAAGGTGACGTTTACAGGGAGTGGCGCGGTTGGCCTGAAATTAAAAGAAAAAGTAGGCTTGCGTAAAATTACATTAGAACTTGGTTCAAATGCAGGATTGATTATTGAGCCATCGACACCGCTTGAAAAAATAATGGCGCGCTGTGTTGGCGGTGCATTTGGTTTTGCCGGACAAGTATGTATTTCATTGCAGCGTATTTATGTGCATAGCTCGATTTATGAGGAATTTACAAAGCTGTTCGTAGCGGAAACGAAAAAGTTAGTAGTTGGGGATCCGCTTGATGTAAAAACGGATATTAGTGCGATGATTAATCAGGGCGAAGTAACGCGTATTAAAGCATGGATTGACGAGGCAAAAGCACAAGGCGCGTCTGTTGCGACCGGTGCAGAGTTTACAGAGCGTACATGTACCCCAACGGTGATGGTAAACGTCAAGCCGGATATGAAAATTGTTTGCCAAGAAACATTCGCACCGATTGTATCGATTGTTCCATATGAAACATTAGACGAGGCGATTGTGCATGTAAATAATACAGAGCTTGCGCTGAATGCTGGTATTTACACGAATGTGTTAACGGATGCTTTAAAGGCAGCAGATGAACTGCAAGCGGGTGCAGTCATTATTAACGATATTCCAACATTCCGTACGGATAACATGCCATACGGTGGTGTGAAAATGAGCGGTTATGGTAAAGAGGGTATTAAATATGCTGTGGAAGAAATGACCGACTTAAAATTCATCACAATGAAGCAATCGTATTAATCTTTCCCACTAACACCTCGAAGTTCAAACATAGTAACATGAAGTGTAGACAAGAAAGGAGGGTAAGTTATGAACACAACTTATCCAATGTGTTATTCAAAATCAGTTCAAACACGATTAGTTTTACCACCTGATACAAATCATCATCATTCCATTTTCGGTGGTAAAGTTTTAGCATATATCGATGAAATTGCTGCAATTGCTGCGATGAAGCACTCGCAAGGAGAGGTCGTAACGGCTTCATTTGACTCAGTAGACTTCGTATCACCAGCTTATGCCGGGGACATGATTGAACTAGAGGCAATGGTAACCGGAACAGGCCGTACGTCGATGGAAGTATACGTACGCGTTGTGTCGCGCAATGTCAAAACCGGCGGGAAAAAGCTAACGACAGAATCATTTGTGACAATGGTCGCCATTGATGGGGAAGGCAAACCAAAAGAAGTGCCTGGTGTCGAGCCAGAAACCGATTTTGAACGTCATTTATTTGAAACAGGCCCGATTCGTCAGGAGTATCGTAAACAAAAACGCGTGCTATCAAAAAAACGCCGCGGATAACAAAAAGGGGACTGTCTGAAAAGTATTTACTTTTCAGACAGTCCCCTTTTTAGTTTTAATCATGCAATTCATGCACAATCCGTAGCAGTGAATCCGAAGAAGTCGACACTTGGTTTGTCGTATGTGTTAAGCCTGTAATAACAGAGGCAATAGCATGAATTTCTTCGTTTGTATTTTCGTACTGTGTTTTAATGCCGGATACCGCTTCAGTAATGGATGTAAAGGAGTCGGCCAAGCTTTTTTGCGTGTCGACGCTCATTTTAACTTGCGCATCTACGCTTGATACGGAATCTGACATTTGTGTAATATTAATCTCGGTTTCTTTAATTAAGTGCGATACATTTTGTACGGCATTTTTTGTTTCCTCTGCAAGTTTACGAACTTCATCGGCTACGACGGCAAAGCCTTTTCCGTGTTCACCTGCACGCGCGGCTTCAATGGAAGCGTTTAGTGCAAGCAAATTCGTTTGATCCGCAATGCCTGTTACAAGTCCAACGATATCTGCGATTTTTTGGGATGACTGGCGTAATGTTACCATTGAAGTTTCGAGTGTGTCGACACGGTCTAAAATTGTTGTCATAATCGCAGTTTGATTGACTAAATACGTAGTACCTGTGTTCGACTTCTCCTCGGTTTCATCTACTAAATGTAAGCCCTCTTTTGTGTTGTGGGCAATTTCCTCGGATTGATTAACGATTTCTTGCAAAGAGGCATTTGACAGGTCGCTAATATTTGTTAACTCTTGAGCTGTTGTTTGAATGCGGTCAATTAATTTTAATTTGATTTTTTCAACCTCTAAGCGAATGCGCTGTTCTTCGGTTTCATAAGCTTCGATTACAAGCTGTTGTTCAAAGTTAATCATTTTCGAAAAGGCGTTGACTGCTTTGCCCATATCTTTATACGACATGTCAATTTTTTCGATAAAGGAAATAAATGTACTCATCAATGATTGGAACGATGCAATATACCATTTTGATTTTAGGCCGATGCGCACATGTGCCTGTGCAATGCGCTGTCGATCCATTATGTAATCCTCATCGATGCGACAAGTAAAAATACCCTCCATATGCTTATACAGCGTAATTTTTAAACGGTCAATTTGCGTTGTATTTTTAATAATGTCGACTAAATCAGGACTTAATGTAACGGCATTGTAAAATTGCTCCACCATAATAGGAATTAATTCTGATGCATAAGGTTCTAACTGCTTTATAATCGCTAAATCTTCTTTTGTTAAATTTAAAATTTGTAGTTGTTTATTTAAGTCAGGATATTTTGAAACGTCTAAGTACACTTCATGAGAATATTTCGCGATATCAAAAAAAGGCTGATTTGAAAGCTTGGATGATTTTGAAAAACGAATAACCACAATATCCCTCATTTCCTAATTTATAACTATAAATATAGTACTATTTTTTGGGTGAATTATCAGTATTATTTCAGTATAAGTTCTATATTTACCGATATTTGTATTTTTATTTCCGACAATGTATGATAGAAACTATAAAAATTAATTTCATTCTTTTTAGAAAAGGGCGTTGTAAAGATGAAGTTTTATAAAGGGCGTTTGAAGTTTGTTATACCAATATCTTTAGGAGTAGCGACTGCTTCTTACATTATGTTAGCAAACAATTATCAAGAAGTTACAAGCCGCGATCGCATTTTCATAGTCATTGGGGCAGCAGTTTTAACCGCAGTTATTTCCTATTTTTTATTTCCTCAAGCGGAAGACAATCCAAATGACCGCGGACCGTATTAATTGAATACATATTTTTAAAAATCTTGGGTAAAAGAAACCTAAGATTTTTTGAATTTGTGAAACTTTTGTGGCAGCTATCCGTAAATAAGATAACAAAAAAAGTGAGGATGATTTCAAATGGAATCGAAATGGTCAAAAATCATTATTCATGCGAGTGCGTTCTTTGCTCCATTTTTAGTGCCAATTATATTTTTCTTAGTTAGTTCAGAAGATGTTGTGAAACGTACAGCTATTCAAGCATTATTGTTCCAAGTTGTGTTCGGTATTTTAATTGTGATTGCAATTATTTTTTCAATCTTTTTAATCGGCTTACCGTTCTTATTAGTATTCGTAGTAGTCTTCTGGATTGCACCAGTTATTGGGATTGTCAAAGCATTAATGGACGAAGATTGGAACTATCCAATCGTTGGTCGTTGGGTATAAGAAATGAAGCTGTAGGGGAAACTTTCCCTTACAGTTTTTTCTATTTTAGACGATTTGTTTTGATGGAATGTGGGAAAAACATTTCAAGAGAGTGATTATTTGAATTCGAAAAACAGCTATTGTATATTTAAGTCAAAGATAGTCAAAGTCAGTTGAGTGAGAGGTGAGGACAGCATGAGGAATATATCTGACATAATTGAAGGGTATTTGAAGGATGTTATTGAATTAGAAGGTCAAGGACTTATTGAAATCAAACGTAATGAACTAGCGAAGCAATTTGCTTGTGCCCCTTCACAAATCAATTACGTCATTAATACACGTTTTACGACCGAACACGGTTACTTTGTAGAAAGTAAGCGTGGTGGTGGTGGTTATATTCGAATTTTGCGTGTAACAATCCACTCAAAGAAAAATGTATTAGATGAAATCGAAGAGCAAATTGGTACGGCAATCGCACAAACGAATGCCGAGCGTATCATTTACCGCTTATTAGACGAAGATATTATTAATGAACGAGAGGCTAGTTTAATGAAAGCTGCCATGGACCGTACGACATTGCAACTCGTTTTACCTGTACGTGATGAAGTACGCGCCCGGTTAATGCGAGCGATGCTACACACGATTTCTTTTGAAAAATAGAGGTGTTTAATTATGATATGTGAACATTGTAAACAACGCCATGCCAATGTAACGGTGACACAAGTCCAACACGGTCAGCAGGTGGAACGTCATTATTGTGAGGTATGTGCTACACAATTTCACCCGTTTCAGTTTGAAGTGTCAGAAGAGCCAGCATCGCTCCAGCATCTCCTAACGAATTGGTTTAATTTCGTGCCTATTACGAAAAAGGAAACACCAGCAAGTAATGTAAAAACAAAGGCTTGCCCGACATGTGGCTTTAAGTACCTCCAATTTTTAAAGCAAGGCAAATTTGGTTGTGGAGATTGTTACAGGACGTTTAGTGAACAATTACCACAGCTACTTGAAAAAATTCAAGCCGGTACAAAACATGTAGGTTACGTCGAGGATGCGCCATCAAAAGAAAAAATTGAACAACAAATCCAAGAACTCCGTACCGCGATACAACAGGCAATCGAAGAAGAACGTTATGAAGATGCCGCACAACTGCGTGATGACATTCGAGCACTCGAAAGTAAAGTTAAAAAAGGAGAGGAACGTGCATGAACATCGAGCATTTTATAACGAATGCTAATCCAAGCTGGATGCAATACGAAAGTGACTCGGACATCGTCATTAGTACGCGCATTCGGCTCGCTCGAAACATTGCGAACGTTCGCTTTCCGATTAGCTTTACCGAGCAAGATGCCGAGCAAATTGACCAACAATTAATGAACGCATTATTAACGGTAGACAATGAAAATCCATATCGGTTTTCATATTTTTCAATTAAAGATATGCCACAACTACAGCGCCAAATTTTAGTGGAAAAGCATTTAATTAGTCCGAATTTAGCGCGTCGCAAAAAAATTGGTTCATTTTTTTTAACAGAAAATGAAGCCATTAGCATATTAGTAAATGAAGAGGATCATATTCGTATTCAAAGTTTGGCGCAGGGAATGGATTTACAAAGGGCATATGATCAAGCAAGGATAGTAGACCGCTACTTAAGTAAGTCTATTGATTTTGCCTATGAAGAGCGCTATGGCTATTTAACAAGCTGTCCTTCAAATGTAGGAACAGGCCTACGTGCTTCGGTTATGCTCCATTTACCAGTATTAACGTTAACAAAGCAAATGAATTCATTAATTCAAATGATAACGCGATTAGGAATGGTTGTACGGGGTATATATGGAGAGGGAAGCGACAATTTAGGTAACATATACCAAATCTCTAACCAAATTACGCTAGGAAAATCCGAAGCGGATATTTTGCAGGAGCTTGAAAAAGTAGTGGAGCAAATTATTCAAAAAGAACAGCTTGCTCGTAAAACGTTACTACTGCGAGCACCATCCGTGTTAGAGGATCGGCTTAGTCGTTCGCTAGGCACATTAAAGTACGCTAAAATTTTACCGAGCGAGGAAGCAGCAAGCTGTTTATCCAATGTGCGTCTTGGGGTAAGTTTAGGGTTACTTGAACCGATTTCACAGCGCAAATTAAATGAATGTATGTTAATCATGCAGCCAGGGCTGATCCAGCAATATGCCGGTACAACACTAAAAGCAACAGAACGTGATATGTACCGCGCGAAGCTGTTACAGGAAAAGTTACATGAACAAACAAGTAATGATGGGGAAAAAGGAGAGGATTCATATGATGTTTAATCGATTCACACAGCGAGCTCAAAAAGTATTACAACTAGCACAGGAAGAGGCAATTCGCCTTAAGCATAAAGAAATTGGAACAGAGCATATTTTACTGGGGTTAATTCGTGAAAGTGGCGGTATTGCAGCAAAAGCTTTAGAAGCGATCAATATTAGTCCGCAAATGATCGAATCAGGTATTGAAGAGCTTGTTGGTAAAGGTACAGAGGAAGTAGGTCCAATCGTACACTACACACCACGTGCGAAAAAAGTAATCGAATTGTCATTAGATGAGTCACGTAAATTAGGTCATGCATACGTTGGAACAGAGCATATTTTATTAGCGCTTATTCGTGAAGGCGAAGGGGTAGCAGCACGTGTATTAGCCAATACAGGGGTTAGCATTAATAAAGCGCGCCAACAAGTACTATTACTACTTGGCAATAACGATACAAGCGGTGCTGGTGGTTCAGCAGTAACGCAAACTGTGAACACACCAACATTAGATAGCTTAGCGCGTGACTTAACAGCGGTAGCGCGTGAAGGCTCACTTGACCCAGTAATCGGTCGTTCAAAAGAAATTACACGTGTTGTGGAAGTATTATCACGCCGTACAAAAAACAACCCGGTACTTATCGGGGAGCCGGGTGTTGGTAAAACAGCAATCGCAGAAGGCTTAGCACAGCAAATCATCAACAACGAAGTACCAGAGATTTTGCGTGATAAACGTGTTATGACCCTAGATATGGGGACAGTTGTTGCGGGTACAAAATACCGCGGTGAATTTGAAGACCGTCTGAAAAAAGTAATGGATGAAATTCGCCAAGCTGGCAATATCATTTTATTCATCGACGAGCTTCATACATTAATTGGTGCGGGTGGTGCAGAAGGTGCAATTGACGCATCAAACATTTTAAAACCTTCATTAGCGCGCGGCGAACTACAATGTATCGGTGCGACAACAATAGATGAGTACCGTAAATATATCGAAAAAGATGCGGCGTTAGAGCGTCGTTTCCAACCAATTCAAGTGGATGAACCATCAGTCGATGAAACCATCCTAATTATTAAAGGCTTACGTGACCGTTATGAGGCACATCACCGTGTGAAGATTTCAGATGAAGCAGTCGTAGCGGCCGCAAAATTATCAGACCGTTATATTTCAGATCGCTTCTTACCGGACAAAGCAATTGATTTAATCGATGAAGCCGGTTCAAAAGTACGCTTACGCTCTTACACAGTACCACCAAATTTAAAAGAGTTAGAAGATCGTCTTGAAGGCATTAAATCTGAAAAGAACGGGGCTGTTTCAAGCCAAGAGTTTGAAAAAGCCGCAGCACTTCGTGACTCTGAGCAAAAAATTAAGCTAGAGCTTGAGCAGCTGAAAAAAGAGTGGAAAGAAAAGCAAGGTAAAGAAGAGTCAACAGTTTGCGTTGATGATATCGCACAAGTTGTCGCAATGTGGACAGGAATTCCAGTGTCAAAAATTGCACAAGAGGAATCAGCAAAATTACTTCAACTTGAACAAGAATTACACAAACGTGTTGTTGGTCAAGGCGAAGCAGTCGAAGCCATTTCTCGTGCCATCCGTCGTGCGCGTGCAGGACTTAAGGATCCAAAACGTCCAATTGGTTCATTCATCTTCCTAGGGCCAACGGGTGTTGGTAAAACAGAGCTTGCGCGTGCGTTAGCAGAGGTAATGTTTGGGGATGAGGATGCGATGATTCGTGTCGATATGTCCGAATACATGGAAAAACACTCGACTTCTCGTTTAGTTGGTTCACCTCCAGGCTATGTCGGCTTTGATGACGGTGGTCAGTTAACAGAAAAAGTTCGTCGTAAACCATATTCAGTCGTGTTACTAGACGAAATCGAAAAAGCGCATCCAGATGTATTCAACATCTTATTACAAGTGTTAGAAGACGGACGCTTAACCGATTCTAAAGGCCGTGTGGTTGATTTCCGTAATACGGTTGTCATCATGACATCAAACGTTGGGGCAGAGGCGTTGAAATTCCGTAAGCATGTTGGATTTGGTGCAGTGGACGTGGCATCAAAAGACAAAGATGCAAAAGGAACAATGCTAGAAGAGCTGAAAAAAGCATTCCGCCCAGAGTTCTTAAACCGTATCGATGAAATGATTGTATTCCATTCATTACAAAAAGATCACTTAAAAGAAATCGTTACATTAATGGTGAACTCATTAACAAACCGCTTAAAAGAGCATGATATCGAATTAAAATTAACAGAAGCTGCACTCGAAAAAATTGCAGATGAAGGTTACGATCCACAATATGGTGCACGCCCATTACGCCGAGCACTACAAAAACATGTCGAAGACCGTTTATCAGAAGAGCTGCTAAAAGGTACGTTAGACAAATCAAAAACAGTTGTGTTAGATTACGTGAATGACGAATTTATCGTCACAACAGAAAAACCAATCTTAACGAAATAATGAATATGAACGGGGCTGCGTGGAAAGTGAATACTTTTCGCACAGCCCCGTTTTTTTGACATCAAAAGGCGATTTTACTAGGCTGTAAAAAGAAATTTTGATGTGTTTAGTAGGTGTTGGATTTTGTTTCATGTACAATATAGGAACAAACATTCGAAGGAGCATATGCAGATGGCAAAAAAGAAATCGAAATTTATGTGTAGTAGCTGCGGTTACGAGGCAGCCAAATGGATGGGGCGCTGTCCGGGCTGTGGAGAATGGAACACGATGAACGAAGAAGTCGAAGTCATTACAAAAGGGCCTCGCGGGGCATTCCAGCATTCGACTACAACGACAAAAGCGACACCGATTATACATGTAGAAGCACAAGAAGAAACACGCATCATCACACAAATGAACGAGTTTAACCGCGTGCTTGGTGGCGGGATTGTTCCGGGCTCCCTTGTATTAATCGGTGGGGACCCAGGGATCGGGAAATCAACGTTACTGCTACAGGTATCAGCGCTGTTATCCAATCAAGGGAAACGTGTGCTGTATATTTCAGGTGAGGAATCCGTGCGTCAAACGAAGCTACGCGCGGAACGCTTAGGGGTTAAATCAGCAGAGCTTTATATTTACTCAGAAACGAACTTAGAATTTTTACATCAAACCATTGAAGAAGTACAGCCGAAATTTGTCATTGTCGATTCAATCCAAACGGTCCATCATCCAGAAATAACGAGTGCACCAGGGAGTGTATCGCAAGTACGTGAATGTACGGCAGAACTCATGCGCATTGCGAAAACAAAAAACATCGCCATTTTCTTAGTCGGTCACGTAACAAAAGAAGGGCAAATCGCCGGGCCACGTATTTTAGAGCATATGGTGGATACGGTGCTGTATTTTGAAGGGGAGCGCCATCATAATCACCGCATTTTACGCAGTCAAAAAAACCGCTTTGGTTCAACTAACGAAATTGCGATTTTTGAAATGCTACAAGGTGGCTTAAAAGAAGTATTAAATCCGTCTGAGCTATTTTTACAGGAGCGTTCACAAGGGGCACCGGGTTCAACGGTTGTTGCTTCAATGGAAGGTACACGCCCGATTTTAGTTGAAATCCAGTCACTTGTCACACCGACGAGCTTTAACTATCCAAAGCGTATGGCAACAGGGGTAGATCAAAACCGTGTGCAGCTGTTAATGGCAGTACTCGAAAAACGTATGGGTATGATGTTACAAGCACAAGACGCGTATATAAAAGTGGCTGGTGGGGTAAAACTAGATGAGCCAGCTATTGATTTAGCTGTGTTAACTAGTATTGTTTCAAGTTTTAAAGATCAAGCGGTAAACCCAACGGATTGCTTTATTGGTGAGGTAGGTTTAACGGGTGAAGTGAGACGTGTATCACGTATTGAACAGCGTGTACAAGAAGCAGCGAAATTAGGATTCCGTCGCGCAATTATTCCCACGTCAAACATTGGTGGCTGGGACTTTCCTGAAGGGATTCAAGTCGTAGGCGTCGAAACAATTAGTGATGCATTACGTGCATCTTTTAAAGATTTATAACGTTAAATAATAAAAGTGCTAAAGCGCGATTTAGCTTAGACAAAAAAGGAAGTTCACTATATGAGCGAACTTCCTTTCCTTGTATGTGCCACTAAAAAGCAATTAGTGTGCTTTTACGTCATTTGATTTTTTATCGAATGCTTCTCGTGTGAAAATGCCCAGTGGACGGCCAATTGGTAAGAAGTTGAATCCTAAGTGCTTGTTTAACACATTTGCACCTGCACCATAAAGTGATAATAGGGCAACGATTAGCTCAGAGTAAGCAGCTAATAAGTGCATGCCATGCTCCATAATACCGAATGAGCTTAATGCTAAGCCGATGAATAAAAAGTTAATCATGACGAAGATTGAAAATAAAACTTTGTTCGTTTCTGCTGCACCAATCGTCATAAATAGGGTAAAGATTAAGTAACCTAAGTACACAACGCCTAGTTGACGTGTATCGGCAGAAGCCTGCAATGCTTCACCGAATACGCCTGCTTGTACGAACCAACTCATACCAACACCCATCCAGAATAAGCCGTAAGCTCCGAATGCTGTTGTACCAAATGTATTATTATGCTTCGAGTCTAATACTGATGCGTAAAATTGTGCGATACCACCTAAGAAGATCGCCCAAGGAATGACTAAACCTAAACCTTCTGTCCAACCAAGCTTTTGCGTAGAAGCGACAAAGGTAACAATTGCTAAACCGAATAAGCCAATCGCTGAAGGATCAGCAGTAGAAATTTTTACTTCTTTTGTTGAGTTCAAAACGTATTCTCCTAACTAATGATATGATTTTTCTGTTATATGCGGATAATATACTAAAATAAGAATTTAAACTACAGGTTGATAGGATTTTGAAGGAACTCTGTCATTAACGAAAAGATATAATGCAAATTTAACAAAAACATTATTTATAAAAGCACTTTAAAATAGAAAAAAAATTAATAACTTAGCTTATTATGCTATAAAGCATATAAAAGTACCATTTTCTGTTGTAGTACACACAGGAGTGCCGTTCTTCGCAACAATTGTGTGTTGGATGTATAATTATTATATGGAGGTGAATTGTATGTTGAAGAAAGTTATTCAAGTAGCATTTTTGTTTATCGGTGGAGCATTGGGCCTTTATTTATTACCGCCATTATACGAATTTATGAATTTATCATCCCATCCTTGGCTTAATAATCCATATTTTAGTGTTGCGATTGGTGCTGCCTTGTTATTCGTGTTATCTTTCGCGTTATCAGACTACTTTATAAAGCTGATTACGTGGTCAGAGGAAATACTATTTAAATTACCGGCTGCAGATTTATTATTCGGGACACTCGGTTTAATTGTTGGTTTAAGTGTCGCAACATTAGCAGGTGTTGCCATTATTCAAATGAATATTATGATCATTACTGCGGTCGTTCCAGCTATTTTGTCAATTGTGCTTGGTTATTTAGGTTTCCGTCTCGGTTTTAAAAAGCGTGAAGAGCTTCTGCAAATGTTTTCAGGGAAGGCTTCTAAAAAACGTTCAGATGATGCGAACGGGAAGGATTTAGATATCCAAGATCATTATAAATTACTTGATACAAGTGTGATTATCGATGGCCGTATTGCGGATATTTCCGCGACTGGCTTTGTGGAGGGCGTTTTAGTTGTGCCGCAGTTTGTATTAACAGAACTGCAGCATATTGCCGATTCGTCGGATACATTAAAGCGTACACGTGGTCGTCGTGGGTTAGATATTTTAAAACGCTTGCAGGATGAGCGTGCGTCGACGGTGTTAATTACGGAAATTGACTTTGAAGATGTATCAGAGGTAGATTTAAAATTAGTGCGTCTGGCGAAAAAAATGGACGCTAAAATTTTAACAAATGATTTCAACTTAAATAAAGTATGTGAACTGCATCGTGTGGAAGTATTAAATATCAATGATTTAGCAAATGCCGTGAAGCCGGTTGTCATTCCGGGTGAGGAAATGCAAGTGGTCGTCATTAAAGACGGTAAGGAACATAATCAAGGTGTGGCATACTTAGATGACGGCACGATGATTGTTGTTGAAGGTGGTCGAAGTTATATCGGTCAAGCGATTAAAGTAATCGTAACAAGTGTACTGCAAACATCAGCAGGCCGTATGATCTTCGCCAAGCCAAAAGAAGATTAGGAAGTGAAGTATTTTGCGTTATGAAGTCGTTTTGCCAGCAGCAGGTAGCGGAAAGCGAATGGGTGCGGGGCAAAATAAGTTATTTTTAACATTAGTCGACAAGCCAATTTTAGTGCATACACTTGCTGTATTTGAACGGGATGAAAACTGCACAGGTATTTGGCTTGCGGTCAAAGATGAAGAGCGTGATTTCATCGAGTCATTGTTAGCCAATTATCATATTACAAAAGTAAAAGGCTTACCAACAGGCGGCGCTGAGCGTCAGCATTCCGTCTACTCATGCATTAAAGAAATGCAAGCCGTTGAGGTGGTACTCGTACATGATGCCGCGCGTCCATTTATAACAATCCCAACAATCACACAGCTCGCAACGATTGCCTATGAAAAAGGAGCAGCGATTGCTGGTGTGCGTGCGAAGGATACAATGAAAATCGTAGAACATGGGCTCATTAAAGAAACGGTCGACCGTGATTCACTATGGATGATTCAAACACCACAAGCATTCCGTTTTGATTTACTAGCTGAAGCAGAAGACGTTGCTGAAAAGGTTGGCTTTTTAGGTACGGATGAAGCCATGCTTGTAGAACGCTTAGGGCATGACATCCACATCGTAGAAAGCAGCTATGAAAATGTTAAAATGACGACACAAGAGGATTTGATTTTCGGCGAAGCGATCTTGAATCGTCGAAAGCAAATTTTATAAAATTAACTACCTTGAAAAATGTTGAAGTTTTTCAAGGTATTTTACTGCGAAGTTGATTATACTAAGGACAATGAGATTACGAGAAAGAAGGTGAAGCTAGCTATTTTTTAGCTGGCATAAAATGATGTTTCGAATTGGACAAGGCTTTGACGTTCACGAATTTGCAGAAGGACGTCCATTAATTTTAGGTGGTATTACGATTCCGCATGAGCGCGGGCTACTCGGGCATTCAGATGCGGATGTACTCTTACATACAGTAACAGACGCAGCACTTGGCGCAATCGGTGAAGGTGATATCGGTCGTCATTTCCCAGATACAGATCCTGAGTGGAAAGATGCTGATTCAGCAAAGTTACTCGCGTACATTTGGAAAATGGTAGAGGAGCGCGGCTATAAATTAGGCAACGTAGACTGCACAATTATGGCACAGCGTCCTAAAATGGCCCCTTACATTTCACAAATGCAAAATCGCATTGCGGAGTTATTAAATGCGGAAGCCTCACAAGTAAATGTCAAAGCGACAACGACAGAAAAGTTAGGTTTCGTTGGTCGTGAAGAAGGTATCGCAGCAATGGCAACAATTTTATTAATAAAAGCATAAAATACGCGGCGTGTGTCAAATTTCGGCACACGCTACTTTTATTTAAGGAATGCAAGTGGTAAAATGATTGGAGTTAAAAGGGTCGATAGTTCTGACGCTTAAATTTAGGAGGCAATATTATGACGAAACCAGTTCGCGTTCGTTATGCACCATCGCCAACAGGATTTTTACACATCGGTGGCGCACGTACAGCTTTATTCAACTATTTATATGCAAAACATCACGGCGGTACTTTTGTAGTACGTATTGAAGATACAGATATTGAACGTAACGTAGAGGGCGGCGAAGCTTCGCAACTTGATAACTTACGCTGGTTAGGCATTACACCAGACGAGTCAATCGATATCGGTGGTCCATACGCACCTTATCGTCAAATGGAGCGTTTAGATATTTATAAAGAGCATGCTGAAAAATTATTAGCAGAAGGCAAAGCATACAAATGTTTCTGTTCTTCAGAAGAATTAGAAGCATCTCGTGAAGCACAAAAGGCAAATGGCGTTGCAGCACCAACTTATGATGGCAAATGCCGTCACTTAACTGCAGAAGAAGTAGCAGAAAAAGAAGCTGCAGGCATGCAATACACAATTCGTATGCGCGTACCTGAAGGCGTAACGTATAAATTCACAGACTTAGTTCGTGGTGATGTATCATTCGAATCGAAAGACATCGGTGACTGGGTATTAGTAAAAGCAAACGGCATTCCAACTTACAACTATGCGGTAGTTTTAGATGATCACTTCATGGAAATCACACATGTATTCCGTGGTGAAGAGCATTTATCAAACACACCAAAACAAATGATGATTTTTGATGCATTTGGTTGGGAATATCCACGTTTCGGTCACATGACATTAATCGTGAACGAAGAACGTAAAAAATTATCAAAACGTGATGAGTCTATTATCCAATTCATTACGCAATATAAAGATCTTGGTTACCTACCAGAAGCAATGTTCAACTTCTTCGGGTTATTAGGCTGGTCTCCAGAAGGTGAAGAAGAAATCTTCACACATGAGGAGTTCATCAAATTATTCGATGAAAAACGTTTATCAAAATCACCATCAATGTTTGATAAAACAAAGCTTACTTGGATGAATAACCAATACATCAAACAGTTACCTCTTGAAGACGTAGTGGCATTAGCCTTACCACACCTACAAAAAGCGGGTGTAGTCGCAGAGGAATTATCAGAAGAACAATTCGCTTGGGTATCTAACGTAATTGCGCTTTATCATGAGCAAATGAGCTTCGGTGCAGAAATCGTTGAGTTAACAAGCCTATTCTTCACAGAAGAAATTTCATATGATGAAGAAGCAACAGCAGTATTAGCTGGTGAAACTGTACCTCAAGTAATGGCTGCCTTTAAAGTGCAATTAGAATCTTTAGAGTCATTTGACGCAGATTCAATTAAAGCTGCAATTAAAGTTGTTCAAAAAGAAACAGGCGTAAAAGGGAAAAACCTATTCATGCCAATCCGTGTTGTAACAACAGGTCAAACACATGGCCCAGAATTACCAAGTGCAATTAGCTTAATCGGTAAAGAAAAAGTAATTGCTCGCGTAGAGAAGTTCGCAAACTAATCGTCTTAAAGATTGATTTTTCAGAAAATAATTGTACAATGAAGGTACAATTTGTTATAACGTAAACGCGTCGAGAAGGAGAAGTACGCTACTTGCATACCTTTTAAGAGAGGATCATCACCGGCTGAAAGTGATCTAGGTCAAGGCAAGGCAGAAATGCACCTTTGAGTATTTAACTGAAATTTGAGTAGGTTAAATCGCCTTGTCCCCGTTACAGGACACTTAAGCGGAAGGTAGTCGTAACCTTCAACCAGAGTGGAACCGCGCGTTACTGCGTCTCTGTCACCTTATTTAGGTGGCGGGGGCGCTTTATTTTTTGTCAAAAATTCCAAATTTTAAAAGGAGCAATAACTATGAGCATTCAAATCTTTAATTCATTAACACGTCAAAAAGAGCCATTCGTTCCGTTAGAAGAAGGCAAAGTCAAAATGTATGTATGCGGACCGACTGTTTATAACTACATTCATATCGGGAATTCACGCCCGGTTATCGTCTATGATACAGTGCGTCGCTATCTACAATACGCAGGCTATGAAGTGAAATTTGTCTCAAACTTTACAGATGTCGATGATAAAATTATTAAAGCAGCAAATGAGCTTGGCGAAGAAACATCAGAGCTAACAGAGCGCTTTATTGCGGCGTATTTCGAAGACATTACAGCGTTAGGCTGCAAAAAGGCCGATGCGCATCCACGTGTAACAGAGCATATGGATGACATTATTGCATTCATTCAAGTGCTAATTGACAAAGGTTACGCATATGAATCTCAAGGCGATGTTTACTACCGTACGCGTAAGTTCAACGGCTACGGAAAGTTAAGTCACCAATCAATTGATGATTTAAAAGTAGGCGCACGTATTGAAACAGGTGAGAAAAAAGAAGATCCACTTGATTTCGCCTTATGGAAAGCAGCAAAACCAGGCGAAATAAAATGGGCATCAGCATGGGGAGAAGGACGTCCAGGCTGGCATATCGAATGTTCTGTAATGGCACGCGAGCACTTAGGGGATACAATCGACATTCACGCAGGTGGGCAAGATTTAACCTTCCCTCACCACGAAAATGAAATTGCTCAATCAGAAGCACATAATGACAAAACATTTGCGCGTTACTGGATGCATAACGGGTATATTAACATTGATAACGAAAAAATGTCGAAGTCTCTAGGGAACTTCATCTTAGTGCATGACATCCGTCAGCAAATCGATCCGCAAGTACTACGTTTCTTCATGCTTTCGGTACATTATCGTCACCCAATCAACTTCGCACAAGATTTAGTGGAAGCGGCGAAAAATGGTTTAGACCGTATTCGTACGTCTTATGCGAACGTCGAACATCGCATAGATTCATCAGCAAGCTTAGCGGATGGTAGTGAGGAATGGTTAGCAAAAGTAAATCAAATTAAAGTAGATTTCGAGCAAGCGATGAACGATGACTTCAATACAGCCAACGCAATCTCGGCATTATTCGAACTATCTCGTATCGCGAACGTCTACTTAAACGAAGCGAACACAGACAAAGCAGTGCTACAAGCGATTCTTAACATGTTCGATACGATTGGTGACGTACTAGGGATTCAAGCAAAAGTAGAAGCGGGCTTATTAGACGAAGAAATCGAAGCGTTAATCGAAGAGCGTATTGCGGCACGTAAAAATCGTGACTTCGCCCGTTCAGACGAAATTCGCGACCAGCTATTAAGCATGGATATCGTATTAGAGGATACTCGTCAGGGAACGCGCTGGAAACGAGGTCAATAATGCAATCATCACATGAAGTAAGACAATTAAATGTACTGGCGCTCGCTTATATGGGCGACGCCGTGCTAGAACAACGTATTCGTGAACATTTAATTTTAGCAGGTCGTGCTAAGCCACATACGTTGCACAAAGAAGCAACGCAGTATGTATCAGCAAAAGCGCAATCGAACATTGTGCACCGCATGATTGATGAAAACTTTTTAACAGAAGAAGAGCAGGCTGTATTTCGCCGCGGACGCAATGCGAAATCCGGCTCTGTTCCTAAAAATACAGACGTACGCACATACCGTAATAGTTCGGGCTTTGAAGCAGTACTAGGCTATTTATTTTTAAGTAAAGAATTAGACCGAGCAAATGAAATTATCGACTATGCAATTATCATTGTAGAACAGTCAAAAGGAGTGTAATTATGGCGGAGAAAAGACAGCGAGATAACCGTAAAGCGCCACGTGATTTCAAAGGACGCGATAAAAAGCCAGCCTTTAAAGCACAGGAGAAAAAACAACAGGACAAGCCACAACCACAACCACAAGTAGAAGTACAAGTACAAGCAGCTCCAGAAGAAGTAAGCGGAGAAATGATTGCGGGTAAAAATCCAGTACTTGAGGCATTACGTGCAGGTCGCGAAATTAATAAATTATGGGTTGCTGAAGGTGTCAAGAAGACAGGGATTCAAGAATTAATCGAATTAGCGAAAGAACAAGGCGTACTCGTACAATTCGTTCCAAAGCAAAAGGTTGATAAATTAGCAGAAAACCATCAAGGAATTGTGGCTTCTGTTGCGGCGTATGATTATGCGGAGCTAGACGATTTATTCGCAGTGGCAAAGGCAAAAAATGAAGATCCATTTTTCATGATTTTAGATGAATTAGAGGATCCACATAACCTAGGTTCAATCATGCGTACAGCGGATGCCATTGGTGTGCACGGTATTATTATTCCAAAGCGTCGCGCGGTAGGTTTAACAGCGGTCGTTGCGAAAGCTTCAACAGGTGCCATTGAGCACGTGCCGGTTGTACGTGTGACAAATTTAGCACAAACAGTAGATGAGCTAAAAGACCGTGGTGTATGGATTGCCGGTACGGATGCGAAGGGCTCTCAAGATTATCGCAAAATGGATGCAACATTGCCACTTGCGCTAATTATTGGTAGTGAAGGTAAAGGAATGAGCCGTCTGTTAAAAGATAAATGTGATTTCTTATATCACTTACCAATGATTGGCCATGTTACATCATTAAATGCTTCCGTAGCGGCAGCACTACTTATGTACGAAGTGTACCGCAAACGTCAAGAAGCAAACGGATGATATGCAAACGATTTTGCTAGTAGACGGCTATAATATGATCGGTGCTTGGCG
>SMEP01000074.1_pt1 | contig 24533 bp, 27 predicted proteins | sample 2456231 | NCBI WGS metagenome assembly SMEP01 (sample SAMN10132595, study PRJNA489261) | soil metagenome | isolation source: day1 control-silty clay loam soil ammended with raw manure from dairy cow... | place: USA | collected 2015-05-15
GCTGTCGGTAAATCGTGATTTTTTCATGCAGAATCTCCTTGCATATAGCTTATGGAAAATTCTACTTATGAGCACGGTTATTTTTCGGGGGGATTACCATTAGAGGCTGCACTGTTTTTAAACGTGTGACAAAAGGAAGTAAAACTGTAGCGCAATCACACCAAGACCACACACGCAGGATTTTCTTGCATTCCTCGCATTTTTCGTAGAGATGGGCTGTGTACGGCGGGTGTAGGGTGGTTTTTATTGAAATGTGTCACTGAGCTCTAGGGGCCACATATTTTTAAGAAAATCCTGGTTGTAAAAGCTTTCACCAGACACAACCAGGATATACCGAGCAACAACCACTATTGCTCGCTAAAACAGAAGCTTATAAAAGTTTCCATGTGTAGCTAAAAATCAATCTATTTTCATCAATATCTGTTCGATAGTTAGAGCGCGCTACGACGTTACGTAACTTGACGTTAAGATCTTTTAACACTCCACTCTGAAATGTATAAGCAAGATCTAAATCACGTTCCCACTCTCGCCCCTCATACCCCATACCAGTCTTTACATTATTGCCGCGGATATAGCGCACTGTTGAGGCAAGACCTGGGGCGCCTAGAAATGCAAAGTCATAGTCATGGCGCAGTTGCCAAGAGCGTTCTTCGCGGCCCGCAAACTCATAGGTAGGAACCTCATTGCCTAAAGGCGAGACGTTGTTGAATACACGAGGAAAGGCATCATCACCATGCATGCTTTGATAGCCAACATACAATGTACTTCCTTGATACTTAGCGGATAACAAGCTGAAGTAGGCGGTGTTATCAATGTTACCTAAACGCTGACTATCGTCTTCTTTTGAATCGTAAATGCCAACATTTGCACCTAGCACCCAAGCACCCACTGGCTCATAGTGCTTTATGTTGTAAAACTGTTGCTTATAAATATTGTCTAATTGTGCATACCAAACACCCGCAGATGTTTTATCTTGATTAAATCGATAATCTGCACCGACATAGTTAAAGCGATCTGTCGCTGTACTTAGCTGGGGTACATGTCCGAGCTTTGCACTCATATTGCTATGCCCTGAGCGATTTAACAGACTGCCTGAGCGAAACTGCCCCGCTTGCAAAGTAAGGCCTTTGATTTCTTGTGAGAGGATACTGGCGCCTTGGTAGGTTGGCGGCAACAAGCGAATATCACTAAAAGTCAAAACAGGAAGATTAGGTGTCAACTCACCTATTTTAAGCTCTGTCTTCGAGATGCGCATTTTAACAGCAGCACCAACTCTAGAAAAACTATCAGGCACCTTACCACTCGCACCTGAAGGTAACAGCCCTGTATTAACACGACCACCACCACTATCGAGCTTGATACCTAGCATACCGATAGCATCAATACCAAAACCAACAACGCCCGGTGTATAGCCCGACTTTGCATTTAAAATAAATCCTTGCGCCCACTCTTCTGACTTGGACTGCTGGCTAGGCCCAACAATGTCAGAAAAATCTCGCATAAAATAATAGTTTCTTGCTTGCAAGGTTACACTGGCATCTTCAAAAAAACCGTTCTGCTCTTCAGCAAACGTTGCGGATGATATGGCTGCCAGACCAATAGATAAGGCTAAAGCGCTGTATTTTTTATTCGTGTTCATTTCTTTATCTCTTTTTTATTATTGTTAATTCAGCTGTTTCTATTAAATAAAATATCTGTATCAATACGCTTCCCCCATATCAATGCAGAACCAGATGAACATTGTTGTTACTTAGAGATGTAACCCAGACACATGTAGAATCTGGGCTGCATATTTTATATTTCAACTCTTCTCTGCAATCGCTACGGCACAATAGCCATCCGCTTTTTTGCAGCCAACCGAGACAAAAATCATCATGGCGACCGCAGCAATGGCACCCGGCAGCGCGAAAACAATAAAGTTGGCTTTCAAAGGCAATTCAGCAGCCAATAAAAACCCTCCCAATATAGGCCCTACAATTGCACCTGTGCGCCCAACTGCCGAAGCCCAACCAAGGCCGGTAGTACGGAAAGACATGCCATAAAACTGTGCAACAGCTGCGTAAATAAGGATCTGCGTACCTATCACTGTCGCGCCCGCTATCGTAATTAATGTATAGAGAACAGGCATTGGACTGTTAAAGCCCATTAAGCTAATCGATACAACCGAGATAAGGAAAAAGATAATAATGACCTTGCCCAAGTTAAATCGATCTCCTAAAACACCGCCAAGAATAGCGCCGACAGCACCACCAAAGTTAAGTGCCAACAAGAAAGATAGACTTGATCCTAGACTATAACCCGCGTTATTCATCAGCTTCGGCAACCAAGAACCCAACGCATAAACCATTAGTAAACAGCAAAAGAAAGCAACCCAAAAAGCTAAGGTTCCAATTAATCGACCTTCACTAAACAAATCCAAGATCGAGCCCTTTCTATCAACTTTTTCAGGGAAAACTAATTGAGTATCGTGGGTAATATCGTTGTTACCTGGTTGCATTTTCTTCAGCAACACTTTCGCTTCAGCTTCACGACCATTACGCACCATAAAAGCTATGGATTCAGGTAGGTAAATGATAATAAAAGGCAGTACTAGCAAAGGTATAACACCGGCAAAAAACATCACTTCCCAGCCAAACGTGGGCATCACATAAATACCGAGACCAGCAGCAAAAACACCGCCTAATGAAAACCCACTAAACATCAGGGTTACTAAAGTATTGCGTATTTTTTTAGGCGCAAGCTCATTGATCAAGGCAACGGCGTTAGGCATTAATCCACCACAGCCTAGACCTGCTAAAAAGCGATACACTCCAAACTCAGTTGGCGTGGATGCAAAACCAGTCATAAATGTTGCTACGCTAAATAACACAAATGAGATAATAATGCCTTTTTTACGACCGATCTTATCCGCCAAAGTCCCCAGCAAAAGTGCACCAAACATCATACCAAACAATGAATAGCTACCCAGTGTTCCAGCCTGGACAGGCGTAAGCCCCCACTCATCCATGACGACAGGTATCACAACACCAAAGAGGAATAAATCATAACCATCAAATATCATTAATAGAGTACAAACAATAAGTATCATCCAGTGAAACTTACCAAAGTGGGCATTATCAATATAGCCCTGGACGTCAAATTCTTTCATTTCAGCCACCTATTTTTATCATTATTAGTTTTAGTAAATTTACTGCTTTTAACTTAATTTACATAAAAAAACCCTATACAACACAAGCCGCATAAAATAATAATTATATAAAATTAATACTTCAGGTCAGGAAAATATTCACTTACAATCAGTTTAAGTCACCTCCAACAAGCTACAAACAACATATGAATTTTATTATAAATATATTTAAAACTAAGCTATAAGAAAATTAAATATGGTTTTATTGAATGAATCATATTGCTCAATATTTGAGATGTGCGATGCATCAATTTCAAACAGCTTGCTATGGATTACCTTATCAACTATAAATTGAGCATCCTCAACACTAGTGACAGGGTCTTGTTTACCGGCAATCACTAAAAAAGGAATAGAAATGCTGGCTATAGCTTCGCGCAAGTCTTCTGCAGCCAAGGCTTCGCAACAGCTGGCATAGCCAAGATGGCAGCCAGCCGCCAAGTCCTGACTTAGCGAAGCAATAATATCGGGATTATCTTGAATAAAACCGTCGGTAAACCAGCGTGACGCTGCCGTCGCAGCAATTTGCTTCAGCCCAGTCTCTCGCACTACACAGGAACGCTCTAACCAGGCTTTGGCCTGACCAATTTTCGCTGCGGTATTACACACAATCACTTTATTTAAGCGCTCTGCTTTATGTATAGCCAGCCACTGGCCAACTAAACCACCCATAGAGATGCCACAAAAACTGGCTTTCTCTACTTTTAAATGATCAAGCAAATCAATAACATCTTGTCCCAGCTGCTCTACTGTATAAGGGCCTGCCGGGGTTGATGAAGCACCATGTCCACGGGTGTCATAACAAATCACATAAAAGTTTTTTTTGAAAAACTCGACTTGCGATTTCCACATGGAAAGATTGGTTCCCAGCGAATTAGAAAGGACTAACGCTGGGTGAGTCGCATCACCAAATGTTTGATAATTTAACCTAACACCCTTTACATTTAACTCTGGCATTTTAATACTCCAACCTCAAACACGCTCGATAATTAAAGCAATACCTTGGCCGACGCCGATGCACATAGAGCACAGCGCATACTGGCCCTGGGTTCTTTCCAGCTCATTGAGCGCTGTCGCCACTAAGCGCACACCGGAAGCACCTAAGGGATGACCAATGGAAATAGCCCCGCCATTTGGATTCACTTTGGCAGAGTCATCGGGCAAACCTAAGCTGCGCGTCACCGCCAAAGCTTGTGCAGAAAAAGCCTCATTAAGCTCAATCACATCCATTTGCTCAAGGGTTAAGCCGGTCTTTTTCAGAAGCTTTTCAATTGCCGGTGCTGGAGCAAAGCCCATTATTCTTGGCTCGACGCCAACAACGGTTGCACCAATTATTTTTGCGCGAGGCTTTAAGCCGTGCTGTACAAGTGCAGCATCCGAGGCAATCAGTACTGCGCCGGCACCATCATTAACACCTGAAGCATTTCCAGCGGTAATGGTTCCGCCAGGCTTCACAATCGGCCTAAGCTTGGCTAAGTTTTCTAACCTAGTAGAGGATCGTGGATGCTCATCTTGAGCAAAAATAATAGGCTCACCTTTACGCTGCGGCACTTCGACAGGGACAATTTCATTAGCAAAAAAACCATGCGTTTGTGCAGCGGCAGTACGCTGCTGACTTTGCAAAGCGAAAGCATCTTGGTCTGCACGACTGATATTGAATTGCTCAGCCACGTTTTCAGCAGTTTGTGGCATGCTTTCTACGCCGTACAACTCTTTTAACTGCTGATTAATAAAACGCCAGCCCATGGTCGTATCTTCCATCACTTGGCTACGATCATAAGGCGTCTTAGCTTTACCCATTACCAGTGGCGCACGTGACATGGACTCAACACCACCAGCAATAATCAAATCGGCTTCGCCTGATTTAATCGCACGAGCAGCAATAGCAATAGCATCTAACGAGGAACCACATAATCGGTTAATCGTAGTTGCTGGCACACAATAAGGCAGCCCTGCAAGCAAAGCCGACATGCGGCCAACGTTGCGGTTATCCTCACCGGCTTGGTTTGCACACCCATAAATCAAGTCATCAACCTGCTGCCAATTCACAGAAGGGTTGCGCTCAATTAATGCTTTAAGTGGAAGGGCACCTAAATCATCCGCACGAATCGATGCCAAACTGCCTGCATATCGAGCAAAAGGGGTACGAATGGCATCGACAATATATGCATTTTTCATTTTGATAAATATCCTTAATATTCTAAAAACCTAGAAGTTTCTATGAATTGATGCCAGTTTCTTAATCAAATAAACTTATGCAGTTGCGTCAATCAGCTCTGCACCTGTCATGGACTGCAACTCTGCAAAACTTAAACCTTCAACTTTCTCTATAACCTCAAATCCCTGTTGAGTTACGTCGATAACACAGAGGTCGGTATAAATACGGTCAACGCACTTTAAGCCTGTCGCCGGATAAGTTAATGCGCTCACCAATTTAGGCTCACCCTGTTTGGTGACATGGTCCGTAGTTACAAATACTTTTTTTGCGCCAACAGCCAGATCCATTGCGCCACCCACAGCAGGAATTGCATCAGGTGCGCCTGTATGCCAATTAGCAAGATCACCGTTCTGAGCAACCTGAAACGCGCCAAGCACACAGATATCCAAGTGACCACCGCGCATCATGGCAAAGGAGTCGCCATGGTGGAAATAGGCACCGCCGGTCAGCATGGTGACAAATTCTTTACCCGCATTAATCAGTTCTGGATCTTCTTCACCGGGCTCAGGTGAAGGACCAAAGGCCAATAAACCGTTTTCAGAATGTAAGAACACTTCTTTATCTGTCGGTAAGTAGCTGGCAATCCGAGTGGGTAAACCAATACCTAAGTTAACGTAAGCCCCTTCAGGAATATCTTGGGCAACACGCTCAGCAATTTGATCGCGAGTTAATTTGATATAGCTCATTTGTTTACTCCAACTCTGATTGAGGTTCGACTTGCACGACGTGTTGCACAAAAATACCTGGAGTAATAATGTGCTCAGGATCCAGCGCACCCAGCTCTACCACTTCTTTCACTTGAGCAATAGTCACATCCGCAGCCATGGCCATAATGGGACCAAAGTTACGCGCTGATTTTCGATACACTAAATTGCCCCAACGATCGCCTTGATGCGCTTTGATTAAAGCAAAGTCAGCACGGATCGGGTTTTCTAAGACGAAGTCTTTACCTTCATAATTTAATACTGGCTTGCCTTCAGCCAGGGTGGTACCAAAGCCCGTTGGTGTGTAAATCGGCCCAAGTCCCATACCTGCAGCTTGAATTCTGCAAGCTAAGTTGCCTTGCGGAACCAGTTCTAATTCAATTTTTCCCGCTCGGTATAATTCGTCAAATACCCAAGAGTCAGACTGACGCGGAAATGAACAAATAATTTTACGCACGGCACCCGTTTTTAAAAGCTTGGCTAAACCGTAGTCACCGTTACCGGCATTATTATTGACGATAATAAGATCTTTAACGCCCAGCTCAATCAAACCATCAATGAGTTCTGCAGGCTGACCAGCGGTTCCAAAACCACCAATCATGATCGTGGAACCATCTTTAATCTTTGAAAGCGCTTCGATTAAAGGAGCTGAAGTTTTATCAATCATAATGCTTCCCAGAAAGTAATATTAAATACGTATTAGTTTTTTGAACATTGCTCTGCAGCAACTGCATCAATCCTTATAGGGTTACGCTTAGTCAGAATTAAGTGTGCAGCGACACCGATACAAATGCCCCAAAACACAGAGCTGATACCTAAAAAGCTCATGCCTGATGCTGTAGCTAAAAAAGTAATTAATGCGGAGTCACGATTCGCTTCATGCTGAATAGCCATTGAGATATTACTTCCAATAGCACCGAGTAAAGCCAAGCCAGCTAGAGCAGCGACAAGCTCTTTAGGAAGTAGGCTAAATAGCATGACAATGCTGCCTGCAAATAACCCGCCTAAAATATAAAACAAACCATTAGCAACGCCGGCTATATAGCGTTTATCTTTAAGTTCATGTGCATCTTTACCCAAGCATAAAGCAGCAGTGATTGATGCTAGAACAATTGTTATACCGCCCACACAGGCTACAAAAACTGAAACAATGCTAGTTACGCTAATCATAGGTCTAGCAGGTACGTCATAGCCATTGAGCTTCATAATGGCCATGCCAGGTAAAAATTGCCCAGTAAGGCTGACCAGAATCAACGGGATAGCAAGGTTTAAGGTTGAACCCCATGTCCAGTGTGGAGCAATAAACTGCGGAACAGTTAAAGAGAAATCTACAGCGACAGGATTGATTTCCCCCAAAAATAGACTTAACGCAATACCTAAACCCAATACCCAAATCATCACGTAACGCGGTGTAAAGCGCTTCGCCACAAGGAATACCAATAGCATGCCAAACACAATAATAGGCATTGTATCTGTTGCTGAAAAAAGCCCTAGACCAAACTGAAATAAGATCCCCGCCATCATAGCCGCAGCAATACTCTGCGGAATAAACCTTAATAACTTATCAAAGTAGCCGGTCACACCGATGATAAATATCACCACTGCAGTGGTGATATAAGCACCAATAGCTTCATTCAAAGTAATACTTGGAAATAACGTAACCAGTAAAGCAGTGCCTGGCGCAGACCACGCCGTAATGACCGGCACCTTAAACTTTATTGATAGATAAATACCCGCGACTGCTGCACCAATAGACACACCCCAGATCCATGATGCCATCATCGCCACAGATACTTCGGCTTGCTGCGCGGCTTGGAAAAAAATAATTAACGGGCCTGAGTATGAAATCAAGACAGCTAAAAAACCTGCAACAGTGGCTGAGATAGACCAATCTTTTTGTAGTTGTTTTATTAGATTTTTCATTAGGTCTCTAACTCTACGTCTGAGCTTAAGTGATCGGAACTAGCCCTTATCACCACCACCGACAGGGAGTACTGTGCCGGTTATATAAGAGGACTCATCGGAAGCCAAAAACAAGATCGCATTAACCTGCTCCTGGATACTTCCATAGCGTCCAAAGAAGGTACGCTCAATGGTTTGTTCAACCACTTCCTGCATCCATTGTTTTTCATTGTCTGACATAGGGTTATCGTTACGTGAAACCTTACGCGGCGGCGCTTCTGTTCCGCCGGTTGCCACCGCATTCACGCGAATACCATCTTTGGCATGCTCTAAAGCTAACGAAGCAGTCAAAGCATTCACACCACCTTTTGACGCTGAGTAAGGCACTCGATTAATGCCACAGGTAGCAATCGATGAAACATTGACGATCGTACCTTTCTGACTTTTGATCATTTCCGGCAATACTGCGCGGCAGCACCACAAGGTCGGAAACAATGAACGTCCTACTTCTTTGATGATTTCCTCTTCAGAAAACTCTTGGAAGGGTTTCATCCAAATAGCGCCGCCGACATTATTGATAAGTGCGTCAATACGGCCATAGGTCTGTATGGTTTTTTCTACGACAGCTTGCGCACCGGCTAAGACTTCTAAGTCAGCATTAACTGTAATCGCTTCGCCGCCAGCCTGTTTAATCTCGTTGAAGACTTCTGCCACATATTCTGAGCGATCAACTAGCACCACTTGTGCACCTTCTGCGGCGATTTGCACAGCAACACCGCGACCAATCCCCTGAGCCGCACCGGTCACAATAACGACTTTATTTAAAAATCTTTGACGATCTAACATACTTATTTTCTCCAGAAAATTTAATTTGCTGAGAATTTTTCAAAAAAGAAGTTTGCAGGATGGACGCTTTCGCTATCTAACCAACCGCGCACAGAATCAACCATAGGGACAGGCCCACAGAGGTAAATATCGACATCACCGGCATTAAGCCATTCACTCTCAACATGGCCCGTGACATACCCTTTGCGCGGATAATTGATTTCAGGACTAGAAACAACGGTACGAAATTCAAACCAAGGGAATTTATCTTGCAGCGCATTGAGCTTATCTAGCGCCACGAGATCAAAATCGTTAGTGGCGCCAAACACTAAACGAATTGGATACTCAGAACCTTTGTCTTCAAGCACTTGCAGCATGGATAAAAAGGGAGCAATACCAGTGCCACCAGCAAACATAATGGTCGGACGCACAATAGTACGTAAGTAAAAACTGCCATAAGGCCCTGTATAAGTGATGGGATCACCTACTTTTGCGTTAACACTGAGGTACTCACTCATCTGGCCATTGGTAACATTGCGTACAACAAAACCAGTCAAGCTCTCACCTGGTTTAGTACTGAAAGAATAAGAGCGCGATTCGCTGGTGCCCGGAATAGAAACTTTGACATATTGGCCAGCTAAGAAATTAATCTCTGGCTGCCCATCATCAAGCTTAATATCAAAAGCGATCGTAGAGTCTGAGACTTTATCAAGGTTGGCTAAGGTCCCTTGGAACTCATGCACTTCAGTCTTACACACGTCAGAAGACGCCTGGATCTGAAATACCGCATCTGAGGTTGGCTTACATTGGCAAGCTAAAATATAACCTTGCGCAGCCTCTTCTGGCGTTAAAGCATCTTCAATATATGTCTCTTCAGGCATATCAAAGGAGCCCGTCTCGCAAAATGCTCGGCATGTTCCACAGGCACCATCACGACAGTCTAAGGGGATGTTAATTTTTTGACGATACGCAGCATCAGATAAAATCTCACCCTGAGCAACTGTAATAAAGCGCGTAACACCATCTTCAAACTGAAGAGCTACATTATGATTTGACATGACTGAAGATCCTATATAAAACCTTAAAACACTTTATCTTTCAGCCAGTTTTTAAATAGCTGAAATTATTACCGAACAAGACAGATTTTAAAGATGATAAATATCAATAACTTGATTGATATAATCATTTTTCAGAATCACATACTTACTAAGTATTTGTGGGTGCTCACCAGAAAAGTCAATTTCATAACGAGACATACCAAAATAACTATAACTTTTCTTATAACGATAACTTAAAGTGTTCCAATTAAAACGAACGGTAACTTTACTGCCATCACACTCAACAACTTCAACGTTACTAATATTATGACTGGTTCGTGTATCTGGCATGGTTGCAGAAGAGCGCTCTGTTTTTATACGGAAAACACGATCCTCTAAGCCTTGGCGGTCGGCATAATAAATCAGTGAGATGTCAGACTGCGGATCCTCAGTTAGACGATCGTCATCATCCCAAGAAGGCATCCAAAAAGATGCGCTTGGTGCATAACATGCCAACCAATCATCCCAGCGCTCATCGTCCAGTAAACGAGCTTCACGATATAAAAATGCTTTAACATCCACTATGTTTGGCGTAACGCTCATGACTACTCTCCCTGCTCTGAAGCATTTAAGATCGCAAGGTTCTGCTCTGCAGTAATTGCTTTTTTCATCGCACTTAGCCAGTACTGATGCTGCGCTAAATACAGACCTTCATCTTCAGTTTTAATACAGCTTAGCTTTGGCTTAAGACCAATTTCATCAGCTACAGCATCAGGCCCTTGGACCCAATGTTTTGATCCACGGCACATATCATTCCACTCAAGCGCAATACCGTTGTAGCCCTCTTGGCAGGCGCGGAACTCTTCAAGATCATCAGGTGTTGCCATACCTGACGCATTAAAAAAGTCTTCATATTGACGAATACGTCTTGCACGTGCTTCTGACGCTTCTCCAACAGGGCCAATGCAATAAATAGTGACTTCTGTTCTGTCAACAGAAAGCGGGCGCAGCACACGTATTTGCGAACCAAACTGATCCATTAAATAAACATTTGGATAGAGGCATAAGTTACGTGAACGCTCGATCATCCACTTGGACATGGGTGCGCCAAATTTTTTAGTATATTCTTCAGACTTAGTAAAGTTAGGACGATCTTCTGGGTTGGCCCACTGTGTCCAAAGCAACATATGGCCATTATCAAAGCCATATGAACCACCGCCTTGCTTACCCCAGCTACCCGCGCTCATTGCACGAATATTATCAACAGCATCTTTTTCTTTTCTCTGTTGGGTGGTCGCGGCATAGTTCCAATGCACGGCGGAAACATGGTAGCCATCAGCACCGTTTTCAGCGGTCAGTTTCCAGTTACCGTCATACACGTAAGTTGAAGCTCCGCGCAACACCTCTAAACCCTGATCAGACTGACCTACAATCATGTCAATAATTTTAGTGGTCTCACCTAGAAATTCTTCTAACGGCAATACATCTGGATTTAAACTACCAAACAAAAAGCCTTTATAGCTTTCAAAGCGTGCTAGTTTTTTCAGGTCGTGTGAGCCTTCTGTATTGAAACAATCAGAATACCCAGCATCAACAGGATCTTTAACTTTTAATAATTTACCAGAGTTGTTAAAAGTCCAACCATGGAATGGGCAGGTGTAGGTTGCCTTATTACCTTTTTTATTACGACAAATCTGTGCACCGCGGTGTGAGCACGCGTTAATCATGCCATTTAACTCACCAGTACGATTACGCGCAATAATAATCGGCTGACGGCCAATATGAGTTGTATAGTAGTCGTTATTATTTTTAACTTGGCTTTCATGCGCTAAATAAACCCAGTTACCTTCAAAGATATATTTCATCTCAAGGTCGAACAAAGTTTTATCTGTAAATACAGATCTATGCAGCTTGAATTCGCCAGTCTCATAATTTTCAACAAGTAAATCATCGATACTATCGAGATGACTAATATTAGTAACGGGTATATTAGGCATATTCTTATCTCCAAACACCAAGGCAAACAAAGGTTGTAACTGCCAGTAAGTACCGGCAGTAACTGATACACAAATTGACTTAAGCGCGGCGACGCTCAATTTCTGTAGTCGGGGCATTAGCCGTATCTTTAACTAATACAACATCAAAGTTTATTTGTTTAAATGGTTTGTTTAAGCCTCGAGTTTCGATTGCAGTGCTATCAGTGACATCAACAGCAGTTGCAACTAAGCCATCACGCGTTGCGAACGCAAAGTCATCCCAAAGGTACTCATCACCCTCAAGGTTGAACTGTGTGGTCAGCTTTCTATAGCCTGGGCTCGACACAAAATAGTGGATATGCGATGGTCGATTGCCGTGACGGCCTAACTTATTCAGTAACGCCTGAGTTGTGCCTTCTGGTGGGCAGCCATAACCAACAGGCATTGTTGTCTGTGCAACATATTGACCGTTAGTGTCTGTAAAAATGGTGCGACGCAAGTTGAAATCAGATTGGCTTTTATCAAAAAATGAGTAGTTACCTAAACTATTGGCATGCCAAATTTCCACTTTGGCCCCTTCAATAATATTACCCTCTGTATCTCTCACCAAGCCTTCAACAAATAGGGTGTCAACCGTATCTGACTCAGAACCATCATCCATACGCGCAAAACCTACAGTTTCAGGAGCCCCTGCAACATATAAAGGCCCTTCAATCGTTCTCGGTGTACCGCCTATGACGCCAGCCTGAGCATCGGCTTCATCAGCGCGAAGATCAAGGAAGTGTTCCAAACCTAATCCCGCTGCTAATAAACCTAATTCATTAGCCTGCCCTGCATCAGTTAAGTACTCTAAACCTTTCCAAACTTCAGATTGAGTTAAATCAAGATCTTCAATCGCTTTAAATAAATCAGTGACTAAACGAACGACAATCTCTTGGACTCGCTTATCAACAGCACCTTTTGCTGTATCAATGTTCATTTTTTTTACAAGTGCTTCAATATCTGTATATTTCATTTTTTCACCTTTTACTTTTTATTTTAATTGTTTTTTACTTTGATATTTAATATTTATTAAATATCGCTTTCACGAATAGACGATGGATGACGATTAAGTGGCATAACATTAATATCCATATAAGGGAAAAGAGGTAAACCTTGTAATAGATTATGTAGCTCTTCATTACTCTCTACATCAAATATACTGATATTTGAATATTCGCCGGAAATCCTCCACAAGTGACGCCATTTACCTTGCTCTTGTAAAGACTGGGAATACATTTTTTCTTTTAACTTAATCTGATTTATTTTCTCTTCATCAATATCTAACGGAATATTTACATCCATACGTACATGAAAAATCATAAATTCTCCAAAATCAATTTAATAGTTATTTAAAACGCAAGTTATCAATTTTATTTTCATCTAACTCGATTCCAAGCCCAGGCGTACTTGGAATAACCAATCCGAAATTTTCGTACTGTAGCGGGGCTTTAAGAATATGTTCGGTCAGCAACAAGGGACCAAAAAGTTCTGTGCCATAGGCAAGGCTCTCAAATGTAGAGAATACATGGGCAGAGGCTATAGTACCGACAGGGCCTTCCAGCATGGTTCCACCATACAGATCAATTCCAGCAAGCATTGCAAGCCGACTGACTTCACAACTTTCTAGAAGGCCACCTGACTGAGCAATTTTCACCGCAAATACTGAAGCAGCATTACGCTTTGCTAAGTTATAGGCTGTTTCAGGCCCCTTAAGTGACTCATCCGCCATAATTGCGATATCGAACTTACGCGTAAGACGCGCCATGGCGTCGTCATTTTCAGTTGTACAAGGTTGCTCAATTAAATCAATTCCCCCCGCTTGAAGGAGGCTAATACCTTTATTAGCCTCGAGTTCTGTCCATGCCTGATTGACATCAACACGAATTGATACATCAGCACCCAGTGCCTGCTTAATAGACAGCACATGCTCAACATCTTCTTCTACCGTACGCGAGCCAATTTTCAGTTTAAATATATTGTGTCGTTTCGCCTTGATCATCTGATGCGCTTCAGCGATATCTTTTTCTGTATCACCTGATGCTAAAACCCACAACACGGGAACGCTTTCACGTAAACGCCCACCTAATACTTCACTTAAAGGCAGCCCCAATCGCTGTGCATGAATATCCAGTAATGCAGTTTGAATCGCACATTTAGCAAAGCGATTACCTTGAATATTATTTTTAATTGCAAACAGTGTTTGAGCTAAGTTTGCTGGCGGTAAAGACTTCATCAGAGGAGAAAAATAGCTTTCAATATTAGCCTTGATACTCTCTGGACTTTCTTCACCATAACCCAAACCACCAATAGTCGTTGCTTCACCCCAACCAATAACACCATCATCAGTGGTCACTTTAACCAAAACTAATGTTTGCGCGTGCATTGTGGCTACGGCCATTTTATGTGGGCGAATAGTTGGAATTTTCACCAGCAATGTTTCTATATTTTTATACATAATTCGCCTATATTTCTTGTGCTGCTCATTGACTGCCTATACTCTAATAGAACAAATTTACTGCTGTCTAAGACTTAATCAGCATCTTTTTATACTTTAAAGGTATACGGAAGTGGAATTACGGCACTTGAAATATTATGTTGCTGTTGTTGAAGAGCAGAGCTATACAAAAGCGGCGGAGAGGCTCTTTATTTCACAGCCACCATTAAGCCGCCAAATTCAAAATCTTGAGCTTGAGCTAGGCGTACAGCTCTTTGAGCGTGGCAGTCGGCCGGTAAAAACAACTGAGGTTGGTCAATTCTTTTATCTACATGCTGTAAAGCTTTTAGCCAATGCAGAAGAAATAAAAATGATGACCCAACGCGTGGGCACGGCTGAAAAAACCTTGACTATTGGTTTTGTGGGCTCTTTATTGTTCGGCTTACTACCAAAGATAATTTACTTATTCCGTCAACAGCAGCCGAAATTGAGAATAGAGCTGCAAGAAATGAATACAAAACAACAAATAGAAGCACTAAAAGAAGGGAAAATAGATGTAGGATTTGGCCGTTTGAGGATCTCAGACCCAGCAATCCACCGTATTTTGTTAAGAGAGGAACCATTAATGGTTGCTGTACACGCACAGCACCATCTCTGTATCTTTGAGCAAGGCTTGTATTTATCTAATATTATTGATGAAAATATTTTCATCTATCCTAATCATTCTAAGCCTAATTTTTCGACTCAGATGCGCAGTTTATTTTATGAGCATGGCTTCGACCCTAGCCATTTAATAGAAGTGCGAGAGGTTCAGCTGGCCTTGGGCTTAGTGGCTGCAGATGAAGGTATTTGTATTATTCCGCAAAGTGCTAGAGCGATTCAGATCCCCAATCTAAAATTTATCCCACTATTGGATAAGGCAGCGATCAGCCCTGTATTTTTAGCGGCACGCAATATGGATGAAAATTCAAATATACAGTCGTTGATGGAGTGCATTTATCAAGTCTACGATCAAGAATCTATTGTGTATCAGCGTAAAGCCAATAATGAAAACGCTAACTGATCACTTAACTCAATATGCAGCTTATCACCGCGATCAGCGCAATATTATGAGTCACTTTATAGGGATTCCACTGATTGTTATCGCTGTGGCTATTTTACTCTCACGCCCTGGATTTTTTGTCTATGGGCTTTGGCTATCGCCCGCACTGGCCGTAAGTATTGCCGCCGCTGTGTTTTATCTAGGCTTGGATCTGAGCCTCGGAGCAAGCATGACGGTCTTGCTTGCTCTCTGTGTATGGTTGGCAATGCATTGCGCGCAGTTATCCACAAGCGCTTGGTTAACTTGGGGTATCAGTAGCTTTATCATCGGTTGGATGATTCAGTTTATCGGACACTATTATGAAGGTCGTAAACCTGCGTTTATCGATGACATTATGGGCTTAGCCATTGGCCCATTGTTTGTCGTAGCTGAATTAGCGTTTTTATGTGGTCTACGTCAACCGCTTAAGCACGATATTGAAGCGCGTCTTGACCCAGGTATAGATAAATAAGCACGCAACTATTTGATCAGCGACCAGTCGTATAGCTACGACTCAGATGAAGGATTGTATTATGCGTTACAGCACAGACAGCCACACCCCAGTCATGGGTTATTTGTTATGGATCTTTGGTTTTTTAGGTTCGCATCGTTTTTACTACGGCAAACCCATCACTGGAACCATTTGGTTTTTTACCCTGGGCTTGTTCTTTATCGGCTGGATTATTGATTTATTTTTAATCCCCAGCATGGACCGACAAGCGAGCCTTCGCTTTCATGCAGGCCGTATTGATTACAATATTGCGTGGATTCTCTTAACTTTTTTAGGTGTATTCGGCGTGCACCGTATGTATCAAGGTAAATGGATCACTGGGATTTTATACTTATGCACAGGCGGTTTTTTCTTACTGGGTGTGCTCTATGATTTCTGGACGATGAATCAGCAAATATCCATTAAGAATCAAATTTTTAATTCTTCTTTTGATTAATTATCAAAACAAAAAAAGCTGCTTAACACATAAAGCGCTAAGCAGCTTTCAGACAGGGTCGCTGAACTTAACGCTTTGTTGGTCGCGGCCAGTTTTCTAAATTACGCTGACGCCCACGGCCAACGGCCAACGCATGCGCGGGCACATCTGCAGTAATCGTTGAGCCTGCGCCGGTGGTTGAACCATCGCCTAAATGCAGCGGTGCAACCAATGAGCTGTTTGAGCCAATAAAGACATCTTCCCCCATCACAGTTTTAAATTTATTTGCACCATCGTAATTGCAGGTAATAGTGCCGGCGCCAACATTAGTGCGTGCGCCAATCTCACTGTCACCTAAATAGGTTAGGTGACCGGCTTTAGCGGCTTCACCTAGACGGGTATTTTTCAGCTCAACAAAGTTACCCACATGTGCGCGTGCAGCCAATACGGTTCCTGGACGTAAACGCGCAAATGGACCACAGTCGGCACCTTCACCAATATCAGCACCGTCTAAATGGCTATTGGCTTTAATCACCGCGCCGGCACGTAAAATAGAGTCTTTAATCACGCAATTGGGGCCAATCGAAACATTATCCGCAATCTCGACACAGCCTTCTAAGATCACATTAATATCAATCAATACATCACGACCAACACTGACCTCACCGCGCAGATCAAAACGCGCAGGATCAAGCAAAGTCACGCCTTGCGCCATTAAACGCCGTGCCGCACGTTGCTGATAGTGACGCTCAAGCGCTGAAAGCTGCAGGCGATCATTGGCGCCCTGTACTTCCATCGTATCAACAGCAGTTTCAGTGGCGACGCGTAAGCCATCAGCTACAGCCATGGCGATAATATCGGTTAGGTAGTATTCGCCTTGGGCATTGCTATTGGATAGACGGCTTAACCAATCGGTAAGGGCCAAGCGCGGAGCAGCAAGAATACCGGTATTACCTTCACTGATTTGTAACTGCTCAGAATTGGCATCTTTATGCTCAACAATCGCTTGGACTGCACCGGCACTGTTGCGCACGATACGACCATAACCGGCGGGGTTATCGAGGTTGACTGTCAATAACGCCATGCTGTCTGTCGAGAGCTGCGTCAACAAGCTTTCTAGCGTAGCAGCCTCAATCAGAGGCACATCACCGTATAACACTAAGGTGTGCTCTGCCTTTAAGTAAGGCACCGCTTGCGCAACCGCATGACCGGTACCTAACTGTTCGTTTTGTACGACAAAATTAATATCGTCAGCAGCAAGCTGCTCACGTACAGCCTCAGCACCATGGCCAATCACCACTTGAATACTGTCTGGCTGTAAGCGCCGTGCTGTTTGCACTACATGCGTGAGCATGGGTTGGCCAGCGATGGGATGCAGTACTTTGGGTAAGGCCGAACGCATACGCGTACCTTGGCCAGCGGCGAGAATAATAATATCCAACGACATGCTATAAATCCTAAATAAAAAGTTGTACGGCGCTTAAAATTTGAAAAATAAGCAATAAAAAAGGGCAGCCATAGGCTACCCTTTTTTATTGTTTCGATGAAGCATGATTTGCTTATCGACGGATTTTATTACGCAGCTCCGAAATGGTGCGTAATTGCGCTACCGCTTCTGCTAAGCGTATCGCTGTAGCCGCATAATCAAAATCAGCACTCTGCTCTTGAATTGCTTGTTCAGCAGCTTTTTTCGCTTTAAGAGCTGCCGCTTCATCAAGGTCAGCAGCACGGATTGCCGTATCTGCCAAAACCTTAACCATGCTTGGCTGCACTTCGATAAAGCCACCCGAGATGTAATACACCTCTTCGCCACCACCTTGCTTAATTACCCGGACAGGGCCCGGTTTAATTGTAGAGATCAAGGGGGTGTGACCAGGCAAAATACCCAAATCACCCATGTGACCATGAGCGATGACCATTTCGACCCGACCCGAGAACAACTCTTCTTCTGCACTAACAATGTCACACTGGACTGTTCTGCTGGCCATATAAATCGCCTCAGTTTTACGGCTGAGCGGATGCCAATGCACCCGCTGCCCTATTGCTCACCATTACGGCTCGCAAATTACATTTTGTTCGCTTTTTCAACGGCTTCTTCGATGCTACCAACCATGTAGAACGCTTGTTCTGGCATGTGATCGTAATCACCATTTAAGATACCTTGGAAACCACGGATGGTATCTTTCAGCGATACGTATTTACCTGACGCACCGGTGAAGACCTCGGCCACAAAGAATGGCTGAGACAGGAAGCGTTGGATTTTACGCGCACGAGATACTAACTGCTTATCTTCTTCAGACAGCTCGTCCATACCTAGAATCGCAATGATATCTTTTAGCTCGGTGTAGCGTTGCAATACGTACTGAACACCACGTGCACAATCATAATGCTCTTGACCAATGATTGACGCATCAAGTTGACGTGAGGTTGAATCCAGTGGGTCAATTGCAGGGTAAATACCCAAAGATGCAATATCACGTGATAGAACAACAGTCGCATCCAAGTGCGCAAACGTGGTTGCTGGAGATGGGTCAGTTAAGTCATCCGCAGGTACGTATACCGCTTGAATAGAAGTAATGGAACCTGACTTAGTCGAGGTAATACGTTCTTGCAGAACACCCATTTCTTCAGCCAAGGTTGGCTGGTAACCTACCGCTGAAGGCATACGGCCTAACAGTGCAGATACTTCAGTACCGGCTAAGGTGTAACGGTAAATGTTGTCAATAAACAACAGTACGTCACGACCTTCGTCACGGAACTTTTCCGCCATGGTCAAGCCGGTCAAAGCAACACGTAAACGGTTACCTGGTGGCTCGTTCATTTGACCGTAAACCAACGCTACTTTATCAAGTACGTTAGAGTCTTTCATCTCGTGGTAGAAGTCGTTACCTTCACGAGTACGCTCACCCACACCAGCGAATACTGAGTAACCACTGTGCTCGATAGCAATGTTACGAATCAGCTCCATCATGTTGACGGTTTTACCAACACCGGCACCACCGAACAGACCCACTTTACCACCGCGAGAGAACGGGCAAACAAGGTCAATAACCTTAATACCTGTTTCTAGAATTTCGTTACCGCCCGCTTGCTCTGCATAAGACGGTGCTGGGCGGTGAATACCCCAACGCTCTTCTTCGCCAATTGGGCCCGCTTCGTCGATTGGATTACCCAATACGTCCATGATACGACCGAGGGTTTTAACGCCCACTGGTACAGTAATAGGACCGCCTGAGTTCACCACTTCTAGACCACGTTTTAGACCTTCGGTCGAACCCATGGCAATAGTACGTACTACACCGTCGCCCAACTGTTGTTGAACTTCTAATGTAGTTTCAACGCCCTGTACTAACAGTGCGTCATAAATGTTCGGGACCTGTTCACGTGGAAATTCCACGTCGATGACGGCGCCGATAATTTGAACGATACGTCCGTTACTCATATCTGGTTCCTCTGAATATTTGAACCGTTCTTAAACCGCGGCAGCGCCGCCGACGATTTCTGAAATTTCTTGAGTGATCGCTGCTTGACGAGCCTTGTTGTAAACCAGTTGTAGGTTATCAATAAGGTCACCAGCATTATCTGTTGCATTTTTCATTGCAATCATTCGAGCCGCTTGTTCGCATGCTGAATTCTCAACAACCGCTTGGTAGACCTGAGATTCGATATAACGAACAATCAGAGCATCCAGCAATTGCTGTGCATCAGGTTCGTAAATGTAATCCCAAGAGCCAAGACGATCGCCTTCGAGTCCCACATCAACCGCCAGTGGCACTAACTGCTCAACTGTTGGTTTCTGCGTCATAGTATTCACAAATTTGTTGGACACTATGTATAAGCGATCAAGACGACCTTCAGCAAAGCCATCCAGCATAATTTTAATACTGCCAATTAAGTCAGTAATTGCTGGCTGCTCACCGAGATCAGTGATTGCTGCAACGACATTGCCACCGTAACTACGGAAGAAACTTACACCTTTTTTGCCGATCACGCAGAACTCTGCTTGAACGCCATCTTGTTGTAAGCCCTTCATATTATTAATCAGGGCCTTGAACAGGTTAAAGTTCAGACCGCCGCATAGACCACGATCGGTCGACACGAGGATATAACCCACGCGTTTAACCGGACGTTCGACCATGAATGCATGCTTGTACTCGGCATTGGCTTCAGCTAAATGGCCAATGACCTGACGTATGCGCTCTGCATAGGGACGGCCAAGATTCATGCGCTGTTGTGCTCTGCGCATTTTACTGACCGCCACTTTTTCCATGGCACTTGTAATCTTTTGCGTACTTTTGATGCTCGCAATTTTACTGCGAATCTCTTTTGCGCCTGCCATTTGTCACCCTTCAGGTTAAGCAAGTAGGGGCTTTAACACCCCCACTGCGGCTTACCAGCTCTGAGTGGCCTTAAACTTCTCGATGCCTGCTTTAATAGAAGCATCGATATCGTTATTAAAGTCACCCTTCTCATTGATCTTCGCCATTAAGTCAGCGTAGTCACGTTTGAAGAAGGCTAACAAGGCTGCCTCGAAAGCACCCACTTTATTAACTTCTACGTCAGTCAAGAAGCCACGTTCAGCAGCATACAAAGACACAGACATATCAGCGATAGACATTGGTGCGTACTGTTTCTGCTTCATCAGCTCAGTCACACGTTGACCGTGCTCAAGCTGCTTACGCGTTGCTTCATCTAAGTCAGAAGCAAACTGAGCAAAGGCCGCCAATTCGCGGTACTGCGCCAGTGCGGTACGAATACCACCGGAAAGCTTCTTAATAATCTTAGTCTGAGCTGCACCACCAACACGCGATACCGAAATACCTGCGTTGACTGCTGGACGGATACCTGAGTTAAACATGGCTGACTCAAGGAAGATCTGACCATCAGTAATAGAAATTACGTTGGTTGGTACGAACGCTGATACGTCACCCGCCTGGGTTTCAATGATTGGCAGCGCGGTTAAAGAACCGGTTTTGCCTTTCACTGCACCATTGGTGAATGCTTCAACGTACTCTTCAGATACACGTGATGCACGCTCCAACAAACGACTGTGGAGGTAGAACACGTCACCTGGATACGCTTCACGTCCTGGTGGACGACGTAACAACAGAGAAATCTGACGGTAAGCAACCGCTTGTTTAGACAGGTCATCGTAAACGATTAACGCATCTTCACCACGGTCACGGAAGTACTCGCCCATGGTGCAACCGGCATAAGGTGCCAAGTATTGCAGTGCAGCAGATTCAGATGCGCTGGCAGCAACAATAATAGTGTTGCTCAGTGCACCCATCTCTTCAAGTTTACGTACTACGTTAGCAATGGTTGATTGCTTTTGACCGATGGCCACGTAGACGCACTTAATGCCGCTGTCTTTTTGGTTAATGATGGCATCGATAGCCAGAGCAGTTTTACCAATTTGACGGTCACCAATGATCAACTCACGCTGACCACGGCCAACAGGAATCATCGCATCGACAGATTTGTAACCTGTTTGTACAGGTTGATCGACCGACTTACGCCAAATTACACCTGGAGCAACTTTTTCAACTGCGTCAGTTAATTTGGTTTCGACTGGACCTTTGCCATCAATTGGATTACCCAGTGCATCAACCACACGACCTAACAGTTCAGGACCAACCGGAACTTCAAGGATGCGACCGGTACACTTGGCGCTCATACCTTCGGTCAAACCGAAGAAGCTACCCAAGATTACAGCACCAACGGAGTCACGCTCCAAGTTGAGTGCCATACCAAAAATACCACCTTTACATCGGCTAAGCCGTGGATACGTACGATACCGTCAGACAAGCTGACGATTGTGCCTTCATTACGGGCTTGCGCAGATACATCAAGCTTAGCAATACGCTGCTTGATGATCTCGCTAATCTCGGAAGGATTCAGTTGCTGCATGCCATGCCCCTCAAATCAGGATTTCAACGCTTCGGCTAACTTATTCAGTCTGCCGCGGATCGAACCGTCAATAACTAAGTCACCAGCACGAATGTGCAAACCGCCAATTAAAGCGGGATTTACAGTCGCTTTGGGTTGAACGGTACGATCAAGCCGCTTGGATAAGGCGGCAGCCAGTGTTTGGAGTTGTTCTGCGCTCAGTTCAAAAGCAGACTGTACTTCAACCTCTACAGTACGATCAGCATCAGCTTTAAAAGCTTCAAACATCTCTTGCACTATAGTGAGTAAAGTCAAACGGCTATTCTCGCCAAGAACGCTAAGAAAGTTACCGAATGTTTCGTCGATATTGCCTTCACACATTTGCTTTAGAAACGCGACCTTGCCTTCTCGAGTCAGCGCAGGATTACCCAGCTGCTTGATAATGACCGGCTCTGTTACCGCCGCTGCAGTTAATGCCAACATCGCAGACCAAGCGTCAACTTGACCTGCAGCCGAAGCAAACTCATATGCTGCTTTTGCGTAAGGTCGAGCAAGCGTATTGATATTCAGCATCGCTTGCCTCGCTTAAAGTTGTGCGGCCAATTGTTCGACCAGTTGATTATGAGCGCTTGCATCCACAGACGAACCGAGGATTTGTTCTGCGCCCGCAACCGCTAATACCGAAACTTGTGCACGAAGATCTTCTTTTACGCGATTCACTTCAAGATCAATCTCTGTTTTAGCGTTAGCTATCAAACGTTCGCCTTCGGCACGCGCTTGTTGCTTAGCTTCTTCAACGATTTCACTGGCAGTTTTATTCGCTTTATCAAGAATTTCTAAAGCAGTTTTTTTCGTGTCACGCAACATTTCTGTCGCTTTTTCTTGAGCAAGCTTTAGGTCGCGCTCGGCGCGTCCAGCTGCATCTAAACCTTCAGCAATTTTCTTCTGGCGTGCATCCATTGCATTCGTAATTGGAGGCCATACGAACTTCATGCAAAACCATACAAAAATAGCGAAGGAAATCAATTGACCAATAAGCGTCAAATTAATATTCACTGATCTACCTCATGCTATTTCGTTGTTTATCTTAAAGATAACTTCGCGCAGTAATTTTTACTGCGCGATGAAATCGCTAGATCAGCCTGCCATACCAGGAGCTACAACGAAGATCAGGTACATAGCCATACCAACACCAATCATTGGAACAGCGTCAAGTAGACCAGCCATGATAAAGGTTTTAGTTTGTAATTGTGGTGCCAACTCAGGCTGACGCGCGGTTGATTCGAGCAATTTGCCACCTAAGATTGCAAAGCCTAAACCAGTTGCTAATGCGCCCATACCGAGGATGATGGCAGCAGCGATAATTACAATTTCCATAGTTACTCCTAGAGTTTTAAGTTTTCAAGTTTACAGTTAAAGTTTTAAGTTAACGCCCGCTTTCGCGTCAATGGCTCTCTTCGTGGGCTGAACTCAGGTAAACGATGGTCAGCACCATAAAGATAAAGGCCTGTAACGGGATCACCAGAATATGGAAGATTGCCCATGGCCCATAAAGCGCCCACTGTACGTAAAACGGCAGTAGCGCAATGAGGATAAACACCACTTCACCGGCGTACATGTTACCAAACAGACGCAAAGCAAGGCTTAATGGTTTGGTAAACAGACCTAATAACTCAAGAAACAAGTTAAACGGGATCAGCGACCAGTGTTTAAAAGGGGTAAACGACAGCTCTTTAGTGTAACCACCGATGCCTTTAATCTTAATGCTATAGAACACAATTAAGAAGAACACACCAATAGAAATACCGAACGTAGCGTTTGGATCAGCAGTAGGTACATATTTAAAATAGGGTAAGCCCGCAGCAGCAGCTAAACTTGGAATCACATCAATTGGAATCCATTTTAAGCTGTTCATTAGCAAGATCCACATGAAAACGGTCAGTGCTAATGGAGCAATCAGTGCGCTACGACCGTAAAAGGTGTCGCGAACCATATTTTGTACAAATTCAACAATCACTTCAACGAAGTTTTGTAGTCCTGTCGGTACACCTTCGTTGGCTTTAACGGCCACGCGACGGAATAAAAACAAGAAAATAAAGCCCATCAGTAATGACATCGCCATGGTATCCACGTGGATTGCCATAAAGCCCATATCACTGGCTTGCTCTGCAGTTTGTGCAAACTGCCAAGTGCCATCTAACTTACCATAGGTCAGATTTTGTAAGTGATGCTGAATATATCCAACAGAGTCTTGTGCCATAAATGCCTCAACCGCTCAACGCTTTAGAAAGCTTTTCGTCAAAAGAAGTGATGTT
>SMEP01000062.1_pt1 | contig 24009 bp, 23 predicted proteins | sample 2456231 | NCBI WGS metagenome assembly SMEP01 (sample SAMN10132595, study PRJNA489261) | soil metagenome | isolation source: day1 control-silty clay loam soil ammended with raw manure from dairy cow... | place: USA | collected 2015-05-15
CTGAATGAGTTATTGACCTAAATCTGTTCAGCAAAATACTGCTAAATCTTATATGCTAGGCGCCAAATTTGAGGATTGTGTTATGGCGTTAAAAGCGACGATTTATAAGGTTGATTTGAATATTGCAGATATGGATACGCACCGTTATGCAGATTATCAGTTGACGATGGCGCTGCATCCTTCAGAAACCATTGAACGCCTGATGGTGCGTATTCTGGCGTATGCGCGTTATGCCGATGAAACGCTGGAATTTACCAAGGATCTGTTTGAAACCGATGAGCCGGCCTTGTGGGAAAAAGACCTCACTGGTCAATTGGTGAAATGGATTGAAGTCGGTAGCCCGGATGAAGATAAAGTCAAAAAAGCCAGTGCGCGTTGTAAGCAAGTGGCTGTGGTGACCTATGGTTCTGCGGTAGATGAATGGTATAAGCGCAGCAGCAAATTAAAGACGTTAAAGAATGTGGAGGTGTGGAAATTATCGACTACAACCACCGATGCATTGCCACAATTATGTGCACGCACCATGCAGTTACAGCTCAATGTGATGGATGGTGAATGGACTCTGATTGGCGATCAGGGGCAGGTGCTGGTCGAGTGGGAACAGTTACAATAAGGACGCATAAGGATGCACGTCTGGACTTGTATCCTGTCGCTTAAATTGCGTATACCTGAGGAATAAAAATACTCAGGGTTGTGTCATGTACCATGAACTTTATGATTTACTGCTGGCCGTCGCGATCGGGGCCATTATTGGTGCAGAACGTGAATATCACAGTAAATCTGCCGGACTGCGTACCATGATCATGGTCAGTCTCAGCTCCTGTCTGTTTACTATCATTTCCCTGAAAATAGGCGTGGAAAATCCTGACCGGCTGGCGGCCAATGTCCTGACGGGGCTAGGCTTTTTAGGGGCAGGGGTCATTCTCAAAGATGAGAACCGTATTTCAGGAATTACCACGGCCACCACCATCTGGATGACCGCAGCACTGGGCATGGCAGCCGGTGCGGGTTATGAAATCCTGAGTATCTGGGCCACTTTAATGGTCATGGTGGTACTGGTTCTACTGATGTATGTACAGCGCGGGATCGAGTCGCTGAATCAGGAACGTAATTACGAAATTGTCTGTCCTTTTGAGAAACATGAGCTCAACCATTATGAATCGCTTTTCAAACAATATAAGCTAAAAGTCATGCATTCTTCACAGCGCAAGGTTGAGCAGCAGATTAGCGGAAGATGGGTGCTGATGGGATCGGCCAAAAACCATCAAAAACTCACCCTGCATTTACTCAATGATCAGAATATTCAGGAACTCAGCTTTTAATCCATCAAGGACTAAAGCCTAAAAAAATCAATCAATCCGGTTTATACTGGTTTTTGAATTTATGCCAATCTCAGGTAAATAAGTATGATTAACGAACTTGAAATTATTGATTTAAAAGTAGGCGAAGGGAAAGAGGCGGTAAAAGGCGCGCTGATTACCACACACTATACCGGCTGGCTAGAAGATGGAACCAAGTTTGATTCATCGATTGATCGCGGTAATTATTTTGAAACCGTGATCGGAACAGGCCGTGTGATCAAAGGTTGGGATCAGGGCATTTTGGGCATGAAAGTGGGCGGTAAACGTAAACTGCTGGTGCCGGCACATTTGGCCTATGGCGAACGTAAAATGGGCAAAGTGATTCCAGCCAATTCAGACCTGATTTTTGAAATTGAACTGTTTGATGTAAAAACACGTGATTAATTCATTGAAATAAGATTCATTCAGTATCATGAGTGAATGCTGATCGGGAGAAGTCTCAGTATTGGGGGCTTCTTCCGATAAACTACAAAAAAATATTTGAACTCCCTGATATTCCAAGTAGATTATAAGAAGAATAAAGCTCTTTTTCAGGAAACTACTGTCTTTGCAAAACGTGATAAGGAATGTCTATTTTGTAATGTGGGTTTGGGCCATAAGCTGGGGCATCTTGATGAGCACTTCAGTATCTGCCCAGATCGCTGCCACATCCCCCGGGGTGCAGCAGCAGTTCCGTGATCATATCTCTGAAATTCATTTTAGCGAACACAGCAGCAGCCCTTTGCAGGGGAAATGGTTATTTTATCCGAGCCAGTTTATTGTCCAGCCAAGTTCCGTACTGTTATCAAAAACAGTGGAATTGCCGGCTTCTTTTAAAATACTGACCAACTCAAATATTGGTTATGGCACATTTATTAGCCATTATAAAATTCCTAAAGAATTTATCGGACGCCGGATTGCCATTCGGATTCCTGCTCAATATGGCGCTTATCGGGTCTATGTAAATGGCGAGTTTATTGTCCGGCTTGGGCAAATCAGTAAAACACCTGAACAGCAGATCACTGAAAAAGCCCCCCGGATTGGCTATTTCGTTGCAGACAGTGAATACATTACCTTAAGCATTCAGGCCTCGAATTACACTCATTTGCATGGAGGGCTGGAACGCCCAATGCAGATTGGGGTCGCAGGTACAGTCAATCGTCAATTCCAGCAGTTGATGATGAGTATTGCCATGGCCTGTGGCGCAGTACTCGGGGTGGGTGTTTTCAATATCCTGTTTTCAATATTTCGAGGATCGAAAGAGCGTAATAGCAAAAGCATTTTTGTGTTTGGCTGTTTTATTATCTTTCTGGCCCTGCATAATATGTTTTCAGCGCCCTATGCCTATTCGGTATTTACCAATATCGACTGGTTATGGGGAACACGTTTAGAGTATCTGTTTACGTTTCTGGCGGTATTATTTTTCCTCAGTTATATGCATCTGTTTAATCAGCGCTATTTAAAACCGCTGATTTATTATATTGCGATCGTCTTATTGATTTTGAATATCAGTGTGACGCTATTTTCTACCCCCGAGTTATTTGAACGTCTTGCGCTCTATAGTGCGATTTATGGTCTGGTGATTATTGGGAATTTTATGTACGGGTTTTATCAGACCCTACGTGATAAGCAACCGTATTCACGCCTGAATCTGTTTGCCATTATTTTCTTGTGTCTGACATTTTTAAATGACTATCTCTTGCTGATTAATGTTATTCAAACCACACATTTGTCTTTCATTTCCACCAGTTTATATGCCTTGTTGATTATGTTTCAGCAGTCTAGACACTATGCGCATCAAACTTATCAGACAGAACAGCTAAATTTTAACCTCATCGAGCTCAACAGTTCGCTTGATCAAAAAGTCAAAGAACGTACCCAGCAACTGCATCAACTGAATGCCAAACTGGAACATCAGATGAAGATTGATGCGCTGACCGGTGCTTTTAACCGGCGTGCTTTAAATAGTGAAATCCAGCAGAAGTTTTTGCAAAGCCAGCAACATTCACATGCCACACTGCTTTTTGCCATGCTGGATGTTGATTATTTTAAAAATTATAATGATCATTATGGCCATTTAAAGGGTGATGAGATTCTACAAAACCTGGTTAAGGTGATTCAGGCCAGCTTGCCTCAATCGGGTTATCTGGCGCGTTATGGCGGGGAGGAATTTGCCATTCTGCTTGGTGATATACCGATTCCGGTTGCCCTGCAATATCTGGAACGTGTCATTCAGCAGGTTCGGGAACAACAATTTGAACATCTAAACCGGCCGGATGGCAAAGCCTGGATCACGGTCAGTGTGGGCGCGGCTTGGATAAGCCCACAACATCAATATGCCGATATTCATGCCTTGATGAAAGCTGCAGATGTGCAGCTGTATCTGGCCAAACACACCGGGCGTGATCAATTAAACTTTGAGCAGGGCGCGGATTAAAAAACGTATTTATACAGATATGATCCATCATCTTGTGAATGTGCAGGGCTGGAATCAAATCCACATCGCTGATAATAGCTGAGGGCTGTTTGAGTCGACTTGACTGCAATCTGATAGATTTTTTTCTCTACTAATGCTGCATGCATTTGATTAAATAATTTGGTGCCAAATCCAAGCCTCTGGCAATGTGGGGCGACATAATGCATCCGGATTTCTCCAGTATCACTGACCAATAAAAACCCGACTACTTTGTCGTGCACAAGGCAAACCCAACAATCGTTATAAAGCATATCGACAATCAGGCTGGCGTGATCAAATTTTTCCAGCCAGCTTTGGATGCGACTGTCCTCACGTTGATGATCTAAAACACAAGATTGAATACTGTCATGAATCACCTGAATAATTTGAGGTATATCCTGAATCTTCCCTTCACGAATCACCATGTTATTCATTTTCTCGAACATTTACAGGAAGGCTTCATTGGAAGAGAAATGCAGGTTGAAACAAAATAACAATCTTGTAGTTTTTTGAGAGGATTTTCTTAAAAACCAGTAGGTGAAGATAACTTATGTTGCTGATCTGTCGGTTTTGTTTATCTGATTTTCTAAAATCAACGCTTCTCAGGAGCGGGTGCTCAAATTTACAGCAAGCTTTGCTAGAATCGCCGTGCTTACTTTAAATCCCCATAAAATCGAGTCAAGGATGCCATCATCGAAATAGTGCAGGAGTTTGCACTGTCTAAAAAATAGACGTATGCTAGGTGTTAGGCCATTATTCAAATGAATATGAAGTGCTCGGTAATAAAAATAAAATCAGCCACACGAGATGATCTACTATGTTTAAATTGTTGCTCTTGCTGTGTATTTTTTTGCTGTTCAATGCCGCCTGGATCGTGGGGCGGAAAATTTATAAAACCCAGTCTTATCTCTCTGCGCAGCGTGCAGAAAAACCTGAACAAATTGCCAGTATTTCAGAACATGTCATGACTACGCATGAGGAACAGGTGCATCTGGTTGATGCTTATGAACTGGAACTGTTTGATGATGTTGCTCAGCTGTTTTTTCAGCGTCATGTAGCTATTCAGGACAGGGCACAGGCAGAGCAGTTACAGCAGGAAATCTTGCAAAAAATGCCCATGCAAAGCAGTACACAAATTCGTCAGATGGATTTAGGGGAGTGGTCGATTTTCTGGAATTTTTACCATCAGTCACTGGAATATTATGTCGGCCGCTATGGCGTGTTTTATACGCATGTCGACCGTTTTGGCCAAGAGCATCGTCAGGAAATTCGTACCGATCTTTTACGGTCAGATTGTGCTTGATCTCTCTGCTCAGGAAGCTTGTAAGTTTTGCAGGAAACGATAGGCATTAAACATCAGGCTGCATATTTAAGCCGATGTAATTCGGAAAAGGTATTTAAGGCATCTTGCCAGATTTTTTCTGCCCCCTGACGGAAATAGCCCATATGACCAATGTCCTTTAAACCATAATCTTCAGCTTTAAGATCAATATAATGCACGTTTGCCTGACGGTAATATTGCATAAAAGCATGTCTGGAATTAGGCAGGGCCCAAGCATCATCGAGAGCAGCAACCGCATAAATCGGAGTACTTACCGCAGCATAACGTAGGTGTAAGTCTTTCAAATCCGGATCGGCAAAGAAATAGGTCGGATATTTGCACCACTTACGCCACTGATCATAGACATCACGTGGCAAGTCTGCACCCATGTTAAATTTGCTCCATGGCAAATAGTCGGTGATTGCTACAAGTGGAGGGAAAACAATATTCCAGATCATCTGAACCTTGATTTTTTCCTTGAGTGGCATATAACCATGCCAGCCGGCGCCTGTGCCATAACAGTACATCGCTTCGATGCGGTCATGATGTTTACACAGACCTAATGCCTGACCTCCATAGGAATGGCCAATCATATAAATATCCAGTCCTGTCCGGCCCAAATATTCAATTGCCGCACTCAGGTCATATTCTCCCCAGTCCAGATAAGACATTTTAAAGCCTTTGAGCTGTTTCGGTGCGGAAGCGGCCACCCCTCGATAATCGAAGGTCAGCACCTGAAAACCGGCATGAGTTGCATATTCTGCAAAACGGCGATAAAACGCTTGCGGTACTCCCGTCGCACAGGCAACGACAATATTGGCCTTCGCCACAGACGGTGTCCGGTAGAGTTTGCCACTTAAGCTATAACCATCTTCTGCCAGAAACTGGACACTTTCTACCTGCATTTTTCCCTGCACCATGAGTATATCCTTCGTTATATTGGATGAGATCTTGTTTTTTGTGCGCTAGCTTATGTTTAATCCAATAATGGGCCAGATGTCAAAACTCGGCAGTCGTATAGCGAGAAGAACCCTTTAAACATATATGAAGATCGCTGCGCTATCATCATGTCTAAACAGGGGGAAATAGTATGATTATTGATTTTCAGCAGGCGCAATTACAGAAGTTTATGGCTCTGGCAATGAAGATCGAAGCGCAGCCTGAACTGTATGTGCAGTTTGATTCGGTTTCAGACTTTTATAAAGCAGACTGGTTGCAGGATTTTCCAAACGGAACCACATGGTATGTGTCCGGTTTAGACGATGGCGCCGATGAATTTCATGTCGTGATTGACTATGCCACAGCGCAGCTACAGATCAGTTGTGGCCAGACACAGTTGTCTGCAAAACTATCTTGCACAGATTGACCGAATTGCCGCTATTTCCCGATAAAAGAATAATGACAGATGCTATAAAGTTGATATAAATTGCAGAATCATCTCTGTGTTTGGTTTTATTTGCGATAGTCCGGAGTGACCTAAGCGAATAATGCAATAAAAATAAGGAAAAATAGCATGGCACATCAGTTCACTGTGAAAGCAATTATCAATGGCGTGTCTATTGATGAATTTAAACGTCTGGCCAATGATATTCGTTTGCATGAGGCAGTCTGTCATCGAATTCCTGCGCAAAATTTAGAAATTCTGGTCTCGGAAAAGCAGGGGCATATGTATACCTTGAAACGTGCCTATAATCTGGATGTCAACATCCCGGATATGGCAAAAAAATTACTCAAGGATGCATTCCGTTTGCAGCGTACCGATATCAGCGATCTGAATCAAATGACATCGACGGTACAACTCGGGGCAAATTTACCGATCGAGGCGACCTGTCAGCGTGCAGTCACTGGAGATGAAGACCAGATCCAGTTTCAGCTCAACTGGACAGTAAAGGTCAAAGTGCCGTTGCTCGGCGGTATGCTGGAAAAGCATGCAGAAGGCGAGATTCGTAAATTTAGTGAAATTGAACTCAGTATCGTTGAAGATGAATTACGCAAGAGCCTAACAGCCTGAATTAGTGCACCCATCTCGTTCACCAATATTTAAAAAGGGCACTTTTAAGCTGGGTGGTGGCGGTCAATTCGGCAATGTATAGCCATTTAGCTTGCTGCCGTTCTCTAAGCAATGCGGCTTAAGACGTAGAAAAATAATAAGGCAATACAGATGGGATTGAGTGCCGTTTGATCGACTGAAGAAACGGCATCATATTATTTGTATTTATGCCGCTAACTTTGAGCTTAATCACTTCTTCTATGATATTGCATCCCCAGTCGATAAGCGAGTTGATCCACATTCAGCAATTATCTGCGCGTACTGCGCAATATGAGCTAACCATCTGCATGCTATTGTTTATATAGCTATTTTTAGATTAGTGAAGTAGGGTGCTGAATTGCAGTGCCATAAGCAAAGACTTCGACCATACCGCCTTGCATGCCCAGTTCCGTAGTGCTCAGCCGAATCCCCATAATCTGGGTGGCTCCGATTCTTTCAGCTTCAAGTTTTAAACGTACAATCGCCTCACGCCGTGCCCGCTCTACCACGCTTTCATAGCTGGTCAAACGACCTCCCAACATGTTCTGCACATTGGCAATTGCGTATTTAAAATAATCATGGGAAATGACCACATTACTGCTGATCATCTGTCCGGAATGTTCAGATACGATAAAGCGGCTGTTGTTGACCTGGATATAAGCCAGTCGTTGTTCCTGTTCGTCTAGATAACGAAAATGTTTGCGTTCATTATAACGACCAAAGCCAAAACCGACGCTAAACAGAATGACAAAAATGACGATCTGAAAAATTAAACCGTCCATGAATTATTCTGCCTGTGGAAAAGGGTCGGGTAATTTTGGCATGACTGGATCAACAATGACCGCCGTTCCATAGACAAACAGTTCAGAGGCGCCTTGGGCAATATTGGAGGTCGAGAAACGAATACCGACAATCGCATTGGCACCCATGCTACGGGCTTTTTCAACCATCCGGTTCATCGCTTCCTGACGGGATTCTTCCAGCAGCTCGGTATAAGCAGTAAGCTCACCCCCGACAATATTTTTCAGGCCAGCGAGTAAATCACGCCCGACATGTTTGCTGCGTACCGTACTGCCATAAACCACATCAATTTGTTGGCGAATAGTATGTCCCGGTACAGATTCCAGATTGCTAAGTAACATGCGTATGTTTTCTAAATAAATTGCTGGTCTATGACAATAGGAAAACTGCCTTGAAAATGCAATAAAAAAGCCCACCGAAGTGAGCTTTTCTTTTTCTATTTTAAATCTATTTCGCCTGCTGTTCTGCTGCGCGGCGTTGTTCAGTCACGGACGGCTGATTCGGCAGGGTATCCGTGGTATTGACTTTTAAGCCTCCGCCGAGGGTCTTGTAGACTTCAACCTGATTGTTCAAGTTGGCCTGTTCAAGCAAGAGCAAGCCTTGTTCTGCGGCATAAGAGGCACGCTGTGCATCCAGTACCGTCAGATAGCTGTCAATCCCGGCGCGAAAACGTGCCTGCGACAAGCGATATGTGGTATTGGTGGCTTCTACCAGACGGCGCTGTGCAGCAATTCGATCACCAATGTTTTGGCGAACTGCTAGCGCATCATTTACTTCACGAAAAGCGGCTTGAATCGACTTTTCGTAATCTGATAATGCAATTTGCTGATCGGTTTCAGAAATCTGGATATTGGCCTGACGGGTACCCCAATCGAAAATTGGAATATCCAGACTTGGGCCAAAGGACCAGCCAAAACTGCCTGATTTAAACAGATCGCCTAAATCGGTCGATGCATAACCTGCTGAACCGGTCAAACTGATGGTCGGGAACAGGCGTGCGCGTGCTGCTGCAATATTGGCACCCGCTGCAGACAGACGATACTCGGCAGCGCGTACATCTGGACGGTTAATCAGCAGATCACTTGGCAAGCCTGCACCCAGTGCCGTATTGGACGTGATGCGGGTTACGCGTTGTGCCGGCAATAAAGTCGCAGGCACTTGCTGACCGACCAGCAGGTTTAACAGGTTTTGTGCCTGTGCCACCTGAGTGCGGTAATTCGCGACATCATTGCGTGCCGTTTCGACGGAAATCTGGGCCTGACGCACAGGAAGTTCGCTGTCGATCCCGACATCAAAACGTTTCTTGTTCAGGTTAAACGATTCAAGCTGTGCTTTTAGCGTTTGTTCAGCCAAAGCCAGATTGGCATTGGCAAATGAATAGCTGAGCCAGGCTTGAGACACCTGACCAATCAGCGCAATTTGCGTCGCATCTCGCGCACTTTGAGTCGCCAGGAAGTTATCCAGTGCATTGTCACTTAAGCTACGTACACGCCCCCAAAAGTCCAGTTCAAATGCGGTTACACCCAGACCTACATTATAGGTGGTTACAGCACCGCGGCTTTGAGGATTGCTGCTGCCCGTGTCTTGACGTAACACGCTGCCACTGGCACCAATGGTCGGTAACTGATTGTTTTCAGTAATCTGATACTGTTGCTGGGCGCGTTGAATATTCAGGGCAGCAGTGCGCAGATCACGGTTATTGTTTAATGCCAGATCGAGCACCTGTAACAGGCGCTGATCGGCAAAAAAGTTTTTATAACCTTGTTCTGCTACAGAAGTACCAGACGCATTGGTATAGCTGCTCGGGATATTTGCCTGTGCAACCGGCTCTGGACCACGCATGCTTTGACAGGCTGTCAAAGCAAGCGCAAGGGCAGATACCGCAATGCTACGACCTGTAATAGACCATACATTTTGCATTACGACTTATACTCCTGATTTTGTTGTTTTGGTTTGTATTTAAAGATACTTCGAATCCACACGTAGAATACCGGGATAAAGAAGATACCTAACAAGGTCGAGCTGATCACGCCACCAAGTACACCATAACCGACTGAGTGCTGACTACCTGCACCTGCACCTGAAGCCAGGGCAAGCGGCAATACACCAAAACCAAAGGCCAAAGTGGTCATGATAATTGGACGTAAACGCATTTTCGCCGCATGCAAGGTTGCTTCGAATAAATCTTCACCTTGCTCTTGTAGCTCTTTCGCAAATTCCACGATCAAGATCGCATTTTTCGCAGAAAGACCAATCACGGCAATGATCGCCACCTGGAAGTAAATGTTATTCGACAGGTTCGGGTTTTGCAGCAGCACCATCCCGCCATAAGTCATGAGCAATGCACCGACGATACCCAATGGCACCACCAGCAGAACCGAGAACGGAATCGACCAGCTTTCATACAGGGCTGCCAGACACAGGAATACGATCAGGAGTGACAGGGCATACAGGAACGGCGCCTGTGCACCAGATTCACGCTCTTCCAAAGACAGACCGGTCCATTCGAAGTCAAAGCCGGTTAAGCCCATTTCTGGTAACTTCGCCGCAATTTCTTCCATGGCCACCATGGCATCACCCGAACTGATTCCCGGAGCCGGTGTACCTTGAATGTTCATCGACGATACGCCGTTATAACGTTCAAGACGTGGTGAACCATAGGTCCATTCGCCTGTGGCAAAGGCCGAGAAAGGCACCATTTCACCGCGATTATTACGCACATACCACTGGTCCAGATCTTCCGGCATCATACGTGAGCCAGCTTCACCCTGAACATATACCTTCTTGACCCGACCGCGATCAATGAAGTCATTGATGTACGAACCGCCCCAAGCAATACCCATAGTACTGTTAATTTCGGCAACGCTGACACCCAGTGCACCGGCTTGTGCATGATCAACAATGACACGGTACTGTGGATTATCTTCCTGACCATTTGGACGCACACCCGCCAGACGCGAGTCTTGTGCTGCCAGACCCAGAACCGCATTACGTGCTGCCAGAAGCTGGTCATGACTTTGACCACCTGCCGCCTTAAGCTGTAAGTTAAAGCCAGCCGACACACCCAGTTCAGGCATTGCAGGTAATTGCAGTGGCATGATGTAAGACGCATCTTTAACAATCATGTTTAGTGCCATACCACGCTGGATAATGGCACCGACTTGAGATTCCGGACTAGTACGTTCTGACCAGTCTCTCAGTTTAATAAAGGCCAGACCTGCGTTTTGACCCACACCGGTAAAGGAGAAACCCGCCACACTAAAGACTGACTCGACATGATCTTTCTCGTTTTCCAGGAAATAGTTGGTCATGGTATTGACCACCTTGTCGGTACGTTCCAGAGTGGCATTTGGTGGTAACTGAACCAGTGCCATGACCACACCCTGGTCTTCATCCGGCAAGAATGAAGACGGCAGTTTCTGGAACAACAGCACAATAATACCCAGTACCACCGCATACACGATACCTGAGAAAATCTTACTGTGGGTCATGCGATTCACGCCGCCCTGATATTTCACAGACACCTTGTCAAAGCTGCTGTTAAACCAGCGGAAGAAACGCGCAAAGATACCATTGCTTTCCGGCTTGTTTGGATCATGCTGTTTGAGCAGGGTCGCACACAGGGCAGGGGTAAAGGTCAAGGCGACAATCAGTGACAGGATCATTGCCGTGACCAGCGTAATCGAGAACTGACGATAAATGACCCCGGTGGTTCCACCGAAGAAGGCCATTGGAACGAATACTGCAGACAGCACCGAGGTAATACCAATCAGTGCGCCGGAAATCTGTCTCATCGATTTTTCAGTTGCAGACACCGGATCCAGATGCTCTTCCACCATGACCCGTTCTACGTTCTCGACTACAACAATCGCATCATCGACCAGAAGACCGATCGCCAGTACCATGGCAAACATGGTCAGGGTGTTGATCGAGAAGCCAAAAACGTTAATGACCGCAAAGGTGCCCAATACCACCACTGGAACAGCCATGGTTGGAATAATCGTGGCACGCCAGTTCTGCAAGAACAAGAACATGACCAGGAACACCAGAATAATCGCTTCGATCAGGGTCTTAACCACACTCTTAATCGACAGTTCAATAAATGGTGTTGTATCAAAGGCCAGTTGATCGACCATGCCTTGCGGATAGTTCGGACGTAACTGTTCTAAGCGTTCTTCAACCGCTTTTGCTGTATCAAGCGCGTTAGCACCTGTGGCAAGTTTAATTGCCACACCACCAGCCGGTTTGCCATTAAATTTCGAATCAAACTGATAGTTATCTGCACCGAGTTCCACCCGTGCAACATCACCCAGACGAACTTGCGCGCCCGAAGTGGTGTTTTTCAGGAAGATATTGCTGAACTGTTCCGGAGTTTGTAACAGGCTTTGAGCCGTTACGGTCGCATTCAGCACTTGACCTTCAACTGCAGGAGCACCACCAAGCTGACCCACCGCAACCTGTGCGTTCTGGGTGCGAATTGCAGTCGCAATATCGCTCGGTGTTACTTGCAGGCTAGCCATTTTGGCCGGATCTAGCCAGATGCGCATCGCATAAGAGCCACCAAAGACCTGAACTTCACCAACCCCGGCCACACGGCTTAAAGGTTCAGAAATATTCGAGTTGACATAGTCTTTGATGTCATCGGCGGTCAGGCTGCCATCAGGTGAATAGAAAGCCAATACCTGAAGGAAGCTGGCACCGGATTTGGTGACACGCACACCCTGACGCTGTACATCTTCGGGAAGAAGTGCAGTGGCAGACTGTAATTTGTTCTGAACCTGAACCTGTGCGATATCAGGATCAACACCCTGGTCAAAGTTCAAGGAAATAGAAGAAGAACCGTTACCCGCACTGTTAGACGAGATATAACGTAAGCCATCCATACCGTTCATCTGCTGCTCGATGATCTGGGTCACTGTATTTTCAACAGTTTCAGCAGATGCACCTGGATAAGTCGCAGAAATGGTCACGGTTGGCGGAGCAATCGTTGGATATTGTGCAATTGGCATTTTGCTGATGGTTAAAATACCGGCCAGCATGATAACCAATGCAATCACCCATGCAAAAATCGGGCGATGAATAAAGAATTGAGCCATGAACCATTACTCCTTATGCATTTGCAGCAGGTTTTTGTTCAGGTTGTTCTTTCTTTGCATCATCTGCCTTTTTCTCGCTTGCTGCAGGCTGTTGCGGTGCAGCACCTTGTGGCGCAGCAGCTTGAGGTTGATAAGGTTTAGCTACAACTTGCTGTTCAGGTTTCACTTTTGCAATCCCGTCCACAATCACTTTATCACCTGGATTCAGACCTTCAGTCACAATCCAGTTGTTGCCTTGAGAGCCGGTGGTCGTGACTGGACGTGGTGCTACTTTACCATCAGCACCGACCAGCATCGCCATTGCCTGACCTGTTGGAGTACGGGTCAACGCCGCTTGTGGGATCAGGAAGGCATTGGGCACTTCACCCTGTACGATTTGCGCAGTCGCAAACATACCTGGCAGGAGTAAATGGTTTTTGTTCGGGAATACCGCACGTAAAGTCACCGTACCTGTTTCCGGATTTACGCTGGCATCCGAAAATGCAAGACGGCCTTCAATCGGGTAGATGCTGCCATCTTCAAGCTTTAACTTCACTTTAGTGTTGTTTGAGCTATTCAAATCGCCTTTGTTGAGCTGCTGACGTAAACGTAAAAGCTCAGCACTGGACTGGTTGATATCCACATAAATTGGATCTAAACGCTGAATGGTAACCAATGGCTCTGGTTGATTCGCCGTCACTAATGCACCCGCAGTGACAGACGAACGGTTGGTCTGGCCCGAGATCGGTGCACGTACAGTCGAATAGCCCAAGTTAATTTCGGCATTACGCAAGGTGGCACGGTTGGCATTCAGATCGGCTTCAGCCAGTTTGACCTGTGCCACGATGTCATCATATTCTTGTTTAGAAATGGCATTGGTTCCAACCAGCTGGCGGTAACGGCCTTCCTTCACACGTAATACACCCAGATTGGCTTCAGCACGGGCAATTGCTGCACGAGCATTATCCACGGTCGCACGGTTGGTGCTTGAATCGATTTCGTACAGAGCCTGACCTTCACGCACATAACTGCCTTCAGTGAACAAGCGTTTAAGCACCACACCACTGGCTTGCGGACGTACTTCTGAAATTTCAAATGCTGTTGTACGACCCGAGAGCTCTACAGACTGCTCTACACTTTGTGGTTGTGCAACAAGAACACCGACTTCAGTCGGTGGCATTTGTTGTTGAGCACCAGCTTGCTGGCCCTCTTTTGGATCTTTGCTACAACCAACAAGTGCAAGACTTGTTGCTAATGCGCAAGCAGTCAGGGCAGGTGCCCAAAGCTTTGCAGACATCATTGTTTCACCTCTATTAGATCTTTATCTAAATTTTCTTATTTGTGCGCCGCGCAATATCTGATCCAGACCATATACCACAACGAAATCCAAATAAAACTGATACTCCAGCCGGATATGACATCTGAAGGAAAATGTACGCCTAGATAAACTCTTGAAATCCCCATCATCAGCATCCATAAGCCTGCACCGATCATGATGATGGTAAAGCGAGAATGTTGCCGATACATGTAAATTGCCAGACAAGCCAGACATGCCGCATACAGACTATGCGCACTTGGAAAGGAACTTCCAAAACTTTCAACCAGATGCAAGGACTCTGGTGGTCGGGGTCGGGCAATTGCAAACTTTAACAGCCAAGCTAGGAGTATTCCTCCGATAATTCCGATACATATAAAAATTACGCTTGTATGCTTTTTATACCACAGCAAGGCAATACACCATAGTGTGGATAAAAATAATACAAATGGCATGCCACCTATCACTGATAAGGACAGAGTAATTCGATTCCAAAACTCGGTGCGATACAGACTCATCCTTTCCACTGCGTGCAAATCAAGCTTGCTTAAAGCAGGGATATTCAGGATGAACACACTGAAAATTAAAAATAAAATACCGACAAAAAGTAACAAGTAATGCATGCCAAAAATCCTTGTCCCTTTAACCGTTCGCAGATCGGTTAATTGTCTGGAGTAGAAGTGTACTTGTCAGTACACTTTTTTTCAAGTGTGCGTATTTTATGCGAATTCCATTTTTTTAGTAAGGAATTTGTTGCTAAATATACTGTAATTGTCGCAGTTTTAAGATTTTGTCGATGTATGATTTTCGTCAATTTCAATGCTTTGCTTGGGGGGCCAGAAGAAATCACTTGGCCGGGTCAGGAAGTGAGTCATGACCAGTTTTGCCAACGGTTTCCACTGTTCAAAACGCACCCGTCGTGCACGTAAGGCCACAATAATGGTCAAACTGAAACTGACAAATAAGTTGGTCAGGCCAATCAACAACACACCGAGGAAAGACACCACAATCAAGCCAATATCCGGGCCATTAATATTGATCAGGCCCTGAATAAAGTTGGCCGAGGCAAAGGCAATATGCCGGATATCGAGCGGCAACCCCAGAATAAAACCAATGGTGCCCATACTGCCGAGCATGATGCCAAACATGAAATTACCTGCCAGCGCTCCCAGATTACGTTCAATATAATCTGCAAACCGGTACAACCGTTCCTGTCCCATCAATTGCGATAAACGTATATGGGCTTTCAGGCGGGGGCCTACCTTGCGGTAGACGGCCATATTGTCAAAATAACCGGCCAATAACCCGGACAGGAACAGACATACCCCGGCAATCGCAGCATGCGGAATCGCCAAAGAGGTAAAGGGATTCAGGTCATGTAAGGTTTTGGTTGCCTTGGCATGATTCATTAAGGGTTCATGCAGAGCAACGTCCCACATTAAGGTAATCAATGCCGCCACCGGAATGGCAATCGAAATATTGCCCAGAATTGCCACAAACTGGGTACGGATAATATTCACAATCAGCGCAGCCAGCTCGGCAATTTGCGCCATTTTTGAGCCTTTGCGTTGCTGGACTGTGGCCGCCAGTGCAGCGGCTGTCATCGCTGGCTGTTTGGTCGCCACGGTAAAATGCAGCACATGAATCAGCATAAAACCCAGCGAATAATTCATGCTATAGCTAAAGGCCTGCATGAGAGGCGCCATGCTCAGGCGTGTCATCAGGATTTTCAGGGTGGCCATCGTCGCGATGATTGCACCTGCACCGGCGGCCGATTTGTACATGGCCAGAAAGCCTTTTTTGTCAGTACTGACATAGTGTTCGCCAGTTTTACTGGCATTCTCAGTCACCTGCAAGGCCAGGAGTTCACTATTGGTCGCCAGCAGGGCACGTACACTGCGTTCGCTATAAATCGCTTCAGTGATATCTGCAATAAACAGGCCGATGGACTGGTAGCGCAGGTCATCCTCGTCCATGACCATGTTGAGCAGGATTTCAACCCGCTCCAGACACTGCTCCAGCAGTGCCAGCATATAGGTCAGACTCACGCTGACCCCAATCCGTTTGGTAGAGCGGCGAATTTTTGCCACGACATCATGACACTGTTCCAGCATCACCAGTGCTTGCGAAGCATCTGGCGGGGTGATCGAATCGACCAGCGTGACCGTGTTATAGCGTTTTTTGTATTCCTGAATAAATTCGTTAATCTCACGGTTCTGCACCAGAAAAGGAGATTCATATTCCATCAGTTCCGGCTGTGCATTAATAAATTCAGGATGCAGACCAATACCACTGATCCGATACGACAAAATGGTCAGTGCCTTGATCAGTTGATCTTTAATGCGGGTCTTTTCAGGCTGATTGGAGTGACCCTGATTGAGAACTGAAAATAAGCGTTGCCAGTCATCTTCATCAAAATAGTCGAGCCAGTATTTATCGGTCGGCTGATAAAAAACCTTGCGAAATAATTCTTGTAATTGCTGATGATCCGGAATAACTGGCAGGATATGCGCGCCAATACGCTGATTGAGCTGATTCCAGAAACCATCCAGAGACAAAATACCGGTATCGGAAAACAGACTGGTCTGTTTATAACGGTTAATGATCCGCAGGGTAAATGTCTGTAATGCTGAAACTGCATTCGGCGTCAATAATAAAGCCTGGATAAATGCATTGAACTTTGCTTCGATTTCTTCGGTATTTCTGCTGTCTTCCGGTCTGATTCTTTCAATCAGTTCAATGAGAAGATTTTCATCCAGCACCGCCTGAGGTTGCTCAAGCTGATGCTGCATGTTTTGGAAAAGATCAAGAAAATTAATATGCATAGGCGAGTTTAAAGATTACTGAATTCGGTGTAGGGCCAGTTTGGCCAGATTAATCAGAGCTTGACGATACTCAGAGTCAGGTAATGCCTGCAAGGCATGAATGGCGGTTTCCGTTTCTTCAGTCGCACGTTGACGGCAATAGTCCAGTGCCCCGGACGCATTGACAATTTGAATGACTTGATCGAGATGTTCTGTACCGCCAGTGGCAATACTGCGACGGATAATTTCATGCTGCTCACCGGAGGTATTTTTTAGCGCAGCAATCAATGGCAGGGTAGGTTTGCCTTCCATCAGGTCATCACCGATATTTTTGCCGAGGGTTTCTGCATCGGAGGTGTAATCTAGAATGTCATCAATAATCTGGAAGGCATTGCCGAAATGACCGGCGAAAGTTTTTAAAGGGTCACGGAATTCATCTTTCCCCGACAGAATCGCTGCGCCTTCTGTCGCCAGTTCAAACAGGCGCGACGTTTTACCATGAATAATATTTAAATAAGTCGCTTCACTGGTTTCTGGCTGGTGCTGGGATTGCAATTGCAGCACTTCACCTTCAGCAATTTCACAGGTGCCGGTCGAGAAATCTTTCAGCAAGACCATATTGTTTAAATCGACCAGCAGATCAAATGCACGTGAAATCAGGAAGTCACCGACCAGAACAGCAGTCTGGTTATTCCATGTCGCATTGGCAGTCGGACGGCCACGACGCAGGCCAGATTCATCGACCACATCATCATGCACCAGCGTCGCCGTATGCAGCATTTCAATAATCGCGGCCAGCTTGCGATGCGGTTCTAAATCTTCAGCACCACAAGCCTTGGCAGCCAGAAGACACATAATCGGGCGCATGCGTTTGCCACCCGCTTCGACCACATGTTTGCTGACGGCCATCACCAGTGCAACTTTTGAAGTAATTCCTTCATTAATGAATGTGTCCATCGCAGCAAAGTCGTTAGCAACAGGAGCGAGAATGTCTTGCTTAAAGTCGATGGTCATGTGAAAGAAAACCTCTAGTCTGGTAAATCGCAGGTCGTAGTTTAACAATTTATAACATGAGTGAAACCTAAGAAATGCATAAACTCCACTAAAAATCAGCTTTTTATAGATCTTATTCAGATTCGATCTATATTCTGCGCTACAAAAAATCAGGAAAGGTCAGCGATGTCGCCCTCTTCATCAGGCTGAGTATATTAATCAAACTGGCCGAATTTCTGCTGTATTATTTTGTTGCTGAATATATCTTGAGTGTCTGATTTGATAGAAATTATTTAAGTGTTAAATAATTAGCACATACTCGCCATTATTATTTCAGTAAAATGGCTTGTTGTTTTTTTGAATATCCCTTAAAATCCTCGCCCTTAGATATCCCCCAGTGGCGTACGTCTTAAGATCGATATCTTCCTTTATCGGCACGACGACACGGGCTTGTTTGGAGTACATTATGTACGCAGTAATCCAAAGCGGTGGTAAACAACACCGTGTAATCGAGGGTGAAACCCTTAAAGTAGAATTATTGAAAGCTGAAACTGGCTCAACTATTACGTTTGATGACGTATTGATGCTTGTAAACGGTGAAAGCATTCAAATCGGTGCTCCAGTTGTTGCTGGCGCTACTGTAACTGCTGAAGTAGTTAGCCATGGTCGTCACGACAAAATCCGCATTATCAAAATGCGTCGTCGTAAACACTACCGTAAACAACAAGGTCACCGTCAATGGTTCACTGAGTTGAAAATTACAGCTATTTCAGGCTAATTACGAGGAGTAAATAGACATGGCAACTAAAAAAGCCGGTGGTTCGACTAAAAACGGTCGTGATTCGAATCCTAAAATGTTAGGTGTTAAAATGTACGGCGGTCAATCTGTGACTGCTGGTAACATTATCGTTCGTCAACGTGGTACTGAATTCCACGCTGGTCAAAACGTAGGTATGGGCCGTGACCATACTTTGTTTGCGACTGCTGACGGCGTAATCAAATTCGAAGTGAAAGGCCAATTCGGTCGTCGCTACGTATCTGTTGAAGCGTAATTCGCTGAGATAGAAAAAAAGCCCACAGTTTCTGTGGGCTTTTTTATGCCTGAAAATTGACTGTAATGAACGCCTGATCCAGCTTATGTAAAAAAACGGCTGAAATCTTCATCATGATGAACAAAAAAATAGATTTCGAATTAATAACCATACAAAAGTTCTTATTTTCTATCATTTTAGCTTTTAATTTTCGTTTAAGATGAGACATCAAATAAATTGCGATGACGCAAAATATAAAGGTGAAATTATGAATATGCTTCGTAAAACCGTCTGTGCTATGGCTCTGGGTGCAGTGACTTTAGCACCGGTGATGAGTACAACCGTGTTTGCTGCACCTGTGGCAGCGTCGGAGCAACAGGCAACTGCCAGTCTGGTGAAGCAGCTGAATTATGTACGTAGCATGACGGCAAATTTTGAGCAAAGCACCAAGGTGACCAATCCGAGAGCAACCCAGAAAAAAGGCTTGAGCGCACAACATATGAATCAAACCTTTAAAGGGGTGATGAAAGTCGAGCGTCCGGGTAAATTCTATTGGGAAACGACCGCACCATCGAAGCAAACCATTACAACGACTGGTAAAACAGTATGGATTTATGATCCGGATTTGCAGCAAGCGGTTCGTCAAAATCTGGATGAGCAAGTTGCCAATACACCGGCTTTGCTTCTGTCAGGAAATACCAGTCAGATTATGCAGTCTTACCGGGTCACTCAGCCGAATAAGGGGAAAACCTATTACACACTGTATCCTAAAAATACCGATGGTGTCTTTGAGAGCCTGACCATCAGTTTTGGTGCAAACAAGGCACCTAGCTTGATGATCTTGCAGGATTCACTTGGCCAAACTACAAATATTAAGTTTAGTAATGTGAAAGTGAATAGCAGTATTCCGGCTTCTACCTTTAACTTTACCCCGCCAAAAGGTACGGACATTATTGATCAATAATCAGAAGTATCAAGTAAACCAAAGAGCAACCGATTCAGGTTGCTTTTTTATTGCCGATTATCATGATTGTTTTGAGCAGGCTACAAGGTTCAGCTATATCTAGACAAGAGAGCATCTTAAAATAAATAAAAGTCGAGTCAATGAAATTGCAAAATTTTGGGAGCTCAGGATGAAGATCAATCTGTTTAAAACTGCTGAAATTTATGCTGTCTTATTAATCACTGTATATATGTTGGGCTGTCAGCCGCCATCCAATTCAGTTGCAACGCTTACCCAAACAGATCCGTGGGTGCAGATTGAAACCAAGAGTATTCTCGTCAAAGGGGTGGCCAAAGTGGTGTGTGAAATAGAAGGCTGTGTACGCTTCGATCTACAAACGGTGGATACCAATCTCGACTGGATTGATCAATATTTTATAGCGCGTATTCGGGATACCGAGCCGGTTGCATTCACCAAAGTGACTCAGAAAAATCCTAAAAAGGCCGATGAGCCCTATTATCTGGATCAGCGTTTTATCAAGGTAGTATTTATCGCTCAGCGTGATCATCTGGCGACTTTTGCCTTAATAAGTTCCAATCTGGTGAAGAATCACACTGCATCAAGTGAACATGTGGAATATATCAATTTTGATATGAAACAGAAAAAGCGTCTGGCTTTGCATCAATTGATGTTAAAGGGCGGTGAGCAGAAACTACTCAATGTGATATATCGAACCAATACTCGATGGCTACGCACACAGGGGATACAAGCACAGCAGTTAAAACTGAGTGATAACTATTATTTTGACAGGTCGGGTCTGGTGTTGGTGTACCCGGCAGGTGAATTAACTTCTAAAGCAGCAGGAACGCCTGAATTAAAAGTGTCCTATGCAGATTTGGGTGAAGTGATTTGGCCTGAATATTTAGCCATTTTACAGCCCAAGACTTCCTAAATATTGTGCTAATAAGGCACAGCTGGGGTCGTAGTCACTGTATTTTTTGACGTTAAGAGCTTACACTATAGCCAGTTTTTTTCTTCTGCAAAGATTGATTATGATCGACCCGAAATTACTCAGAAACAATATTGAGGCTGTAAATTTGGCCTTGGCAAAACGTGGTGTTCAACTCAATGTTGAAGAGTGGGCCTCCCTAGAAGCGCGCCGTAAAGAAATTCAGTCCAAGACAGAAACACTGCAAGCTGAACGTAATGCCGGTGCAAAACAAGTCGGTCAAATTAAAAAGGCAGGCGGTGATGCTTCTGAAATCATGACACGCATGTCTGCGATTGGTGATGAAATCAAAGCGGCTGAAGCAGCATTGGCTGAACTGCAAGCGGAGCTTGAAGAAAAATTACTGTCTATTCCAAACTTGCCAGATGAAGCTGTGCCTGAAGGCAAAGACGAAAGCGATAACGTGGAAATCCTGAAATGGGGTACACCACGTGAATTCGATTTTGAGATCAAAGACCATACTGACCTCGGTGAAATGATGGGCGGTCTGGAATTTGAAACCGCAACCAAATTAACCGGTTCTCGTTTCAGTGTTTTGAAAGGCCCATTGGCGCGTTTACAACGTGCATTGACACAGTTCATGCTGAATACGCATACAGACCAGAATGGTTATACTGAAGCTTATGTACCGTATTTGGTGAATGCGGATTCATTACGTGGCACAGGTCAGTTGCCTAAATTTGAAGAAGATCTGTTTAAACTTCAAGGCGAAAAAGAATTCTATTTAATTCCAACTGCTGAAGTGCCAGTGACTAACTTCGTGCGTGATGAAATCATTGATGCAGATCGTCTGCCATTAAAATATGCAGCACATACCCCATGTTTCCGTAGTGAAGCAGGGTCTTATGGCCGTGATACCCGTGGCCTGATTCGTCAGCACCAGTTCGACAAAGTGGAAATGGTTCAGATTGTTAAACCTGAAACGTCTATGCAGGCACTGGAAGATTTAACCGGCCATGCTGAAGGTATCTTGCAAGCATTAGGTCTGCCATACCGTAAGATCATCCTTTGTGGCGGTGATATGGGCTTTGGCGCGACCAAGACTTATGATCTTGAAGTTTGGGTGCCAAGCCAGAATACTTATCGTGAAATCTCTTCATGTTCAAACATGGGTGACTTCCAGGCGCGTCGTATGAAAGCGCGTTACCGTGCCGACCAGAAAAAAACTGAATTTGTACATACCTTGAATGGTTCAGGTCTGGCTGTTGGTCGTACCTTGCTTGCAGTGATGGAAAACTATCAGCGTGCAGACGGTTCGATTGAGATTCCTGAAGTATTGCGTCCATATATGGGTGGTGCGACTTATATCGACTAATGCTTGATATCAGCATCGCTAAATGTGCATGAAAATTGCATAGACAATCAGATTTAAAATTTTGAGGTAGTTCGTGGATATCTTTCCAATCTCGTTAAAGTTGCAACAGCAACCTTGTCTGATTGTCGGTGGTGGACATATTGCCTACCGTAAAGCGGTATTATTAGCAAAAGCCGGAGCAGTGATTCATGTCATTGCCCCTGAAATTGATGCCAATTTACTTGGGATTGTTCAGCAGTCTCAAGGGCAATATGATCAGGCACCATTCAGTACACAGATTCCTTTACGTCATTATCGTTTAGTGATTGCAGCAACAGATGATGCTGATGTGAATCGTCAGGTTTTCGAGCTGTGCGAAGCTGAAAATGTACTGGTCAACAGTGTTGATGATCCACCACATTGCCGTTTTATGGTGCCTGCGATTATTGACCGCTCACCGCTGGTGATTTCGGTGGCATCGAATGGCACATCGCCGGTGTTGTCACGCCAGATTCGGACTCAACTGGAAGCGACGATTCCACATGGCATGGGCAAGCTGGCTGAGTTTTCAGGCAAATGGCGCAGTCGCGTTAAAGCAAAAATTGTCAATCCGGATCAGCGCCGTATTTTCTGGGAAGATCTGTACGCCAGTCCGCTGAAAGAGCAGGTGTTTAATGACAATATGGCTGAAGCAGATCGTCTGATCGAGCAAGCATTACAAGAGTGGCAACAGCCGAAAGGTGAAGTCTATCTGGTGGGTGCAGGTCCAGGTGATCCAGAACTGTTGACCCTGAAAGCTTTACGTTTGATGCAGCAAGCCGATGTGGTGATTTATGATCGCCTGGTGTCTGAACCGATTATGGATCTGTGTCGCCGTGATGCGGAAAAAATCTATGTTGGTAAGGCGCGTTCCAATCATGCAGTTCCACAAGATGGGATTAATGCTTTATTGGTCAAATATGCCAGTGAAGGCAAGCGGGTTTGTCGTCTGAAAGGCGGTGATCCTTTCATCTTTGGGCGTGGCGGCGAAGAAATTGAAGAACTGTTTGCGGCAGGTATTACTTTTCAGGTGGTGCCGGGTATTACCGCAGCTTCAGGTTGTTCCGCCTACGCCGGTATTCCATTAACGCATCGGGATTATGCACAAAGTGTGCGTTTCCTGACAGGTCATTTAAAAGAAGGTTCGCCTGAATTGCCTTGGCGTGAGCTGGTCTATGAAAACCAGACCTTGGTGCTGTATATGGGACTGGTGGGATTGGAAAGAATCTGTGCGCAGTTAATCGCTCATGGTCAACGCGCAGATATGCCGGTGGCACTGGTCTCTAAAGGCACGACTCCTGAGCAAAAAGTTGTGGTGGGAACCCTTGCCGACATCGCCTCCAAAGTGTCTGAGCATCAAATTCAGGCACCGACTTTAACCATTATTGGTGAAGTGGTTCGCTTGCGTGAACAACTGCAATGGCATGAGCGAGGATAAGCAAAGCACTGCTTTGCCCGAGCGCAAGACGAAGGCTATGCCTGAGTAAGAGGATAAGCAAAAGTTGTTTCTTGGTTTGACCGCAAGACGAAAATTACACCTGAATAAAAGGATATGACGAT
>SMEP01000251.1_pt1 | contig 23690 bp, 21 predicted proteins | sample 2456231 | NCBI WGS metagenome assembly SMEP01 (sample SAMN10132595, study PRJNA489261) | soil metagenome | isolation source: day1 control-silty clay loam soil ammended with raw manure from dairy cow... | place: USA | collected 2015-05-15
CCTTTTGGTGCCGGCTCCTCGCTGGAAGGGCACTTCCTGGCGATTCAAGGCGGTGTCAGCCTGGACTTGTCCGGTATGGACGAGATCGTGGTGATCAATGCCGAAGACTTCACCGCCACGGTGCAGGCCGGCGTAACGCGTACGGTCTTGAACGAGCATATCCGTGACACTGGTTTGTTCTTCCCCATCGACCCCGGTGCTGACGCCAGCCTGGGCGGTATGGCCGCAACTCGTGCCTCCGGTACTAATGCCGTGCGTTACGGCACCATGCGTGAAAACGTTCTGACCCTAACGGTCGTGACTGCAGATGGCCGTGTCATTAATACGGCCAATCGTGCCAAGAAGTCCTCGGCTGGCTATGACCTGACCCGCTTGTTTATCGGCAGCGAAGGCACGTTGGGCATCATCACGGAAGTGACGGTGCGTTTGTACCCGCAGCCTGAAGCTATTTCGGCCGCAATCTGTAATTTCTCCGATCTGCGCTCTGCCGTGCAAAGCGTGATCGAAGTGATCCAGATGGGTATCCCGATTGCTCGCGTCGAGTTCATGGACACGGCGGCTGTGCGTGCGACCAACGCCTACAGCAAGCTGACCCTGAAAGAATCGCCTTTGTTGCTGTTTGAATTCCATGGCAGCCCCAGCGGGGTGCAAGAGCAGGCACAAGTCGTGCAGGAAATCACCCGAGATAACGGTGGCATGGACTTTGAGTGGGCCGATAAAGCTGAGGACCGCTCCCGCTTGTGGACGGCTCGTCACAATGCCTACTTTGCCGGTCTGCAGCTGCGTCCCGGCTGCCGCTCCAGCACGACGGACGTTTGTGTACCGATCTCCGCTTTGGCGGAATGCGTGGCAGAAACGGCGGCCGATATGGATCAGGCTCCCTTCCCCTACACCATTGTCGGCCACGTGGGCGATGGCAACTTCCACGTTCTGATGCTGCTCGATGCCGACAACCAGCAAGAGTGGGAAGAGTCCGAGCGCCTGAACCATCGTCTGGTGGAGCGTGCGATTGCCATGCAAGGTACATGTACGGGTGAACATGGCGTGGGCTTGCACAAGATGGAGTTCATGTTGGCCGAGCATGGTCAAGATGCTTTGGACGTCATGGCCAGCATCAAGCAGGCACTGGACCCCCATAACATCATGAACCCAGGGAAAATGTTGCCTCCACGTCCTCTGGACTGATATCAGGGCAGTTTTTCCTAAAACCCAGGCAACATTTTGTTCTGCCTGGGTTTTTTACTTGTGTCCCAGATATCACAGTTATCTATAAACCCCAGGCGCTAGCGGCGTCTGCCTGTACATGCGTCAGGGCAGGCGTACAATGCGTTTTTTAGTTAGACAGGTGCGCGCCGGGCTTCAAGCTCGGTATCAGCGGCACCGCTCATCATCACTGCAATGACTATTTCCACCAAAAAAGGTCGCGTCGTTATCGGAATGTCCGGCGGCGTGGACTCCTCCGTCTCGGCCTGGCTGCTTAAAGAGCAAGGTTATGAAGTCGTGGGCCTGTTCATGAAGAACTGGGAAGACGACGACGATTCTGAATTCTGTTCCTCGCGCCAGGATTGGCTGGATGCGGCCAGTGTGGCCGATCTGCTTGGGGTAGAGATTGAGGCGGTCAACTTCGCAGCAGAATATAAAGACCGTGTTTTTGCGGAGTTCTTGCGGGAATACTCAGCAGGCCGCACGCCTAATCCTGACGTGCTGTGTAATGCGGAAATCAAGTTCAAAGCCTTTCTGGATCATGCCATGACCTTGGGCGCGGACTGGATTGCGACCGGCCACTACGCTCGCGTGCGCGCTGTGCCCCTGCCTGGGGGAGCAACGGACTATCAGTTATTGAAAGGTGTGGATGCCTCCAAGGATCAAAGCTACTTTTTGCACCGCCTGAATCAGGCCCAGTTGTCGCGTACCTTGTTCCCCTTGGGCGAGATCAACAAGCAGGAAGTACGCCGTATTGCTGAAGAACTGAAGCTGCCCAATGCCGCCAAGAAAGACTCGACTGGCATTTGTTTTATTGGCGAGCGTCCTTTCCGCGAATTCCTGAATCGCTACCTGCCTACACAGCCCGGTCCCATCAAGACACCGGAAGGGCAGGTCTTGGGCCAGCACGTGGGCTTGGCATTTCACACCTACGGCCAGCGCAAGGGGCTGGGTATCGGTGGCGTCAAAGGCAAGCAGCGCGAGGACGGTACGGCCGATGCTTGGTACGCCGCGCGTAAAGATTTGGCCACGAACACCTTGTATGTGGTGCAAGGTCACGATCACCCCTGGTTGTTGCAGTCTGAATTGAAGGCCGAGCAAACTAGTTGGATAGCAGGCCATCCACCAGCCTTGGGCCCGATTCATGCCAAGACCCGATATCGCCAAGCGGATGCGGCCTGCACGGTGCTGGTGGCAGAAGGCGCTAGCCTGTCCCTGCATTTTGATCAGCCTCAGTGGGCGGTGACACCAGGTCAATCCGTGGTTTTGTACGACGGAGATCGCTGCCTGGGTGGCGGCATTATTCAATAAGAGGCGGTATGGATCCCATTCTTGTGATCAGTTTGCTGGTGCTAGGTGCCGGCATTGGTTTGGCCGCCGGTCTCTTGGGAATTGGTGGCGGGATGATTCTCGTGCCGTTCCTGACCTTTCTTCTGCCTCTGTTTGGTGTGCCGCAGGACATGGCGGTCCATGCCTCCATTGCCACCGCAATGGCCACGATTTTGTTCACGTCCTTGTCCAGTGTGCGGGCTCACCATAAACATGGCGCGATACGTTGGGATGTCGTCAAAGTCATGGTGCCGGGTCTACTTGTGGGCGGGCTGGTGTCAGGAGGGGCAGTTTTCGCCCTGATCAATAGCACTGCCTTGGCCATTGTGTTCGGCGTTTTCGTGCTGTATTCGGCATCCAAAATGGCGCGCAAGTCCACGCCGGTGCAGGTTGCAGCGATGGGGGCCTTGATCGGTTTTGTGTCCGGTCTGCTGGGGGCGGGGGGAGCTTTTTTGTCCGTCCCCTTCATGCTGCGCGGTAATGTGCCGGTGCGTCAGGCCGTGGCTACGTCGGCGGCACTGGGCTTTTTTATCGCCTTGGCCAATAGCGTGGGCTATATCTGGTCGGGCCAAGCTAGCTTGGGCAGTCATCCGGGCATGATTGGATTCATTTACTGGCCTGCTCTGTTGATTGTGTCGGCCACCAGCATCTGCACGGCGCCCTTTGGGGCGAGCCTGGCACACAAAATTGACCAGGCTACGCTGAAGCGAATTTTTGCAGGCATGCTAACTATGCTGGCTATCTATATGATTATTCAGGCTATCACTACTGCCTAGGCATCAAATAAATCAAGCATAGTTTTTTGTAGAAGGTGCGCAGCGCACTTGGGGCTTTCGTGCCGGAGGTGGGCTGAAAGTCTGCCATTGCTAAGGTTTCGCAATAGCAGCAGACATAAAAAAACCCATTCAAAAGAATGGGCCCTGGCTTGCTCAAGCAGCACTCACGATGTAGGCGGTAGGGTGCTGGCAAACGAGGGGCGCGCTTGGAGTTTTTCGTCCAGGCGTTGCAGATTGCCATACTGCGAGCGCCAGTCCAACTTTGAAAAACGCAGGTCCAGATAACCCAGAGCGCAGCCTACCGCAATGTCAGCCAGGCTAAAGCTGGTGCCCATGCAAAAGGACTGATCACCCAAGGTGTTGTTCATGGATTGCAGGGCAGCCGTGATCTTGCTGTTCTGACGGTCGATCCAGGCGGGCAGGCGCAGCGCTTCGGGACGGCGGTTTTCCACCACGATGGCGACGCAGGCATCCAGCAAGCCATCAGCAATGGCTTCCCAGCATTTGACCGCAGCGCGATCACGTCCGGCTTGAGGAATCAGGCGGCCGACGGGCGAGAGGGTATCCAGGTACTCGACGATCACGCGGGAATCGAACAAGTTAGCCTGATCATCCATGATCAGACAGGGAACTTTGCCCAGTGGATTGTGCTTCAGAATATCGCTGTCATCGGCCCACACATCCTCCAGAATCAGCTCGTAATCGAGCTTTTTTTCCGCCATGACAACACGCACTTTGCGCGCGTATGGACTTGTGAGGGAAGCTAGAAGTTTCATAAAAAGCTATCAAAAGTTGCAGGCTCAAAAAGTATAGCAGGAACCTATGGGCGAACGTCCCGCTGGCCGGGCCCGACCCGCCAGCTTGGGACAATGTCTGAAAACTGTGGTTTATTCGTCAAACCGCTTGGCAGCAGCGGCATTCTGCCCCCCTCCTGAACACGTGGCGTACGGGTGTCAGTGCGCAATGTTAGAATGCGGGCTGACTTTATTCCCCCTTCTTTTCTGTAGAACGATGCACATAGCCGATACCCTGAGCACTCTGAATGCCTTGTCGCCATTGGACGGGCGTTATGGCAGCCGTACCGCCCCCTTGCGTGGCCTGTTGTCCGAAGCCGCATTTATGTGGCATCGCGTGGAGGTCGAAGTGGCCTGGCTGATCGGCCTGTCCGATGCGGGCCTGCCTGAACTTCCCGCCTTCTCCGCACAAGCCCGTGATGTGCTCAAGAGCCTGGTGCAGAACTTCTCGGAAGAGGACGCTGCCCGTATCAAAGCGATCGAGCGCACCACCAATCACGACGTGAAAGCGGTGGAGTACTGGCTGAAAGAACAAGTGGCCGAGCACGCCGAGCTGTCCGCCGCCGCTGAGTTCATTCACTTTGCCTGCACCTCTGAAGACATCAACAACACCTCGCACGCCCTGATGCTGACGCGTGCTCGTGAACAGGTGATCCTGCCTCAGTTGCAAGAAGTCTGCGATGCCATCAAGGCCCAGGCCCGCCTGCACGCCAAGCAGCCTTTGCTGTCGCGCACGCATGGTCAGCCTGCCAGCCCCAGCACCGTGGGTAAAGAGTTCGCCAACGTGGCCGCTCGTTTGCAGAACGCTATTACTGCTATTGCCGCCGTTCAGCCTCTGGCGAAATTGAATGGCGCCACCGGCAACTACAATGCCCACTTCTCGGCTTACCCCGAAATCGATTGGCCTGCTTTCAGTCAGAAAGTGCTGGCTGGCCTAGGCCTGACGCAGAACGTGTACACCATCCAGATTGAACCCCACGACTGGATGGCTGTCTTGTTTGACGCAATTGCCCGCGCCAACACCATCTTGCTGGACTTCAACCGTGACGTCTGGGGCTATATCTCCCTGGGCTACTTTAAACAGCGCCTGAAAGAAGGCGAGATCGGTTCGTCCACGATGCCGCATAAGGTCAACCCGATTGACTTTGAAAACTCGGAAGGCAATCTGGGCTTGGCCAATGCCATGCTGCGCCACCTGTCTGAAAAACTACCTGTCTCGCGTTGGCAGCGTGACCTGACCGACTCGACCGTGTTGCGTAACCTGGGCGTAGCCCTGGGGTATAGCGTGGTGGCCTACGATGCCTGCCTGCGGGGTCTGAACAAATTGGAACTGAATGCGGCTGCTGTGGATGCCGATATTGACGCTTGCTGGGAAATTCTGGCGGAGCCTGTGCAGACTGTGATGCGCCGTTATGGGTTGCCCCAGCCTTACGAGCAACTCAAAGCCTTGACACGTGGCCGTGGTATTACTGAGGAAGCGTTGCGTGAATTTATTGGTGGTTTGGAACTGCCAGCAGACGCTAAAAGCTATTTGCTTGAGCTAACTCCACGCAGTTACCTGGGTGTAGCGGTACAGTTGGCCCAGGCGATCTAAATTCAAACGGCTGTGTCATTTCAAGGCACAGCTGGACTGATTTCTTGAGCCAGTGCTTTATGAAGTGTTTTATGTTTCATCACACAGGAGTTCCCATGAAAAAATTTGCGTTTTTGACTGCCGCTGCCGCTTTGTGTGCTGCGTTTGTCACGCCAGCAACAGCCCAATTCGCCAAGCCTGAGCAAGCTGTGAAATACCGTCAGTCCAGCATGTCGCTGATTGGTTCGCACTTTGGTCGTATGGCGCCAGTGGCCAAGAAAGAAGCCCCTTACGATGCCGCTGCTATCGCCAAGAATGTGGAAGTGCTGACCGTCTTGGCTGCACTGCCTTGGGCCGCCTTTGGTGCCGGTACTGAAGGTGGCGATACCAAAGCCGAAGCCTGGAGCGATGCCCAAGGTTTCAAGCAAGCAACGGACGAGTTCAACACGGCCATCGACAAGCTGAAAGTGGCTTCCGATTCCGGTGACTTTGATGCTTTTCGTGTGGCTTTCGGGAATGTGGGCAAGTCCTGTAAGACGTGTCATGACGCTTACCGCAAAGAAAAGTAAGCAGCTAGTGCGCTTATAAAAAAAGCCCTCGAAAGAGGGCTTTTTCTTTTAGGCTTGTGCCTGTGGGTGAAGGGAGCAGTTTTCCTGCGGGCGAGATAAGCAAGAATCATGATGAGAACTCAGTGTTGATACCCCGTTTCGCCGTGGGTGCGGATATCCAGACCTTCGCGCTCATGGTCGGCATCGACACGTAAACCACCGCAGACGGCTTTAGCAATTTTGAAGGCAATCCAGGCGGCGATACCAGACCAAACCAAGGTCACCAATACGCCTTCCAACTGAATCCATAATTGCATCCAGATACTGTTTCCGGCTGCTGTGCCGGGTCCACCCAGAACGGGGGAGTTGAATAGGCCAGTCAGCAAAGCGCCCACAATTCCGCCCAAACCGTGAATGCCAAACACGTCCAGCGTATCGTCGGCACGTAACCAGCGCTTCAGGCCATTCACACCCCACAAGCAAGCCAGGGACGTGATCAGACCAATGGCCAAGGCACCTGAGGGGGCGACGAAACCGGCTGCAGGGGTAATGCCCACCAATCCTGCAATCGCACCTGAACACGCACCTAACAAGGAAGGGTGGCCTTTACTGATCCACTCGCCCAAGGTCCAGGCGATGACGCCAATAGCAGCGGCCAACATGGTGTTAAAGAAAGCCAGGGTGGCGTTTTCATTGGCAGACAAAGCCGAGCCCGCGTTAAAGCCAAACCAGCCTACCCAAAGCAGGGCTGCACCGATAAAGGTCAAAGGCAGGTTATGCGGCGGCATGGCTTCACGACGGTAGTTCAGTCGGGGACCCACCATCCAGGCACCGATCAAGCCTGCAATACCCGCATTGATATGCACCACCGTCCCACCTGCAAAGTCCAGCGCCCCACGGGAGTTGAGCAGGCCGCCTTGCTGTTCATCGGCAAACCAGACCATATGGCAGATGGGTAGATAGGCCAGGGTGAACCAGATCATGGTAAAGACCAGAATGGCAGACAAACGAGCCCGTTCTGCCAGACTGCCGACCACCAGTGCGCACGTCAGACCGGCAAAGGTTGCCTGGAAAGAAGCAAACAGCAGCTCAGGCAAGGTGCCTGACATGGAGAACTGTTGATCGGCGGCATTGAACATACCGTTGAACAGCACCTTGTCCAGGCTACCTATGAAGGGGTTGCCTGCGGTAAAGGCCAGCGAATAGCCGTAGATGAACCACAACACGACACCCAGACAAAACACCAACATGGTCTGGGACAACATGGACAAAGCATTTTTTTGACGCACCATCCCTGAGTAAAACAGGGCCAGGCCCGGCGCAGCCATCATCAGTACCAGAAGTGTGGACACCAGCATCCACGATAGATCAGCGTTGTTCATGGTGGGTTCTCCGATTACAGGGCTTGCTCATCGCATTCGCCGGTACGAATGCGTACGACATGGTCCAGTGGCTGGACAAAGATCTTGCCGTCACCAATACGACCGGTGCGGGCACTGCTTTGAATGGCTTCCAGTACGCTGGCTAACTGCTCGTCTGGAATGGCCAGTTCAATGCGGATCTTGGGCAGGAAGTCGACCGCATATTCCGCACCGCGGTACAGCTCAGTGTGGCCTTTCTGACGACCGAATCCCTTGACCTCGGTTAGTGTCATACCCTGTATGCCCAGATCGGAAAGGGCCTCGCGTATCTCGTCAACCTTGAAAGGTTTGACGATGGCGGTAATTAATTTCATAGGTGTTCCTGAAGTAAACACAGGCAAGCCAGCCTTGCGGATGCAAAGGAACACCGAGGGGGGTAGGAGACGGTTGAGAGGGGGCCGGCCGGGATGGATAATCCTGGCGGATGGCTTGAGTGCAACCGGGCAATGCCGGTTAGAGCGACTCTCCGGCTGTCAGCAAAGTGTGTGACAGCTCGAACGCAAGTGTAGGCAAGCGGACCTGTGTTGTAGGTTGAAGAGCAACACAATTCCGGCAAGGCGAGTAAGCTAGCTAGGCACGTGACCTCGGTCTTGCCTAGTCGGTGGGCAGCGAGATAACAGCAGCGCTCTGTGACGCCTGTTTCCGCTCATCTCACCACCGCAGGAACAACGACTATGGAAAAATAATATATGCTGCGGCGCAACAAGTGTGCGTTGTGTGCAGTTTTTTTTTTAATAGTCTTAACTTTGCAACATTTAGTTCTAAAAAATAACTGCTGCTCAAAGACTCCGTACACCTATGTCTGCGCAACAATTAACCTACTGCAGACCGCAAAAGTCAGAGTGGTGATCACCTTGGCTCGTACCGGGAGCAGGTGCAGCATTTTGAGCGGGGGGGGGCTATCTGAAGGGGGCGAGCGCGGTTGAAGAAGGGGCGGCGGACAGGCAGCCAGCCTGTAAGAGCTGCCCGTGCATTGGCGTAGCGCGTTCGATTTCTAGTGACGGTCAGGAGTGCAATTCAGGACCTTTGTACCTATTGGTTTTTGTGCTGACTGTACGCTGAGTGGGGAAAGTAAGCGGTACATGCCGCCGATTAAATGCCTGCAAGCCTCCTTGCCATAATTTGAACCCCAGGCAAGCGTCCCATTTGTCACGTTGATACAACCAATGGGTTTGGCAAACTGTGCAGTGATAAAGGCTTTCCGTGCCCTGTTCATCTGCTTCGTCTACGCATCTGATGGGTTTGAGGTAAGGGTGGCGCTGCGCATTGGGCTGCGAGAGAGGAAGGGTCTGGCACATGATGCACATCGTGCCTCGGTCTAACTGGGCCATACAATGCTCCTCAAATAATTTTGCGGTTGATGTATTAGCGTTAAGAGACTTATTGACTAATAAGAGAGACGTGATGGCGTGTAATAATTGTCACCACGATTCACTGTACTGCGGAAAATGTAGTAGCCATGTCAGAACGCATCTCAATGTAAAGACATGCGTCCTGGGGCTTGAGCGATAGCGGTCGCAGCTGCTTCGTGCATGGCTCTGGAATTCCGCGCTTCAGCTACTTTTTGGACGGTGGCTCATTGCCCGGAATCTTTTTTGGGTCGGGCTCCGGATTGGGAGTTTTACCGGGAGGGGTGGTGTCGGGCGCTTTGGTGGGATCAATGGCAATCAACATAGACGTCTCCTGACAGATAGGATCTTCCAGCGTATCGTAATTAGCATCCGGCCAGGTAAACAACTATGACTGGCGAAATGCCGCCACGTCAGCCTAGTACTTGTTTATCTTTCATCAAGAGCATGCCGGAGCAGCAGTGGAGGCAGCCTATACCTGAGCAATGCTATCATCGAACTTCTTAACAGAAAGCGTCATAGCGCCTTGGGAAGCGAGTTGGAAAAAACCACCCTGGACCTGGAGAATTTTCTCCCGTATCAAGTCACGATACTGGCCTCGCATATTGCGGTGACTTTTGCCCGCCAGCATGCGCAGCAATTTGGTTTATCAATTCCGGAGTGGCGGGTTATTGCTACCCTGGGCCGCTACGGTACTTTGACGTCAGGTAGTTTGACCGAGCGCACCAGTATGGATAAAGCCAAGGTTAGCCGGGCTGTTTCCCGTTTGACGGCCGCCCAGTTGATTGCGCGTCGCGATAATGAAAACGATATGCGTAGCAATCTGTTGTGCCTGACCGAGCAGGGCCAGGCAGTGCATGACCGCATCGTGCCCATTGCCCTGGATCTGGAGCAGGAGTTGACTGCCGTCTTAAGCGAAGAAGAGCTGAGCTCGTTCAAGCACATGATGCAGCGGCTGGAGAAACGCATGGTGCAGCGTTTTGGCAGCGATTTCAGCGGCGACGCACATATTTGAAATCTCAAGGGTAATCACGGAGTGGTGCCCGATTCGTATCACGCTAATATTGTTTCGTTTGAAACGAAACAATATTTAGGAGATGATAATGATGCAGGCCGTAGACAGCCCAATCGCCGCCAGCCGCTTGGAAGCAAAGATCATGTCGCCCGCTATTGGGGTAGAGGTAGCCGGGATTGATTTGACCCAGCCCTTGGAAGACTCGCAGGTACAGGAGTTGCGTTCTTTATTGTTGAAGCATCAGTTGCTGGTGTTTCGGGATCAAGCTTTAAGTTCGGCCCAGCACATCGCGTTTGCCCGCCGTTTTGGAGAGCTGGAAGTACACCCTGTTTTTCCGCACGATCCGGCTTACCCCGAGTTGGTGTTGTTGGGTGGTGATAGTGCCCAGCCAGGAAGGGAAAATTTGTACCACAGCGATGTCAGCTGGCGGGCTGAACCGTCCATGGGATCAATCTTGCGTTGTATTGAATGCCCGCCAGCCGGAGGAGATACGATCTGGTGCAATATGGTGCTGGCCTATGAAAATCTGCCGCATCATATCAAGCATGTTTTGCATGAACTGGAAGCCGTTCATGACTTGCTGCCGGGTTTCATTGACCGTATTTCAGAGGAGGAAAGGGCGGCGATACGTGCGCGTTTCCCGGCTCAGACACATCCTGTTGTGCGTACCCATCCTGAGACGGGACAGCGGATTTTGTATGTCAGCAGCTGGACGACCCACCTGGCCAATTACATAGAAACCGGTTTTTTTCGTGGCATGCCAGAGCTGCAAAGCGGGGCCCATGCGCTGCTTCAGTATTTGGTGGATCAGGCCCGTCATCCTGAATATCAGGTGCGGCTCAAATGGCAGCCTCATACGCTCGCGTTCTGGGATAACCGGTCGACTCAGCACTACGCTGTTCAGGATTATTTCCCTTCGCCCCGAAAAATGGCCCGCGCCACCATTATTGGTGACCGGCCTTACTGATTGCACTGCTGCACTTTTATCGAGTAGGGGGAGACATGGAAAACCAAAAAAAGTATTTCCCAGGGCAGCGGTACGTCGTGGTGTTGTTATTGTTTTTGTTTATGGTGATCAACTTCGCTGACAAGGCGATCTTTGGTCTGGTAGCTGTTCCCTTGATGGAGGAACTGGCCCTCAGCCCACAGCAGTTTGGCATGATTGCAGGCAGTTTTTTCTTTCTGTTCGCGATCTCCGGCATTGTGGTGGGTTTTGTGTCCAACACGGTATCTTCACGGTTGCTGTTGGTGGTGCTGGTCATTATCTGGTCAATCGCCCAGGTGCCCATTGCCATGGGGGTCAGCACCATTGCCGGCTTGATGGCTTGTCGGATTTTGCTGGGAGTGAGGGAGGGGCCAGCCTATCCATTGGCTTTGCATGCTTGCTATAAGTGGTTCCCAGATCAGGAAAGGACTTGGCCCACAGCCATTGTGATGCAGGGCGGGCAGGTTGGTATGTTGCTGGCGGGTCCTTTGGTGGGTTATCTGGCGATCAGTCATGGCTGGCGTTCCGTATTTTGGGTGACGGCGGCGGCAGGCGTCTTGTGGTTGATTGTCTGGGCTTTGCTGGGTAAAGATGGCCCGATCAGCGCGGTCAGGGCTCCCGAGGCAGCGTCGAACTCGGCCGTATCTGCCCGCTCGTATCGTCCTGTATTGTTGAACCGCAGTTTTATTGGCAATTTGCTGATGTACTGGGTTTCATATTGGTGTGCGGCGCTGGTCTTTACCTGGTTGCCAGCCTATTTGCAGCGCGGCCTCAGGTTTTCACCAGAGACTGCGGGTTGGCTGTTTTCCTTGTGTATCTTCGTGGCAATTCCCATTGTGTCAGGTGGCTCCTACCTGTCCAATCGCCTAGTCTACTTGAGTCCAGGGCCACTGGCCGGCATTGTGCTGATCGCATTGGGGCTGAGTTTTCCACAAGTGGGTTTTGTGCTGTGTTCGGCGATTTCCGCTCAAATTAGCCCGGTGGAGAAGCGAGGCTCTACCTTGGCGATTACCAATTCCCTATCCACAACAGCAGGGCTGGTAGCCCCGATTGTGATGGGTCGCTTGATACAGGCCGAGCCGGGCATGGCGGGTTTCCATCATGGCTTTGCGCTGACTGCCATCTTGCTGCTGGCCGGGGCCGTAGTGGGCTTTATCTTGGTTGATCCGGCCAGGACCCTGTCTCAACTACAGAGTAAAGCGGTGGGTGTCATGAGTTGATAATGCGTGGGCTTGTTGACGCATGCCCCGCCATTCACGCCTGTTTTCAGACGCAGAAAAGCCCGCTGGAAGGCGGGCTTTTTTACAGTGTTACGGCTTGGTGTCCCGTAAACCGCAGGTTTTTGGTGGGTCGTGACAGGCTCGAACTGTCGACCAATGGATTAAGAGTCCAGTGCTCTACCAACTGAGCTAACGACCCCTCTTCAGGGGCTTGGGTCGGGGCGAGCGAAGGTATCGCACATTTTAAGCTGCCCCGTTTTGTAGCCTTCCATAAACCAGGCCATGCGCTGTTGCGAACTGCCGTGGGTAAAGGAGTCGGGTACGACATAGCCTTGGGATTGTTTCTGCAAAGTGTCATCACCGACTGCTTGGGCGGCATCCAGGGCCGAGCGGATATCACCGGGCTCCAGGATCTGTCGTTGGGCATCGGCGTGATTGGCCCAGATACCGGCGTAGCAGTCAGCCTGCAGCTCCAGGCGTACTGAGGCCTGGCGTGCTTGAGCGGCCGAGCCACTGCGGCGAGCCTCATCCACGCGGCGCATCATGCCTAGCTGGTTCTGAACGTGGTGGCCCACTTCATGTGCAATGACATAGGCGGGGGCAAAGTCGCCTTTGACGCCCATACTGCGTTCCATCTCGGCAAAAAAGCCTAGATCGATATAAAGCTTTTGGTCGGCGGGGCAGTAAAAGGGACCCATTGCGGATTGGCCTGAGCCACAGGCGGTAGGGGTGGCGCCACGATACAAAACCAGTACCGGGTCGCGGTAGCTGCCATTGGTTTGCTTGGCAAAAATGTCACGCCAGGCATCCTCGGTGTCACCCAGGATTTTGGCAACGGTTTGGCCTTGCGCATCCGAGCTGGCCACTGGCTGAGATTGCGGCGCGCTGCCGGGGCCATCCGCGAGGTTCAGCACCACACTGGGATCGATGCCAAAGTACATCGCCACCAGTGCCAGTACGATTGTCCCCAAGCCGATTTTGCCGCGACCTATGCGTGGTCCACTGGCACGGCGGTCCTCGACGTTCTGGCTGGAGCGAGATTTATCCAGACGCATCACGCTCTCCTTGTTTTTTAAAACGTCAATGTACTCTGATTTCAGCGTCTGGGCAGGAGCATTTTCGATTCTTGTCATCTCCTCTCATACCGAGGGCTTAAATTACCCCCTGATGACAAGTCATTGAATTATTTAATCTAATGTGACTTGTCCAAGGGCTATCCCCGAGCTTGCCCACTGAAAATGTGGATAAGTGAATAAGTAGGCCGGCTTGCCGCTGAGGTATGCTGTTTTTTCTCAGGGCGTACCCTACTGGAGAGCGAGTATGTTGGGAGGAACCTTGTTGGCCTTGCGCGACCATGCGCGTGTTCGTGCGATTGGGGCGGTTATTGCTCGATACGGGATGGGGGATGTCATGCATCGCCTGGGCTTGTCCGAGCTTTTGCCCGGCAGCAAGACGGCCTTGCCCAGTGAAATGCCGGAGCGTTCTGCACCCGAGCGTCTGCGACGTGCACTGGAGGAGCTGGGCCCCACTTTTATCAAGCTGGGTCAAATTTTGGCGACTCGCAATGATTTGCTGCCATTGGAGTGGACTCAGGAACTGGAGAAGTTGCAGGGACATGCCGCGCCTGTACCGTGGGAAAGCATGCGTTCCGAGCTGGAGTCCGTGCTGGGCCAAACGGTAGAGCAGGCTTTTGCGCGCTTTGATGTCCAGGTGCTGGCCTCGGCCTCGATGGCTCAGGTGTATCGAGCCTGCCTACAGGACGGCACCGAGGTGGTGGTGAAAGTACAGCGGCCCGGCCTGGAACCATTGATCGAGGCGGATTTGCGTTTGCTCAAACAGATTGCCCGTCTGGTACAACAACAAGGTTTGCTACCTGAGTACCGACCTTACGATATTGTGCGAGCCTTGGCCGACGCCATTGCGGATGAATTGGATTTCACGCGTGAAGCGGCCAATACCGTGACCGTACGCGAGAATATGGAGCCCTTTAAGGACATCGTGGTTCCGCGTGTTCATATGGAGTGGACCTGCCCGACGGTGATGGTGCAGGACTTCGTGCCAGGGGTGTCGCCCATCAACGAGTCGGAGCTGCTGGCTCTTGGAGCTGATCGCCCCTTACTGGCTCGCCGTGGTGCTTTAGCCTTTTTGCATATGGTGTTGGAAGACGGCCTGTTTCATGCCGACCCGCATCCTGGCAATATGATGGCCTTGACGGGTAATAAGGTCGCTTTTATTGATTTTGGCCTGGTCGGCCATTTGACCGAACGTCGGCGTCAGCAATTGCTGGTGCTCTTGCGGGCGATTGTAGATGGGCAGGCTGATGGGGTTGCCACCACCTTGCTCGACTGGTCCGGCGCGGAGGATTTTGACTGGTCTCGCCTGGAAGAAAGTGCGCAGCGCTATGTGGCCCGACAAAGCAGTGGGCTTTTGTCGATCTCGGCTGCGCTGTTGGATTTCATGGCCTTGGCGCGCGAGAATCATTTGATTCTGCCTCCGGATCTGGCTTTGCTCTTCAAGGCCTTTATTACGGCTGATGGGGTGCTAAAGCGCTTGGACCCCCAGTTCGATGTGGTCGAAGTGGCACAGCCCGTGATTATGGGCTTAATGCGTAAGCAGTATTCGCCCCGGCGAGTGTATGCCGACTTGCAGCGCAGCCTGCTGGAGTCGCGGCAATTGGCGATGGATGCCCCTCAGTTGCTGCGTTTGCTAATGCATCGGGTGCGACAGGGAAAAATTTCGGCGCGTATTCAAGTAGAGGGTATGCCGCGCCTGGCCTCCGCTCTGGAGAAGGCCGCCTCCCGTTTGGCGATTGCCATTGTGACGGCGGCCTTTGTCTTGATTCTGGGGCCTGTGCTGGTAACGCGCGGTCCGTCCTGGCTAGGCCTGACCATTTTCAGCTGGGCTGGTTTGTTAGCCGCCTTGCTGGGTTTGGTTCTGGTTTTGTGGGGATTTTGGCGACGGCGCTAAGAAAGCTGGCTGGGGCTGCCGCTTTTTGCGCACAGAGTGCTCAATCGGCTAGTCTCCGTCCAGTTTAAAAGACGGCTAGCAAAAATGCGGCTCAGCCCAAACAATCCCCGCGTTATCCCCAGGTTTATTCACAGCTTCTGGGGATAAGTCGGGCTTACATAAAGTCGTCCATCCCGCCACCCACGGGAGCCAGACCAGTCAAGTAATACACGCCCCAGCCAATCAGCGCAGCGATTATCAGAGCGAGAAAACGGGTTTTCCAGCTGTCTTGGCTGGCAGGCAGGCTAGGTTCAGTAGGTACAGGCATGCTGCCCTTGACCATGACACTGGTTAATTTCTGACCACGCAGCACGCGATACAGGAAAATAGCGACGATGTGCAAGCCAATAATGGTCAGCATGATCCATTCGTTGGCTTTATGCAGCCCGGTCAGGGTTTTAGACCAATCGCTGTTCAGGTAAGCCAGCGGACCCGTGGTGAAGATATCGTCATTGGCAAACAGTCCCGAGATGGCCTGAAAACCAAACACAAATAACATGATCCATACCGACCAGGCACCGATAGGATTGTGACCAGGGTAGACCGCAGGTTTGTCACGCAGATAACGCAGGCTGCGCACCGGGTTGGGGAAAAACTGGCTAAAGCGTGAATAATGACCGCCAATCAGGCCCCAGACCACGCGAAAGACCAGCAGCCCCAAGGCCAGCAGGCCAAAGCGGACATGCCAGTCCATCCACAGGCCACCCGCCTTGATGGTCACAAAACAGCCCACGACGCTGATGACCAGCAGCCAGTGGAACAAACGGGTTGGTAAATCCCAGATGAGTAAAGGGCGAGTCGAAGAGGGCTGCATAGGGAAAATCCGGAGAGACGTAAACATCTGATTATAGATGGTGTTCCGTTTGAGTCCGATTTCGTCCCCCCGGTTCCCGCTATTGGATGGCTTGGCGGCGTTTGCGCAAACTGATTTTGCGGCCGTCGTAACGGTACTCATCGATCAAGCTAGGATTGTCCAGACTGGGCGTTTCCATGATCAGGGTCTGGCCATGATGGCGTACCCGAATCTGTGCGCTGCACGAGCCAAAGGCCGGCGAGACGGTATAGCCCTTGGAGGAGACCGTGACCCAGTGGTAGTTGATCGAGCAGCCTCCCAAGCCATTGTCTACCGAAATCAAGGCGGTCTGATGGTGCTGTTGCTTGAAGGCGTAGGGGATATTGATCAGGCCCTTGAGCTCCGGGGCGATGATTTGCGCGTCCAGCTGCAATTGGGCTTCATAGACGTAGTCACTCTGGCTGACTTGCAGTTTGCCGTAAGGGCTATCCAAGCTTAATTGTGATGGGGGTTGGGGCCAGGTCTGGCTTGCTGAACTATGGGCGACAAAGGGCTGCAGAGCTAGCAAAAGCCCAATCGCAACATAACGGATAAAGACCTTGTAGGCATGCATGATCGATCAAGTCTGAGGATGTTCAGGGCTCAGTAAAAAACACATAACGCCATAGACCATCTGTATTTGTAAGTTTCATAACATTTTATGTATTTTCTTGTTGCGTAGAATACCGGATAGCAGGATTTTTCGCTATAAGGATAGGCACATAAGGTGGATGTTTCATTTATGTGTCAGGGGATGCGGATAGAATTAGCCCTGAAAAGCATTTCGTCCTAAGGCTAAGGGACTGAACTGAATTGAGCTATCATTACTAGGTTGCCCCGTATGGGGTCAAGCCGCATTTCTTCCTTGCAGCAGAGACTGATTATGCAATCCATCCCGGATGCCGCATTGGCACCAGAACCGGACTCCCCCCCTTCTACTGAACAGGCCAAACCCGGCGCTTTATTGGACTATGTCAGTTCCAGCCGATTGCCAACGCCGTGGGCTGTGTTTGAAATCCATGTGTTCGTAGAGCGCAGCAATCAAAAAGAACACGTCTTGTTGACTTTGGGCGACGTGGCCGATGGCCAGCCTGTGCTGGCCCGAGTCCATTCTGAATGTCTGACAGGTGACGCCCTGTTCAGCCTGCGTTGCGATTGTGGTCCACAGCTGCAACTGGCGCTGGAGCGTATTGCCAAAGAAGGGCGTGGCGCCTTGATGTATCTGCGCCAAGAAGGCCGAGGCATTGGTTTGCTGAACAAGATCCGTGCGTATCATCTGCAAGATCAGGGAGCTGATACGGTCGAGGCCAACGAGCAGCTGGGCTTTCCGGCTGATATGCGCCGCTACGATATTTGTAAGGACATGCTGGAGCATGCCGGTATTCAAAAGCTGCGTCTAATGACCAATAACCCGCGCAAGGTAAAGACCTTGCAGGAAATTGGGATTGATGTGGTGGAGCGTGTGCCGCACCAGATTGAAGGCAACCCCTTCAATGCCGGTTACTTGAATACCAAGCGACTGCGTTTGGGCCATTGGCTGGAAACGGATGAGTAACATCGTCTAAATCGGGGCTGATGTTGCGGGTGTCTGCTCCGGTAAAATGGCCCAGGGCTGCTTGCGCTGGCAATGGTGTACCGTCTTTAAAAAATTGCCTCCTGCAAACACGGATCTAAGTCCTTGTTTGCAGGAGGCAATTTGTAATTGGGCCGAATAAATAAAAGCCAGGCCTGAAATCCACGTAGGGACTCCAGGTCTGGCTTTTATTGTCTGCGGCTAATGATTCCGGCCGGATGCTGGGTCTGGCGATCGCGGCCAGGACCAGCCCAGCCATTTGCTGTTTTAGGCGACGCTTTTTTCCAGCAAGGCGCTTACACTGGCTTTAGCGTTTTCGATAATCTGATCACGCAGTTCGGGCGCTTTGCCCAGGCCTTCGGCGTACACAATGCGCAGGTCGGTCACACCCATGAAGCCAAACATGACGCGCAAGTAGCTCTCCTGGTGTTCCATGGCCTGACCTTGCTCCGACTCGGAGTAAATGCCGCCACGGCTCAAAACCAGATAGACCGTTTTGTCGCCAGCCAGACCCTCTGGGCCATTGCTGGTGTAGCGGAACGTACGACCGGCTTGTGCCAGACGGTCCATCCAGGCTTTCAATTGGCTGGGAATCGTGAAGTTGTAGAAAGGGGCGCCAATCACAACCACGTCCGAAGCCAGGAACTGTTCCAGGTATTGTTCAGTAATTGCATTTTCGGCGCGTTGACGATCAGTCAAGGTGGCGGGGTCCAGACCCAGGCGCATACCCAGCGAGTCAGCCGAAAAGTGGGGTGGTGGGTTCAGGGCCAGATCGACGTGCTCGACTTGGACTTGATCATTTTGCTGACGCAGCTGATTAACCACAAAGTGGGTCAGTGCACGGGAAACAGAGTTCGCGCCGGTGATGCTGGAGTCGATGTGTAGCAATTTCATGATGTTTGGTGTCCAAAGCGATGAAGGAATGCTTGTCATTATGTTGGAGGAGCCAGACTTTGATAAGCCGGTTTTTCTGAGAAAGATTATTCTACTTTTGTCTGTAATCCTGGAAAACAAGCTCGTATGTATGACTTAAATGACATGGTGCTGTTTACTGAGGTGGTGCAACGCGGCGGTTTCAGCGCGGCTGCCCGCCATTTGGGTATGCCGCCATCGCGTCTGTCGCGGCGTCTGAGCCGACTGGAAGCCGAGGTTGGCGTGCGCCTGTTGCAACGCACCACGCGCAGCCTGTCCCTGACTCCTGCGGGTGAGGTGTTTTTGCGTCATTGTCAGGCTATGCGTGATGAGGCCGAGGCTGCGTATGCCGCAGTTGCCCAAGTACAGCAAGAACCACGTGGCCTATTGCGCATCAGTTGCCCCGTCACCTTGGCGCACACCGTGCTATCTACTGTGTTCGCTCAGTTCCTGATCCGCTATCCCCAAGTCGAGCTGGAGATGGAGGTGAGCAATCGGGTGGTAGATCCGGTGGCCGACGGAATCGATGTGGCCTTGCGGGTACGCAGTACCTTGAGCGATAGCGCCAGCTATATCGTTAAACGGCTAGGCGAGACGGGGGCCATTCTGGTTGCTCAGCCTGCCTTGTTGGCTCAGTTCGATCCTGTCCATGGACCGGCTGATTTGGCCCGTTTGCCTACCGTAGCCATGTCGGCCCGCCAAGGAATGGGGGAGTGGAAATTGTATGGCCCTGATGGAGCCAGTCTGACTGTCAGCCACAGGCCGCGCTATATGGCCTCTGATTTGCTGACCTTGCGTGAAGGGGTGGAACTGGGCATAGGCGTGGGCATTTTGCCGGACTATATGTGCTGCGATGCGTTGAAAGCAGGGCGCTTGGTGCAGGTCTTGCCGCAATGGGCACCGTTGCCCGGAATCATTCATGCAGTATTTGCCTCACGCCGAGGTATGGCCCCGGCGGTACGGCATTTCCTGGATTATCTGGGGGAGCAATTGCCGGTGCATCATCCCAGAATTTAGGCTGCTTAGGGCTTGTTGGAGTGATAGGGGCAACTGCGCTTGGCCGGTAGGATCGCCCAGTTCAAATCAATCATGGGGCTGCGCTCGGAAGACCAGCGTTGTTCTGCCAACCCCTTGGTAGGCGCTTGCTCATACAGGTCAAGCAAAGAGGTCGGCGGTGTTCCGCGTGTTGTCCGGCTGTAGACAATCAAGGCTCCGCACTCCAGGTCTTGCGGCAGTTTCAGCCAGGGTGAGGATTCTGGCTCTGCGTCAATAAAGACCATCACGTCCAGGCCCGCATGGACGGCGATATTGCCGCCCAACCAAGTATCGGCCACCACGACTTTTAAGGGAATGCCGGGCATGTGTTGTTTCCAGATGGATTGCATTTGGGCCGAGATCTCAGGGCCGGGAAAGGTGGAACGCGAGTCCCGTCCCTGTTGCCAGGCCAGCGGTCCACGAGCCAGGGCATAGCCTGATGCCAGCAGAATCTGCAGCACAATCACAATGATGGCTACACGGCGTAACTGGATTTTTTCACGGCCCTGCATCACCCACAAGGCAAAAAAACCAAACAAAACAAAAAAGGTAGTGGCCCAGGAAGCGACCAGACGCGTGCCTAGGATGGCCGAGATCAGGAGCGTGCTGATAATAGGGGTCAGACCCACCCACAGGAGAAACTGCTTGTCGGCGCGGGACAAATCATCAGCGTACCGGTAATTGCTGCGCAGGGTGGGATCTGCGGCAGGCTCATCCTTTTGGGCGCGGCGGTTCCAGACTGCGAGTGCAACCAAGGCCACCAGCATGGGGCTCAGGCGACCAAGCTGATCCAGGCTAAAGGCCAGCAGCTCTTTGTAGGCTTCCCAGCGGGTATGGGTTTCCAGCGAATCATCCATATAGTGGAAGGGGGAGAAGTCGTGTTGTGCCAACCAGTACAGGTGAGGGGAGAGCACCAGCACGTATGCAGCCAATGCCAAGGCCAGCCCTATCCAGGTTTGTCGCTGACGCCACATGCCGCTGCGCAGAAAATATAAGAAGAAGGCGGTGAACAAAATCACGGCGCTGTATTTGGTGACGGTAGAAAGCGCTGCAACCGCCCCTAGCCATAGCCAATCTGCCGGTTTTTGATCCCGGCTGGCGCGATAGAAAAACCAGGTGGCCGCTGTGACGGACCAGAGTTGTGCCGTATTGTGATTAAAAATGGTGCCGCGCAAGGAAAAGTAAATACTGACCGAACTGATCAGCAGGACCATCAGGGAGCGTTCGGGATTCAGAAACTCACAGGCCAGCTTCCAGATAAACCACAGCCCCAGAGCCGACACGGTAATGCCCGCTGCAAATGTCAGCCAGATGGGGCGGCCGAACACGCTGGTCAGGGCAACCATGACCCAGGACGGGAAGGGCGGATGTTTCACATAACCCAACTCAAAACTGGCGGACCAGACCAGCTCTTCCATGCCATCCAGATCGGGGGCCTTGTGGCTGATGGCCATCAAAATGGTCCACATCAAAACCATAAATAACAGATACAACAGCACATAAGGCTGGTAGGTTTTTGGCGCACTGGGGGCGGGGAATCGGGTGCTCATACAGACGGAAGAATTGTGTAAATAAGTAAGTGTAACGTCTGGGCGTTGAAAGTCTCCCTATTGGACAGGTGCACTAAACTGGGCTACGATGCGCTTCGTCATTAGGGAGTAGCCGCTTCGGTTCACCGAAGACCAGCATCAACATACTTGGCCTACACAGGGTCATGGTGCTGGTAGCAACTAGCCTGGCAAGACTTTTGACCATAGACCTTCGCGTTTGGCCGGGAGGGTTTGTGGTCATCTGTCTCTTATCCGGCCAGGAGTTGTTATGGAAGCGCTGTTTATCTCTACGGGTGTGGTTGCCTTGGCAGAAATTGGGGACAAAACCCAGTTGTTGGCCTTTATTCTTGCAGCCCGCTACAAGCGCCCTTGGCCCATCATTCTCGCTATCTTTATAGCAACCTTAGTTAATCATGGTTTGGCCGGTGCTATCGGTGCCTGGGTTCCTGCTTTGCTGGACCCGGAAGTCTTGCGCTGGGTGCTGGGTATTTCCTTCCTGGCCATGGCTATCTGGATTCTGATTCCCGACAAGATCGATGATGCTGAAGCATCCCGTACCCGCTTTGGGGTGTTCGGTACTACGCTGGTCACGTTTTTCCTGGCTGAGATGGGTGATAAAACCCAGATTGCCACCGTCGCGTTAGCGGCTAAATATCAAGAGTTCTGGTGGGTGGTCATTGGCACCACCCTGGGCATGATGCTGGCCAATGCACCGGCAGTGTTGTTCGGCGAGCGTATTGCCCGCCGCTTGCCCACTCAGCTGGTGCACCGGATTGCGGCCTGTATCTTTGCCGTCCTGGGTGTGTTGGCTTTGCTAGGGGGAGCGCAAAGCTTGGGTTTCTAGTGAGGCTAGGTGCTGGATGCCAATTGTCGTAGCCGTGGTGCTTGGCTGGAGCGATGACGAGCGGCATCCATATTGACGACAGGCGCCAGCGCCAGGGGAGCCGGTCTACGCTGCGGGTGGGTGTGCCCGGCATCACCATGATTCAATACACTGATGGCCTCTTGCAGCTCAGCACCGTTTTGGTTCAGTTCCTGAGCCGTTTCACTTAAGTCATGCACCAAAGAGGCATTGTCGCTGGTGATCTGGTCCAGCTGTTTCAATGCTTGGGTCAGTTGGCCCAGACCAATGCTTTGCTCGCCCGTGGCGGCCGAGATTTCTCCCATCAAACCGGAGACTTCCGATACCGAGGTCAGGATCTCTTGCATGGTCTGTCCGGCGTGTGCAGCATGGCTTGCCCCTTCGGCACTGAGTGTCTGGGTTTCGGACACCAGTTGCTTGATCTCATCGGCAGCCTGCGCCGCTTGTTGAGCCAGTGAACGCACGGCAGACGCCACAACCGCAAAGCCTTTGCCTGCCTCTCCGGCACGCGCCGATTCAATCGAGGCGTTAATCGACAGGATGTTGGTTTGAAAGGCGATGTTATTGATCATCGACACGATATTGCCTATATGTTGCGAGCTCTCCAGAATCTGCTGCATGGACGAGCTGACTTTCTGCACCGCTTCATTGCCGCGACCGGCAATCCCGGCACTGCGGCTGGCCAGTTCATGGCTGGCTTTGGCATTTTCAGCAGTCTGCAAGACCGCTTGCCCAAACGAGTTCATGCTGGCGGTGGTTTCTTGCATGGAGGCGGCTTGCTCTTGTGTACGTGCTTCCAGCAAGGTGCTATTGTCCGAGAGATTGCGGGCAATGACCTGGTTATTGCCACAGCTCTGGTCCACATCCGTGCTGATGCTCATCAGACTTTTGCGCATCAAATCCAGATTCTGGCCTAGGGTTTCCAGTTTTTTAACGTCAGGCCCGCGGGTGTTGACGGTTAAATTACCGGCTGCAATTTGTTGGGCAATATGCGTGGCTGTTTGAAACGAGCCTAAAACACGGCGCATCAAAACGGCTTGATACGCCAGAATCATAAACGTGCCTATGCCTAAAGCGCTGGCCAACAAAATCATGCTTTGTCGGGGCATTTCCGTATTCAGAACCATGGCGATAATCCCGCCGGTAATACCCAGATTCAATAGGCCTTTACGTAAAAAAGCGGCCAACAAACTGGGGCCAGCCAGAAACCGTAAACCTGTAAACGGACGTCGCCAGCTGCGGGCCGTGATTTGGCCTGCGCGTATGGTTCTCGATCGATTTCGGCCGTCACGCAATTCTTGATAAAACTGCTCGGCGGCTTGAATATCCTGGGGTTTGGCGCGTACCCGCACCGAGGCAAAGCCGGTTAATTCACCTTGCTCAATAATCGGGCTGGCATGGGCCAATACCCAATAAAAACCACCGTCTTTACGGCGATTTTTAACGACTCCAACCCACGAACGGCCCTGTTTCAGGGTATGCCACAAATCGGCAAAGACGGCCGAAGGCATATCCGGGTGGCGCACGATATTATGCGGCTCGCCGATCAGTTCCTCCCGGCTGAATCCGCTGACCTCAACGAAAGCAGGATTCGCATAAATAATGCGACCGGCCAGATCTGTTTTGGAAATGAGATATTGATCGTCCAGCAGCTCGGTTTCGACGCCGGTGATTGGTAGGTTCTTGCGCATAGCCTTTCCCTTTGTA
>SMEP01000066.1_pt1 | contig 23646 bp, 21 predicted proteins | sample 2456231 | NCBI WGS metagenome assembly SMEP01 (sample SAMN10132595, study PRJNA489261) | soil metagenome | isolation source: day1 control-silty clay loam soil ammended with raw manure from dairy cow... | place: USA | collected 2015-05-15
AGTATAAGTAAAATATTTGTTGGCACCTTATTTTGTGCTAGTAGCCAACTGTTAATTGTAATAAGTAATAGATAGCTACCAATTAAGAAGCTCAGTTGCGCTAACGAAGGAAAACTAAATTCTTGATTAATGAGCAATGTTAAACTAGTGCTCGCTAGTAAAGCGTATATAAAATAACAAAATGACACCCAGCTAAAGAAAGCAATATCGACGTGAAGTATTGTTTTCGGCGGAACTGGCGCTAAGGTAAGCGTTGTTAAATAGTTTTTGCGCAATTCACTATACTTTAAAAAGACAACGGTGCAACAATTGATAACGAATAGGAAGATTGGAAAAAATGGGATTCCTATACCAAATAAGAAAATGAAGCTAAAGGCAAGCGGTGTAAACAACACCCATCCCGACAACTCCCTTAAAAAATACCGCGTTAAAAATAATGTCACCTTTTCCGCCCCCTCACAAAGAACAGCATCAATTCATCAATTGTCGGCTTCGCAAGTTCAATAGCAGGATTCACAAACTCACGCTTCACTAAATACTCCACCCCAAATACATAATCGCGCTTACTAATAATTGAGTGATTTGGAATCATACGCGCCTCTTCTTGTGTGCCTTTCCAAATCCCGTAACCGTACTGTAAGTCATCCTTATTTTCATGGAATAAAATTTCACCTTCATGAATAAACACAATCGTGTCGGCAATTTTTTCTAAGTCGCTCGTAATATGCGAAGATATTAAAATCGCGCGGTCTTCTTGCTCCATAAACGTTTGCAACAGCTCTAACACTTCATCCCGCACAATCGGGTCCAGCCCGCTTGTAGGTTCATCCATTAATAACACTTTTGGCTCGTACGATAGTGCTGTAATAATACCGAGTTTGGCCTTCATTCCTTTTGACATACTTTTAATCGTGTCATACGAACGAACATCAAAGCGCTCGAGCAACTCAAAAAAGTAAGTGCTGTTCCATTTTGGATAGAGCTCGCGGTATAGCTTGTCAATATCCTTTGCTGTTAAATGCTGCGGGATATGGATTTCATCGAACACCACACCGATTTGCGCTTTTATCTCTACATCATTATCTGCGACATTTTTCCCTAAAATAAAAATGTCCCCTTCATCTGGCTTCAATAAATTTAGTAAGAGCTTTAATGTCGTCGATTTTCCGGCACCATTTTGGCCGATAAAGCCTGCGATTGTGCCAGCCTCTACTGAAAATGACAAATTGTTTAATTGAAATTTCTTAATGCGTTTCGAGACGTTGTTTACTTCAATGACCTTCATCGCTCTTCCTCCAATAGTAAGTCTAGTAGCTCATGTAGCTCTTCTTTATTTACATTCGCCAATTTCGCAACGGACACGGCCTTTGTTAAATGGATTTCGACTTGGCGAATCAATTCCTCACGTAAAAAATCCTGATTGCGTCCGGCGACATAGCTGCCCTTACCAGCAATCGTTTCGATAAAGCCGTCCCGTTCTAAATCTGCGTAAGCCCGTTTGGTTGTCATCACACTAATTTTTAATTCTTTCGCAAGCGCACGAATCGAGGGGAGCGCGTCACCTGTCATGAGTACGCCCGATAAAATGGCCTGTTTTAACTGATCGGTAATTTGTTCGTAAATCGGTTTTTCGCTGTTATTGCTTAATTTTATGATCATCCAATCACCACCTACGTTAAAACTGTATATATACAGTGTATACAGTCTAGAGGAATGTGTCTATTGAAAATTCAAAAAATTCAACTTTCACTTAAGTCGCTCTAGGCGCATATAGTATGGGGAGCTCACATAAAGGAGGAGAAAAATGCTGTTGTCAGAGCTAGCTGAAAAGGAATTAATCGAAATGCAAAACGGGGTACGTTACGGTTTTTTAGCTGAAACCGAATGCATATTTGATGCGAGAACGGGGAAGATTATTGGCTTTGAAATGCCCGCACAAATGGTGAAAATGCCGTTTCAAAAAAAGAAGTCAGGAATGGTCAAGTACATTCCGTGGGAAGAAATCCAACTGATCGGTGAAGACCGGATATTGTTTCATAAAACAACGTCGACATTAAAGCAGATGGACCCGTGATGGAGCGCTGGCTAATTATTGGAACGGATGAGCGCATGAAGTTTTTAGCGAAACAAATCTCGAGCGATGTGCGCACGGTCTATTATAAAAATGGTGATACATGGGACGCCGAATTAAATAAAACCGCGTTAGAATTTTATCCAACGCATATTGTGCTACCAATTCAGCCGCTTACACTGAAAGTTGATGAGCTAGCGGGTACCTCGCAGGCACAAATCTTTGCGGGAAAATTAAATGATGCTTGGAACGAGGCGCTTAGTAAAAAGCAGGTACAATTTTATTTACAAGATGAAACGTTCATCTGGAAAAATGCTGCGCTCACGGCTGAAGGATTTTTAGCGCACCTTTATAAAGAAAAGGTAAGTGTCCAACACAAGAAAATTATCATTGCAGGCTTTGGTCGCGTAGGAAAAATGTTGGCCTTGTTTTTATCGAGGCTACATGCACAAGTCGTCATAGCTGTTCGTTCACCTGCCCAGCAAGCAGAAGCCATTACCTATGGCTATGAGGGAATCACGCTAAATACACAGCTACCAAAAGCCAATTTTATCATTAATACTATTCCTACGAAGTGGCTCACAAAAGATTATCAGCCGCAAGTCACCTGCCCGATTTATGATATCGCATCGGCCCCAGGGTGTTTAGATAATTTAAAGCTTTCGCAATATGAATTACTCCCGGCATTGCCTGGGAAATTTTTTCCGCAAGCAGCGGCCGGTATATTAGCTGAAACGATCCTACGTTTAAGAAAGGAGCACATTCATGCTTGAAGGCAAAAGAATCGGCTTAGGGATTACTGCGTCACATTGTACGTATGAGGATGTGGTACCGAAAATTACCGATTTACGAAATGCGGGTGCGGTCGTGGTGCCCATCATTACGCCGTCTGTTTTACATGCGGCAACCCGCTTTGGTACAGGAGAAGAATGGATTGAAAAAATTGAGGCACTTGCTGGCGAGAAAGTCGTAAGCTCCATTTCCGAAGCAGAGCCATTTGGACCTAAAAATCCACTTGATTGTATGGTCATTGCCCCGTTAACAGGAAATTCATTAAGTAAGTTTGCCAATGCAGCGACAGATAGTCCCGTATTAATGGCGGCCAAAGCAACATTACGTAATGGCTCACCCGTTGTACTTGGTATTTCAACGAATGATGCGCTTGGCTTAAATGGTATGAATTTGATGAAATTAATGAATGCGAAAAACATTTTCTTCATTCCATTTGGTCAAGATGATCCAATAAAAAAACCGACGTCATGTATTTCAGATTTCACGAAAATGCTCGAAACTGTCGTCTTTGTGCTCGCTCATAAAAAACAGCCCCAGCCTATATTTATACAATATTTTAAATAATCAAAAAATCTTACACAATTCAAAAAAATTATGTTACAATATCCAACATTATATACATACTGATTAGATTTAGGAGAGATGAAAAATGTCGAAGAAATTGAATGTTGCAGTTGTTGGGGCAACAGGAGCAGTAGGATCAAAAATGATGGAGAAATTAATTGAACGTAACTTCCCGATTGAATCAATTAAGTTTTTAGCGTCAGCGCGTTCAGCAGGCAACCCGATTGAATTCAATGGTACAACGTACAAAATCGAAGAAGCAACGCCAGAAAGCTTTGAAGGGGTAGATATTGCACTATTTTCTGCGGGTGGATCGGTATCAGAAGTCTTAGCGCCAGAAGCAGCGAAGCGCGGTGCAATTGTTATTGATAATACAAGTCACTTCCGTATGGACCCAGAAGTACCGCTTGTTGTACCAGAAGTCAATCGCCATGTATTAAAAACAATTCCTAAAGGGATTATTGCGAACCCGAACTGTTCAACAATTCAAATGATGGTAGCATTACAGCCAATTCGTGAAAAATTCGGTCTAAATAAAATCGTCGTTTCAACGTATCAAGCGGTTTCGGGTTCTGGAATTGCAGCGATTAATGAATTACGCACACAAAGTGCCGAGTGGGAAGCGGGTAAAAACGTAGAAGCAAACGTGTTACCAGTTAAATCAGACGTAAAGCATTATCCAATCGCACGTAATGTCATTCCACAAATCGATAAATTTACAGACAACGGCTTTACATATGAAGAAATGAAGATGATTAACGAAACGAAAAAAATCATGGAAGCACCTGACATGAGTGTGGCTGCGACATGTGTACGTGTACCTGTTGTTTCAGGTCACTCAGAATCGGTCTATATTGAGATTGATCAAGAGGCAACGGTTCAAGAGATTTTTGAGGTATTAAAGGATGCACCAGGTGTTGTGTTACAAGACGATATTACACAGCAACTTTACCCAATGCCTATTTTCGCTGAAAATGACGATGCAACATTCGTTGGCCGTATTCGCCAAGATTTAGATAATAAAAAAGGCTTCCACTTATGGATTGTATCTGACAACTTATTAAAAGGTGCAGCACTGAACTCTATTCAAATCGCAGAAGCAATGTTAGAGGATAACTTACTATAAGAGGGGGATTTACGCATGGATTTCGGACGTATTGGCACAGCGATGATTACGCCATTTAAAAAAGATGGCACGATTAATTATCCTGAATTAGAGCGTATTATTAATCATTTAATCGACAACGGGACAGATTGCATTGTTGCGTGTGGTACCACTTCAGAAAACCCGACGATGTCAACAGAGGAAAAAATTGAAGTTGTACGTTTTACCGTTGAAAAAGTAGCTGGACGTATTCCAGTAATCGCGGGTACAGGGGATAACGAAACTGCGTATTCCATCGCGATGACACATAAAGCAGAGGAAAACGGTGCAGACGGCATTATGCTTGTAACACCTTATTACAATAAACCAAATCAACGCGGGATGTATGCCCACTTTGAAACGATTGCCAAAGAAACAAAGCTCCCTGTCATGCTTTATAATGTGCCTGGTCGTACAGGTGCAAACATTTTAGCAGAAACGACGATTGCGTTAAGCCGTGATGTTGAAAATATTACGTGCGTTAAAGAAGCAAGCGGGAACTTAGATCAAATGGGTGACATTATCGAAAATGTTGAACCAGACTTCCACGTGTATTCTGGTGATGACGGGTTAACGTTACCTTTACTTGCGATTGGTGGTCGCGGTATTATTTCTGTCGCGTCACATATTGTCGGTAAGGATATGCAGCAAATGATTCGTGCATTTGAAGAAGGGCGTCACCAAGAGGCTGCACAAATTCACCGTGCACTGTTACCACTTGTACGTGCGCTGTTCGCACAACCAAATCCTTCACCAGTCAAGTATGCGATGACAAAACTAGGCTTCGATACATTAGACGTGCGCATGCCAATGATGGAAATGCTACCAGAAGAAAAGTTCGCTTTCGATCAAATTTGGGATACGTACCTAGCGAAAGCAGAAACATTCCGCGCTTTACAAAATAATTAATCTGTTCTTGCAAGGACAAAAATGCGAAAATGATCAAAACAACCACCACTTCGAAATGGAGTTGGTGGTTTTTTCTATTCATAATTGCATGTTGCGAGAGAAATATCACTTTTTTATTTGTACTAACGCCATTCTCCCCGTATAATGAGATTTAAGTGGTTGCTGTTCGGAACATTTTTAGGAGGAAATAAAGTGACAAAGACAAAAAACGAATTAATCCGTGTCATCCCGCTAGGCGGCGTTGGCGAAATCGGAAAATCAATGTATGTAATTGAAATCGACGAAGAGCTTTTCGTAGTAGACAGTGGGTTAATGTTCCCAGAGGACGAAATGCTCGGAATTGATATCGTAATCCCAGATATTACGTATTTAGAAGAAAACAAAGAGCGCGTAAAAGGGATTTTCTTAACGCACGGACATGAAGACGCAATTGGTTCAATCGCGTATGTATTAAAGAAAATCAAAGCACCAGTCTACGGTTCAAAATTAACAATCGCATTAGCAAAAGAGCAATTAAAAGAATTACCGGCACCGTATCAAGTGAAGTTCTTTGAAGTGACGAGCAATAGCCGTATGAACTTCAATTCAACGCATGTAACGTTCTTCCACACAACACACAGCATTCCGGATTCACTAGGAATCGTATTCCATACATCTGAAGGTGCAATTGTGCACACAGGGGAATTCAAATTCGACCAATCAGCTAAGGGGAAATTCAAGCCAGATTTAGCGAAAATGGCGATGCTAGGTGAAGAAGGCGTATTTATGCTGTTATCGGAGTCAGTTGAAGCAGATCGTCCAGGCTATACAACGAGTGAAGCGGTTGTAGCACAAGAGTTACAAAAGACATTCCACTCAGCACCAGGTCGTATCATCGTAGCACTTTATGCATCAAACTTTATCCGTATTCAACAAGTATTTACACAAGCGGCTGATTCACACCGTAAAGTAGCGGTTGTAGGGAAGTCGTTAGAGAAAATCGTTGATATCGGTGTGAACTTAGGCTATTTAGCTGTAGACGAAGAAACGATTATTCCAGTGAACGAAATTAGCAAATATCATGATGATGAAATTATTATTATGGCAACGGGCAACAAAGGTGAACCACTTGATGCGCTTGATAAAATCGTGCGCAAACATCACCGCGATGTCAAAATTAGAAATACAGATACGGTATTAATCACATTTACGCCATCACCATCGATGGAAGTGCAAATGTATAACACCTTAAACCAGCTAGCAAAAGCAGGGGCAACTGTTTTAACATCAAACAAAAAAGTACACGTATCCGGCCACGGTAGCGCGGAAGATTTAAAATTAATGATTAACTTAATGAAGCCAAAGTATTTCGTGCCGATTCAAGGTGAGTACCGCATGTTAATTGCGCACTCTAAATTAGCACAAGAAGTTGGCTTACAAAAATCGCAAATTTTCATCGCAGATAAAGGCGATATTATTGAGCATAAAAACGGCAAAATGCGCATGACAGGTCGCGTACAAGCTGGTAACGTGTTAATCGACGGCATCGGTATTGGTGATGTTGGAAATATCGTATTACGTGATCGTAAACTATTATCACAAGATGGTATTTTCATCGTTGTCGTAACATTAAACCGTGCGCAAAAGAAAATTGCATCAGGTCCAGAAATTTTATCTCGTGGATTCGTTTATGTGCGTGAGTCAGAGCACTTAATGGATGAGGCTTCAAACATTGCACGCGAAGTCATCGAAAAATACGTAGGTAAAGAAACGTTCGAATGGACAAACATTAAGCAAGAAATTCGTGACACATTAAATCAATATTTATTCCAAAAAACAAAACGTCGTCCAATGATTATTCCAATTATTATGGAATACTAAGCGCGTAATTGAAAAGGGTTTTCTTACAGCAAGTGTGAGAAAGCCCTTTTTGTTCCTATAAATAGAGGGAGCTTGACTGCGCGGGGGTCGAACTTGACTCGAGGAGCTGTTTTATTTGCGATATTTCCAGTTTACTTGCGAATTTCACGATTTACTTGCGTTTTCCCAAAAAATCCAATTTATCCGGAGTAAAAGCGCATCTCATATTCACGCGCCTCATGTTTAGTGGAAGCTTAAAACTGATGTATGACGTCTAATAAAGAGAACGAAAAAGCAAGAAGTAGGTGAGGGACCATTGGCAAAAGCAAAAGCGAAAGCAAAACCAAAACAAAAATCTAGGCCAACATTAAAGGCGAAGAATAAAGAGCTACATCCGCTCGCATATGAAATTATCGGACTCGTGTTAATTGCATTTGCCATCATCGAATTTTTAGAGTTTGGCCTTGTCGGAAGATGGCTACATTCAATCGCGATGTTTTTCTTCGGCAATTTGCATTTTATCGTGCCGTTATTATGCTTTGTCGTAGCAGGGATGCTTATGGTAAAGCGCCGTGGTGTAGCCTTTAAATCACGCGTTATCTATGGTGTATTATTGATTGGAATGAGTTTAACGATTTTCAGTCATAGTATGCTGTTTGAACAACTTCATAACACGAATGGCTTATTGTCTAATTCCGTGTTTAAAGAAACATGGCGTATTTTAATTAGTACCGAGGGAATTATAAATCGTAGTAACGCACTAGGCGGCGGAATGATTGGTGGTTTATTATTTAGCATTTTACATGTGTTGTTTGATTCAGGTGGGACCAAAATTGCGGCCTTTGTGATATTTGCGACGGGGGTTATTTTAATTACGGGTAAAGCGGTCGTTCCGTTGCTAGTAGAGAAGGCACCGTCTATGAAAGGGAAAGTGAAATTTCCGAAGCAACGAGCGAAAAGTACAAGACCCGCAACCCCGAGACCAAGAGCACGACGAGAACAGCAGGAAGTCGTAACTGAGGAACCGAATGATGAGATGGAAGAGCTTGTCATCACAGCAGCGCATCAAGAGCCACCCATTATTTCGAATTTCTCAGAGCATACAAGGCAGCGTATCGTGCCAGAACCAGAGCCTGAGCAAGATCCAGAAGAAATATCTGAGGTCATACAGCTTATACAGGAGCCAGAAACACCACAACAAGCCTATACATTACCGTCGATTTATTTATTACAGGCACCACCACAGCATGATCAAAGTGGCGAGTATTCGATTATCCAAGCGAATGCGAAAAAGTTAGAGCAAACCTTTGCGAGCTTTGGGGTAAAGGCAAAGGTCACACAAGCACATTTAGGCCCAGCTGTCACAAAGTATGAGGTTATGCCAGATACAGGTGTGAAAGTAAGTAAAATCGTTGGCTTGCAGGATGATTTAGCGTTGGCACTTGCAGCAAAGGATATTCGGATTGAAGCACCGATTCCAGGGAAATCTGCAGTCGGTATTGAAGTCCCAAACAGTGAAATTGCGATGGTTACCTTACGTGAAGTCCTCGAGGCGAATGAACAAGTAAAGCTGGATTCTAAGCTTTTTGTTAGCTTAGGTCGAGATGTTACAGGACAAGCCATCTCTGCAGAATTAAACAAAATGCCTCATTTATTAGTTGCAGGTTCAACTGGTAGTGGTAAAAGCGTATGTATTAATGGCATCATTGTGTCACTCTTAATGCGTGCTACGCCAAGTGAAGTGCGCATGATGATGATTGACCCGAAAATGGTAGAATTAAGCGTATATAACGGAATTCCCCATTTATTAGCACCTGTTGTGACAGATCCTAGAAAAGCTGCACAAGCCTTACAAAAGGTTGTTTCGGAAATGGAACGTCGTTATGACCTGTTTTCAACAACTGGCACACGAAATATTGAAGGCTATAATGACTATATTATGCGTTACAATATGGAAAATAATGAAGCGCAACCGAAGCTGCCATTTATCGTTGTCGTTGTCGATGAGTTAGCAGATTTAATGATGGTAGCCTCCCATGAAGTGGAAGATGCCATTACACGTTTAGCACAAATGGCACGTGCGGCAGGGATTCATTTAATCATTGCTACACAGCGTCCATCTGTTGATGTCATTACTGGGATTATTAAAGCAAATATTCCGTCACGTATTGCGTTTGCGGTATCGTCTGCGGTCGATTCGCGTACAATCCTTGATATGGGCGGTGCAGAACGCTTGCTGGGGCGCGGTGACATGCTGTATTTACCGGCTGGTGCATCGAAACCAGTGCGTGTACAAGGTGCGTTTGTAAGCGATCAAGAAGTGGAAAAGATAATCGATAGTGTAGTAGAACAACAAAAAGCGCAGTACGAGGAGGCGATGATTCCGACAGATGAACCAGTAGTAAATGAGTTGGATGACACAGATGATCTTTATGAGGATGCCGTGCAGCTAGTAACGGAAATGCAAACAGCTTCGGTATCATTATTGCAACGTCGCTTCCGAATTGGCTATTCTCGAGCAGCCAGAATCGTCGATCAAATGGAAGCTCGTGGGGTAGTTGGACCACCAGAAGGAAGCAAGCCAAGACAAGTATTAGGGAATCGTTATAATTGAATGTCAATTTAAAATGATTCAAATTTTCGAAATATAAATATTTCTGTAGATTATTTAATAAATTTGCTCAAAATCTCCTTTAACATGACACATTTATAGAAATATGTTTTCTTTTTATGTTCAAAGTGTTATATTATTTACGAATTAGTAGGAATGTTGTACATCAGATGTCTGATCTCTATGTTATGGTGGTGATATAAAGTGTCAATTAAAGCTGATCATCGTCATTTATACTTACAAGTCATTGATCGTTTGAAATCGGATATCGATAAAGGGGTTTATCATGAAAATGAAAAACTACCGTCTGAGTTCGAGCTTTCGAAAACACTTGGTGTAAGTCGTGCAACGCTTCGTGAAGCACTTCGACTATTGGAAGAGGAAAACGTCATCGTACGTCGTCATGGTGTAGGTACATTTGTTAATCCAAAACCGTTGTTTACATCAGGTATTGAACAATTATCAAGTGTTTCTTCTATGATTGAAAATGCCGGTATGGACCCGGGCACAATTTTTATTAGTGCGAAGGAAGAAAAGGCAACAGAAGATGATATGGAACGATTCCAAACTGACATTGATGACAATGTTATCACAATTGAACGTGTAAGAACGGCAGATAATGAGCCGGTCGTCTACTGTGTAGACAAAGTACCAGCGAATCTTTTGCCAAAAGAATTTTTAAGCAATCAAAGTGTTTCAATTTTTTCGGCTTTAGAGCAAACAGGTAATATTCGAGTGGCGTATGCCATTACGTATATTGATCCCGTAGGTTTCCATGACGAAGTTTCGCCCATTTTGAAATGTGGTCCAGAAACCGCTTTACTAGTTTTGAAACAGCTGCACTATGATGAAAATGATCGTGTAGTACTTTACTCGAAAAACTACTTCAGAGCTGATAAATTCAGCTTCCATGTAGTACGCAAACGGGTGTAGAACAATTTTTTCTGTATTCCTGCTAATATCATCAATCAATTACCTTTGAGGGGGACTCATTCAATGAAAAAGCGTAAATTTGGTTTATTAATTTCTTCTGTAGTAGCAACTGGTGCAATCTTAGCTGCGTGTGGTAGCGACGAGGACACAAAAAAAGACACTGACACAAACACTGGTGACAAAGCTGACAACTTCTCTGTAGCCATGGTAACAGACGTAGGTGGCGTTGATGACAAATCATTCAACCAATCAGCTTGGGAAGGCGTTAAACAATATGGCGCTGACAATGGTTTATCTAAAGGTGACGGCGGATTTGATTACTTACAATCACAATCAGATGCGGACTACAACACAAACTTAAATAAATTATTACATCGTGATTTCGATTTAGTATTCGGTGTTGGATACATGATGGCTGATGCTATGGGCGAAGTTGCAAACGAAAACCCAGATGCACAATTAGCATTAATTGACTCAGCTGACGTAACAGCAGATAACTTAGTAAACATTCTTTTCAAAGAGCAAGAGGGCGCATTCTTAGCAGGTGTTGTTGCTGCTGAAATGTCTCAATCAGGTAAAATTGGTTTCGTAGGTGGCGTTGATATCCCAGTTATCAACCGTTTCCACGCAGGTTTCGTTGCGGGTGCAAAAACAGTAAACCCTAATATCGATATTAAAGTGAACTACACAGGTGCATTCGATGACGCTTCTAAAGGTAAAATCGCTGCAAACTCTATGTACTCTTCAGGCGTAGATATTATTTTCCACGCTGCTGGTGGTACAGGTAACGGTGTATTCTCTGAAGCAAAAGAACGTAAAGCAAAAGATCCTAATGCAAACGTATGGGTAATCGGTGTAGACGCTGACCAATACGCAGAAGGTCAAGTAGATGGTTCAACTAACATTACTTTAACTTCTATGTTAAAAGGCGTTAACAACGCAGTAGTGGATATCTCTAAAAAAGCTAAAGAAGGTAACTTCCCTGGTGGCGAAACAATCATTTACGGTTTAGCTGAAGACGGTGTTGGTTTAGCAGATTCTCGTGGCGCAATTCCACAAGAGATCTTAGATGATGTTGAAGTATACAAAGAAAAAATTGCTTCAGGCGAAATTAAAGTTTCTGAAGAAAAGCCTAAAGAATAATTTATTTATTCCTAAAGGGAATCATCATAGGCATCTTTTTGCCTATGATGATTTTATAGTTTAATAAAGTATTCTTAAAATTAGGATAATAAGAGCTTCAAAGCTTAAAAATCTATTTTTATTCGAAATCGATAAAAATGTAAGCGTTCTATTTTTTTAATATAATAATTAAAGGGAATATTCAATCTTTGTCGAATAGTATAAAATTGATAGATGAAAGATTTTTTAGAGTGTCTAGGCCAAGGCGCTTTAGCGCTTTTCCTTAAAAGTTTTTCATGTGTTAATTTTAATCTAATACTAATTTTTTATTTAAATAGCCTAAAGGAGTGAACTATGTGGAACATGTGATTGAGATGCTAGGGATCCGAAAAGAGTTCGGGGAATTCGTAGCAAATAACAACATCACCCTCCAATTAAAAAAAGGCGAAATTCATGCACTACTAGGTGAGAACGGTGCAGGTAAGTCGACTTTAATGAATGTGCTTTTCGGTCTTTATCAACCAGAAGCTGGTGAAATAAAAGTACGTGGGAAAGTAGAAAAAATTACAGACCCAAACAAAGCAAATGATTTAGGAATCGGGATGGTTCACCAACACTTTATGTTAGTAGAAAACTTCACGGTTACAGAAAACATCATTTTAGGGAGCGAGCCAACAAAATTTGGTTCAATCAACATTAAAGATGCATCTCAGAAGATTGCAGATTTATCGAAGAAGTACAATTTAGATGTAGACCCATACGCAAAAATTGAAGATATTTCAGTCGGTATGCAACAGCGTGTAGAAATTTTAAAAACCTTGTACCGTGGTGCAGAGATTTTAATTTTCGACGAACCAACAGCGTCGCTAACACCTCAAGAGATTATCGAATTAATCGCAATTTTAAAGCTTCTAATTAAAGAAGGTAAATCGATCATCATCATTACACATAAATTAAAAGAAATTATGGAAGTATCTGACCGTGTTACGATTATTCGTAAAGGGGAAGGGATTGGTACAGTTGTTACAGCTGAAACAAACCCAAATCAACTTGCTGAATTAATGGTTGGACGTCAAGTCGAGTTCAAAACAGAAAAAACAGAAGCACACCCAACAGAAGAAGTACTTTCAATAGAAAACTTAGTTGTGACGGATTACCGTAACATCGAAAAAGTAAAAGGTTTAAACTTATCGGTTCGCCGCGGTGAAATCGTTGGTATCGCGGGTATTGATGGTAATGGTCAATCAGAATTAATCGAAGCGATTACAGGTCTTCGTAAAGCGAAGAGCGGTAAAGTGATGTTAAACGGCAAAGATATTACGGGGTTAAAGCCGCGTGAAATTACGGAAACAGGCATTGGTCATATTCCGCAAGATCGTCATAAACACGGACTTGTACTCGATTTTCCGATTGGTCACAACATTGTACTACAAACCTATTACAAAGAGCCGATTTCAAAAGGCTTTGTGATGGATTATAAAAAGATTAATGAAAAAGCACGTCAAGTCATCGAAGAGTTTGACGTTCGTACAGGTGAGGGTGAAATGACACCGGCCCGTGCCCTTTCTGGTGGTAACCAACAAAAGGCCATTATCGGCCGTGAAATTGACCGTGACCCGGATCTTTTAATTGCAGCACTCCCTACGCGTGGTCTTGACGTTGGTGCGATTGAGTTCATTCACTCACGTCTAATCGAGCAGCGCGACAAAGGAAAAGCGGTACTATTAATTTCATTCGAATTAGATGAAGTCATGAATGTATCGGATAAAATCGCCGTAATTTACGATGGAACAATTGTGGATACCGTATATCCAAAAGAAACAACTGAACAAGAGCTTGGCTTACTGATGGCCGGCGAAAAGCGTAAGGCGAAGGAGGGGAACGACTAATGTCTAATCGCGCAATCAATATTCTCGTTCCTGTCATTTCTGTTATTTTAGGTTTACTAGTAGGTGGCATCGTGATGATTGTCAGCGGCTACAATGCCCTTGATGGTTACATCGCGCTATGGAACGGTATTTTTGGGGATATTTATTCAATCGGTAATACAATTCGCCAAATTACACCATATATTTTATCAGGTCTTGCGGTAGCGTTCGCGTTCCGTACAGGACTATTCAACATCGGGGTAGAAGGTCAGCTATTAATGGGGTGGCTTGCTGCAGCATACGTAGGGTATGCGATTGAAGGCTTACCTCGTGTAATTCACTTGCCGTTAGCATTACTTGCAGCGGCAGCAGCAGGTGCTTTCTGGGCATTTATCGTAGGTTTCTTAAAAGCGAAATTTCATGTACACGAAGTTATTGCTTCAATTATGTTAAACTACACAGCGTTATATATTACAAACGCTCTTATTAAATCATTGTCAGACGGTGGCTTCAAAACACCAACTGTATTAGAATCGGCTACATTACGTAATCAATGGTTACGTGAGTTCACAGATAACTCAAGTATGCACTTAGGGATTATCGTCGCGATTTTAATGGTCGTCCTGATGTGGTTCATCTTAGAAAAAACAACACGTGGTTACGAATTAAAAGCAGTAGGTTTCAACAAAAATGCTGCTGAATATGCAGGGATGAGCGTTAATAAAAATATCATCTTAGCTATGACAATTTCAGGGGTTTTCGCTGGACTTGCAGGTGCGATGGAAGCGCTTGGTACATACCAAAATGCTTCAATTAAAGCCGTGCAATCGGGTATCGGTTTTGATGGTATAGCAGTAGCCTTACTAGGTGCCAATAACCCAATCGGTGTATTCTTCGGGGCATCATTATTCGGTTCATTAAAATACGGGGCACTGAATATGCCAAACGCCGCTGGTATCCCAGAGGAAATCGTATCAATTATTATTGCCGTAATTATTTTATTCGTAGCATCAGGCTACATTTTACGTGTCGGTTTAGAGAAATTTGGTAAGAAAAAGGAGGGCAAGTAACATGAGCTTTTTAGAAGTGTTATACTTTATCGTCCCTTCTGCTCTACTTTACGCAACACCACTTATTTTCACTGGTACAGGCGCGTTATTTTCTGAGCGTGCTGGGGTAATCGGTCTTGGTGTTGAAGGCTTAATGGTTGTTGGTGCGTTTACAGGGATTTATGTAAACTTAGAGTTTTATGATCAATTTGGTCGTGGTGTTATTTGGGTAGCTTTACTTGCAGCTCTTGTTGCAGGTACGTTGTTCTCGTTAATTATCGCGGTTGCAGCGGTTACATTCCGCGCAGACCAAACTGTAACAGGGGTAGCTTCAAACATGTTAGCTGCTGCGATTACAGTATTCTTAGTAAAATTAATTTACGATAAAGGTCAAACGGATATGATTCAAGCGCCAATTCGACGCTTTGAAGTACCGTATTTATCAGATATTCCGTTCTTCGGTAAGTTATTATTCCATGACCTATATGCAACGACGATTATTGCATTTATCGTCGCAATCGGTGCTTGGTATATTATGTTCAAAACGCCATTTGGTTTACGTATCCGCGCAGTTGGGGAACACCCAATGGCAGCAGATACAATGGGTATTAACGTAGTGAAAATGCGTTATATCGGTGTTATGATTTCTGGTGCATTAGCAGCAGTTGGTGGTGCGTCATTAGCAATGACCGTATCAGGTGACTTCTCGGCTTCAACAATTGCCGGACAAGGGTTCATCGCCATTGCGGCCATGATCTTCGGTAAATGGCATCCACTTGGTACATTAGGGGCAGCGTTATTCTTCGGTTTAGCGCAAACATTAAGTATCGCTGGTAGCAACATTCCAGTCATCCAAGACATTCCGTCGGTTATTTTACAAGTTTTACCGTATGTATTAACAATTCTTGCATTAGCAGGCTTCATCGGTAAAGCTGTAGCACCAAAAGCATCAGGTGTGCCTTATATTAAAGGTAAAAGATAATAAGAATTTTAGAACCCCTGCATAGAACTTGTGCAGGGGTTTTGTTATGGGGACAGTGAGCTATGTGTGGTTAATTAATCCGTATTTTGGGTAAACACAAGTAAATCCGAAAATTCGCAAATAAAGTTTAAAATTCGCAAATAAAATGGAAATATCGCAAATAAAACCGGAAATTCGCAAATAAACTGCGAATTCCATCCCAGCACAACCGCGTCAAGTGCCAACATTTCAACCAAATCGCATAGTTCAGCTAAAAATACAGCATACTAAAACAAAGCAAGCCGTATATGGTGGAATATGTGTGGATATCGACAACTTTTGGATAATAATTTTGCACAAAGTATTACAACACATGTATAGTAGAAGAAGAATGATTTTATTAGGTAGTCAGGAGGAGTTTTTTTGTTTTTAACGACTGAAATAGCGAAAGGTGTTTCGCTTCACATACGACAAACATCTCAATTTAAAACGGTCAACTTTTCAATTAAGTGGAGAGCCCCATTAACTGAAAAAACAGCATCAGAGCGCACGGTACTTTCGAATGTGTTGCAGCATAGTAACGAAAAATTCCCAACATCAGCGAGCTACCGTAGCTATTTAGATGATCTATTTGGCACGGTATTATACTTCGATACGACAAAGCGTGGCGCGGAGCATACGCTTTTATTCAATGTGGAAACTGTCAATGATCACTACTTATCGCACGGTAACGTTTTAAATGAAGTAATCGATGTGATGCACGAAGCAATTTTCAAGCCGAATTTTGAAAATGGTCAATTTAAAGAAGCCATTGTAGCGCGTGAAAAAAGCATGGTTATCCAGCGTATTGAGTCGATATTTGACGACAAATCACGTTACGCACAAAAGCGTTTAACAGAAATTTTACGTCCAAATTCACCAGCTTCGATGTCAGCGAATGGTACGATTGACGATGTAAAAGCGATTACACCAGCATCTTTAACAAAAACATACGAAGATATGCTAAAAAATGACGTCATTGATATTTACGTTGTCGGTGATGTTGATGTGGAACAAATGACCGCACAAATTAAAAAGGCACTACCATTTACAGACCGTGAAAACGTACGTCTACCAAAAGAGGCGGCCTTCGATGGACAGGTAGAAGCTTATACAAAAGAAACGCAAGAAATGAAGCAAGGGAAGCTGCATATCGGCTATTCAACACCCGTACGCTTTGGCGATGAAGACTTTGCGAGCATGCAAATCTTTAACGGTATTTTCGGTGGCTATGCGCACTCGAAATTATTTATGAATGTGCGTGAAAAAGAAAGCTTGGCTTATTATGCATCAAGCTCGTATTCTTCACACTATGGACTGATGTTTGTTGTGTCAGGGATTGAGCCAGCAAATGAAGAAAAAGCACGCGAGTTAATCGCTGAGCAACTACAAGCTATGCAAAATGGCGAAATTTCAGATTTAGAGTTAGCGCAAACAAAAGCAATGCTCATTAATCAAATGAAAGAAGCATTAGATTCATCGCGCGGCCAAATTGAAATTTTCGACCAATATAAAACATTAGACGAACAATTTACATTAGATACATGGGTAACACGTTGGATGGACATTACAAAAGAAGACGTACAAAAAGTAGCACAAAAAATTGAGCTACAAGCAACGTATTTCTTATGCGGTAAGGAGGACTAATCTGTGCAAACAATTGAATTTAAACAACTAGATGAAACACTTTATTATAAAAAATTAAACAACGGGTTAGATGTATATATCTTACCGAAAAAGGGCTTTTCAAAAACGTTTGTGACGTTTACAACAAAGTATGGTTCAATTGACCGTACATTTGTACCGATTGGTGAACAAGAGCCGATTACAGTTCCAGACGGTATTGCGCACTTTTTAGAGCATAAAATGTTCGAAAAAGAAGATGGCGACGTATTCCAAAAATTTAGTGAAGTCGGCGCTCAAGCAAATGCCTTTACGTCATTTACACGTACAGCGTATTTATTCTCAGCAACGGATCATCTTTATAAAAGCACCGAAACGTTATTAAACTTCGTGCAGGAGCCTTATTTCACAGAAGAAACGGTGAATAAAGAAAAAGGCATCATCGGCCAAGAAATTACGATGTATGATGACCAACCCGATTGGCGCCTATATTTTGGGGTAATCGAAAATATGTATCACAATCACCCGGTGAAAATTGATATCGCTGGTACGATTGAAACGATTGATAGCATTACAGCCGAGCATTTATATACATGCTACAACACGTTTTACCATCCATCGAACATGCTGTTATTCGTAATTGGTGCAGTCGATCCAACAGAAATGATGGCATTTATCGAAAACAATCAAAAAGAAAAAACATTCCCAGAAGCAGCCCCAATTGAACGCTTATTCGATGAAGAACCGTCAACAGTGGCAGTAAAAGAACGCGTGCTGCATATGGATGTGCAAAAGCCAAAAGTATATGTCGGCTTAAAGGCGAAAGAGATCAATTTAAGTGGCGAGACAATGCTCAAGCATGAGCTGTCAGCACAAATCGCGATAGAATGCTTATTTGGTCGCGCTTCAGAGTTCTACACAGATATTTATGAGAATGACTTAATCGATGAGTCTTACGGCTACGATTTTTCATTAGAAAATGGCTATGGCTTTGCATTAATTGGCTCAGATACAGAGCAACCAGACAAGCTAGTTGAAGTCATTAAGGAAAAATTAGCACAAGCCGAGCAGGAAAACTTATTTACAACTGAAGATGTAGAACGTATTAAACGTAAAAAAATTGGTTTCTTCTTACGTGCGCTGAATTCAATTGAATTTATCGCGAACCAATTTACACGCTATAAGTTTAACGACATGAACTTATTTGATGTGGTGCCAGTATTAGAAACATTAACAGTAGAAGATATCCAACAAGCGTTTAAAACCGTACAGGGTGAAGAGCAACAAACCGTGTTCACCGTGTTACCGATTAGTGAGCGCAACGCAAAATGAAAAAGTTTGCATTAGTTTGTGGGGCATCAGGTGCAATTGGTGAAGCCATTTGTCATAGCCTCGCACAAGATGGCTGGTCGCTGTATTTGCATTACAATGCGGGTGCAGAAAAGGTACAAACGTTGTATACGCATTTAGCAGAAAATTTCCCTCAGCAGGAATTCATTCCAGTGCAGGCGGATTTTAGTGCGGAAGCAGGTGCCGAGCAGCTTGCGTCACAAATTTTTTCACTACAGGCGATTGTCTATGCGAGTGGTCATGCTTTTTATGGATTACTTGAGGATACGACAAGCGCAGATATGCATAAGCTATGGCTTGTGCATGTGCAAAACCCGATGCGCACAACAGCTTTATTAGCAAGTAAGCTACGCGCCAATCCAGTGAGTTATGTACTTGTCATTGGTTCCATTTGGGGTGATGTTGGCGCGGCTGGCGAAGTAGTGTATTCTGCTGTCAAAGGCGCACAGCATAGCTTTGTGAAAGCCTATGCACAGGAAGTCGCGTATAATGGCATTCGCGTCAATGCCATTGCACCGGGGATTATTGATACGGCAATGAATGGGAAGCTCAATTTAGAAGAGCGTGAAGAGCTTGCGAGTCAAATTCCGCTACAAGCTTTCGGTGAAGCACGTGATATTGCGAATATGACGGCCTTTTATGTGAGTGGAAAAGCCGATTATGTGACAGGTCAAATTATTCGAGTGAACGGTGGTTGGTACATATAATTTTCATTTCTCGTACATACTAGGTGTGCGAGAGGAGGGAAGCGTATGGGAATTTTGCAAAGCTGGGAGCAATGGACAGGCTTTTTAGGAAAGCAAGTATCAGATGCGAAGGAAAGTGGCATGCCGAAAAAAATGATTGAGCAAGCCGCAGTTCAAATTGGGGAATACTTGGCGAAAAACGTCGATCCACAAAATGAGCAAGAGCGCGTATTATCTGATTTGTGGTCTGTGGCCGAAAAGGATGAAAAGCAAGCAATTGCTAGCTGTGTAATGAAATTAGTCCAACAAAAACCGACACATTAATCGCATGAACAAGCGAGATGTCACTCACAAATTTTGTGAGCGGCATCTTTTTTGGGTGCATAACTCACAACACGATACCATAGGATTTAAACGGAAAATCATTTTTTACATTAGAAATTTTAGCAAGTACTCATTTTTCGTGAAAAATTTCAAGAAATCTAAGAAAAACAATGTATTCGAACTTTTCAATAGGTACAAAATCCGCTATGATGGAACTTATAAGAAATAATTACGTTTCTATTACGAGGGGACAGATAAAAAATGGGCGAATGGTATTTCGAATATGAAATTCAAGTGAATCGACCAGGCTTATTAGGAGATATTGCATCGTTACTAGGAATGTTGCGTGTCAATATTGTTTCAATTAATGGTGTCGATGAGGAACATCGTGGTATGCTGTTATCGACTGACAACGAAGAGACGATTCAACGTTTTATTTCCATCGTTTCGACAATGGAAAACATTAACGTCACAAGATTTCGCGAGCCGAAGCTACGAGACCGTTTAGCAGTCCGCCATGGCCATTATATTCCTCGTGATGCGGATGAAAAAAATACATTCCGCTTTGTTCGAGATGAGCTCGGTATATTAGTTGATTTTATGGCTGAATTATTTAAGAAAGAAGGTCATAAATTAATAGGAATCCGTGGAATGCCCCGTGTAGGAAAAACTGAATCTATTGTAGCAGCAAGTGTCTGTGCTAATAAACGTTGGCTGTTCATATCCTCTACAATGATTAAACAAACTGTTCGTAGCTCGCTAATGGGTGATGAATTTAGCGGGAATAATATTTTTATTTTGGACGGTGCGGTGACACGTCGCTCAAGTGATGAGCGTCACCAGCAATTAGTACGTGAAATTATGGGGATGCCGACCATTAAAGTAATCGAACATCCAGATCTTTTTGTACAGCATTCATCTTATAAATTAGAGGATTTCGATTATATTATTGAGTTGCGCAACCATCCCGACGAAGAAATTACATATGAAATCATTCAAAAAAATGATCTTTTTTCAAATGCGAATGATTTTGGCGGCTTCGGAGGATTTAGTTTTTAGTTTATCGATAGTTTTAACGACTAGGTTTGTTAAAATGATTATTTGAATATAATAAAAGTAGGTGTTTTTTTTGACGGAACTAGGAGCTCGCTTAAAAGAAGCGAGATTAGCGAAGGGATACAGCTTAGAAGATTTACAAGAGATTACAAAAATTCAAAAACGCTATTTAATCGGAATTGAAGAAGGTAACTATTCGATTATGCCAGGTTCTTTTTACGTGCGTGCATTTATTAAACAATATGCCGAAGCGGTTGGATTGGATCCGGAACAAATTTTAACAGATTATCGTAGTGATATTCCGATGGTACAAAAAGAAGAGGTGGCACAATCGTTCACGAAAAGTCCGAGTCGCCGTAAAATGGCCTCTTCATCGAATAGCAAAATGATGGAAGCAATGCCGAAATTAATCGTTGCATTGTTTGCGATTGTCATTTTAGTAGTCATTACGACACTTTACATGCAAAAGGCAAAAACTGTACCAGATGCAGTCGAAGAACCCAACAAACCAATCGAGTATGAGCAAAATCCAAATTCAACACAACCAAAGCCAGTCGTAACAGAAGAAGATGATGTAAAAGAAGATGAAGAACCAGAAGAGCCTGTACAAACAGAGCCAGAAGTTGTTCAAGTCATTAGCCCAGGTGTTGCGGAAGGCGAAAATACAACCTATGAAGTAACCGGTACAGATACATTAAATGTACGTGTAGAAGTATCAGGTTTAACATGGGTAGGTATTCGTAACGAACAGCGTCAAGAGCAAGTTGAAGCGAAGTCATACAACGCTGGAGATGTTGTGGAGTACGATTCAACTGAAAATGGTTACGCACGAATCCGTTTAGGAAATTCAAAAGTGGCTAAAGTATATGTAAATGATGAAGAATTACCATATACGCAAGATCGTACAACGCAAAACATTATTTTAAAGTTAGTTAAAGAAGAAGAAGAACAACAAGGAGAGTAGTCATCTAATGCAGATGGCTCTTTTCTTTCAAATGAAAGGTGTTTATAAATGAATATTCCAAATAAGATTACAGTGTCGCGAATTTTGCTGATCCCGGTGTTTGTCATTGTAATGATGTTTGATTTTGGTTGGGGAAATATGACGCTATTTGGCGCCGAAATGCAAGTGAACTATTTTGTTGGAGCGCTTATTTTCATTGTGGCCTCTGCTACGGACTGGGTAGACGGCTATTACGCACGTAAATACAATTTAGTGACGAATTTAGGGAAGTTTTTAGACCCGCTTGCGGATAAGTTACTTGTATCGGCAGCCTTTATTTTATTAGTAGAAATCGATCTAGCACCAGCTTGGATTGTCATTGTTATTATTTCTCGTGAGTTTGCAGTAACCGGCTTACGTTTAATTTTAGCTGGTCAAGGCGAAGTCGTTGCAGCCAATCAATTAGGTAAAATTAAAACATGGGCACAAATTGTGGCAATCTCAGCATTAATTTTACACAATACGATTTTCACATTAATCGGCATTCCGTTTGATGTCATTATGCTTTACATCGCATTATTCTTTACATTATGGTCTGGATGGGATTATTTCTATAAAAACCGTCGTGTATTATTAGAATCAAAATAATTAGCTTAAAACTCGTACTATTCGTAGTGCGAGTTTTTTTAAAATTAGGGGGAAGATTCAATGAATGCAGAAATTATCGCAGTAGGTTCAGAGTTGTTGTTAGGGCAAATCACCAATACTAATGCTAGGTTTATATCGGGGCAATTATCAGAGCTAGGCATTAATGTGTATTATCATACCGTTGTTGGGGACAATCAAGCGCGGTTAATAGAGGCGATTCGAATTGCGGAACAGCGCGCGGATTTGATTATTTTTTCAGGTGGCTTAGGGCCAACAAAGGATGATTTAACGAAGGAAACAATCGCGAAACATTTAGGGCGTGAGCTGGTCATGGATGATGTGGCGCTACAGGCGATTGAACAGTTTTTTAATAAGCAAAACCGTACGATGACGGCTAATAACCGTAAGCAAGCGCTCGTACTAGCTGACTGTGATGTGTTAACGAATCATCACGGGATGGCACCGGGAATGCTGTTAAAAGAAGCGAGTCGTTTTTATATGCTACTGCCTGGCCCGCCAAAAGAGCTAGAGCCAATGTTTCAATTTGAAGCAAAGCCAAGACTTGCAGCGTTAATGAATGCTGGTGGTGTCATTGTGTCACATGTCCTTCGTTTTTACGGAATTGGTGAGGCGGAGTTAGAGGTACGCGTACAACATATTTTAGATGAACAAACAAATCCAACGGTTGCACCACTCACATCTGATGGCGAAGTAACGTTACGTATTACCGCAAAAGCGGATACAGAGCATGAGGCATATCTTTTAATCGAAGAGAAAAAACGTGAAATTCTGGCACTTGTTGGCGAATATCACTACGGGGTGAACGATGATTCGCTTGCCTCAAAGCTTGTTGATATGCTACTTGAAAATAAGTTGACGATTGCGGCTGCTGAAAGCTTAACAGCTGGTTTATTCCAATCTGAGCTTGCTGAAATCCCAGGTGTGTCTTCGGTGTTAGTAGGCGGTGTTGTCACGTATACGGAGCAGGCGAAGACCGAGCAGTTAGGAATTTCTGCACATGTAATCAATCAATACGGTGTTGTCAGTAGTGAATGTGCATCGGAAATGGCATTAAAGGTGCGTGAAAAGTTTGGCACAAATATTGGTGTAGGTT
>SMEP01000071.1_pt1 | contig 23581 bp, 24 predicted proteins | sample 2456231 | NCBI WGS metagenome assembly SMEP01 (sample SAMN10132595, study PRJNA489261) | soil metagenome | isolation source: day1 control-silty clay loam soil ammended with raw manure from dairy cow... | place: USA | collected 2015-05-15
GACACCAGATTGGATATGAATTGTTTGCGCTCGACACCGACCGTACCGCTTTGTGTAGTCTGTACGGTCGCGCAGCCCACCGTTGCCAGTATCAAACCGGCTGCCAACAAACGTTTTCCGTTCGCCATACCTTTCATGCTCAGCTCCAACAAACAAACCTGACAAGAAAATGCAGTGCTAGGCCTTTGCGCAACCCCTCACATTCAGACACCGCACTGCGAGCGATGACGCAGGCAATGATCCATCAGCACAATGGCTAGCAAGGCCTCGGCAATCGGCGTAGCACGAATACCTACGCAGGGATCGTGGCGGCCCAGAGTCTGTACTTCAACCGCATCACCCGCACGATTAATGGAGGGACGCATGGTGCGAATACTGGCGGTCGGCTTGATGGCCAAGGAGACGGTAATGGCCTGCCCCGAGGAAATACCACCTAGCACGCCACCAGCCTGATTGGTTTTGAAACCGTCCGGGTACAGCGCATCGCCGTGCTCCGAGCCTTTTTGCGTAATGCTGTCAAAACCAGCACCAATCGACACGCCTTTAACGGCATTCAAACCCATCATGGCATGGGCGATATCAGCATCCAGGCGATCGTAAATAGGTTCGCCCCAACCAGCAGGCACACCTTCAGCTACGACTTCAATACGAGCCCCGATGGATTCGCCTTCTTTACGCAACTCGTCCATATAGGCTTCCAGCTGTGGCACCACGTCCAGATCAGGTGCGTAGAACGGGTTTTGTTCCACCACGTCCCAGCTTTTGAAGGGAATTTCGATGGGGCCCAACTGGCTCATATAGCCACGAATCTGTACACCGACGTGCTCGGCCAGCCATTTCTTGGCAATGGCACCCGCCGCCACAGTCGGTGCCGTCAAACGGGCCGAAGAGCGGCCACCACCACGTGGATCGCGGTTCTCGAACTTTTTCCAATACGTATAATCGGCATGCCCTGGACGGAACGTGTCCAGCAAATTGCCATAGTCCTTGCTGCGTGCATCGGAGTTACGAATCAGCAGACTGATCGGTGTACCGGTCGTGCGACCTTCGTAAATGCCGGACAAAATTTCCACCTGATCGGGCTCGCGACGCTGAGTCACATGGCGCGAGGTGCCGGGACGGCGACGATCCAGCTCGAATTGAATGTCTTGTTCAGTCAGCTCCAGGCCGGGCGGGCAGCCATCGATCACTGCGCCAATCGCTGGACCATGAGATTCACCGTAATTCGTGACGCGAAAGCTTTTGCCTAGAGTATTGCCGGACATAGAAGGATTGAACGCAAAGAAATTGGGAAAAATAAGAGACAGGCACGATTATGGCATTGATCCCGGATCAGGGCATGCCCGGGGCACCGCGCCTGATCTTTTAGGAGGAGCAGCTGACAGCCAATTCCGCACTGCCTTCGGGCGGCGGCATGGCATAGGCCTCGTAACCGGCACGCTCGGTGTAAGGGTCACGCAGCAGCAACATCAAGGTTTCGATTTCGCTGGCATCATCCTTGGCGGCAGCCTGAATGGCTTGCTCTGCCAAGTGGTTACGCAAGACATACAAAGGATTGACGCGATTCATAGCCTCACGCTGTTCAGCCGTATCAGAACCGTCCAGGGTCAAACGCCGGCTATAGGCTTGCCACCAGGCCTGCGCCTGATCCTCAGCCCCCTCAAACAAGCCTATAAATGCCTCGGGAGCCTGACCCGCTTGTGCCAACGCCCGGAACGACAAGGTGAAATCAGCCCCGCTGTTATGCAATAGACGCCACCAATCATCGACCAACTGGGCATCCTCGTCTTGCCAGGTACGCAGGCCAAACTTGGCCTGTAAATTGGCGTGAAAGCGTTTCAAAAAGCTGGCTTCAAAGGTTTGCAGGCGCTCTTTGAGCACATCGGCATCCAGATCCAGCACCATCAAGGCACTGGCCAGACGGTACAGATTCCAGTGCACCACCGCGGGCTGTGCATTCCAGGCATAACGGCCTTGATTGTCACTGTGATTGCACACATGGTTCACGCGGAATCGATCCATGAAACCGTAAGGGCCATAATCAATCGTCAGGCCCAAAATGGACATATTGTCCGTATTCATGACGCCGTGGCAAAAGCCCACGGTTTGCCAGTCGGCCACCATGGCGGCACTGCGATGGGTCACTTCCTGCAAAAAGCGGCACACGCGTTCCGGCTCGGAGTCGCCGTCCACGATTAGTTCGGGGTAAAACTCGCGCAGCACATAATCCAGCAACTCACGCACACGGGAGGCGTCATTGGCCCAGTGTTCAAAAGAGCCAAAGCGCACAAAGCTAGGGGCCACACGGGTCACAATCGCCCCTGTTTCCACCGTTTCGCGGTACACCGGGGTATCTGACGTGACCAGCGCCAAAGCCCGGCTAGTCGCAATACCCAAGCCAGCCATGGCTTCACTGGCCAGATATTCACGCACACTGGAGCGCAGCACGGCACGGCCATCGCCCATGCGGGAATACGGGGTTTTACCCGCGCCTTTCAACTGCAGTTCCTGTGGGCCATTCGGGGTGTCAATCTGCCCGAGCAAATGCGCCCGCCCATCGCCTAGCTGTCCAGCCCACACACCAAACTGGTGACCACTGTAGACAGCCGATACCGTCAGGCCGCCCGGCAACGGGGCCTGGCCACTGACCACATCCAGGAACTCCTGCTCGCCCAAACGAGAAACATCCAGGCCCAACTGCGCCGCCAGTTCTTTATTGACGTGCAGTAGGCGGGAATTAGCCAAGGATTGAGGTGGCACGACCGTATGAAAGGCCGGCGGCAAATCCGCAAAACGATGGCTGATAGCGAGGTCATCAAATACGCTGGACATACAAGACCTCCTCAGGCCGATTTGGTGGCTTTTGCAGCCTCGATTTTCTCGGCCTTGCTGCGCTGCTTGGCTGCTTTCTTGGCAGGCCAGAGATAAAAAATAGCGCAAAAATAATAAATCAGGGACAGCACGATTTCTGCAATCGCCCAGGGCAGGACATCAGCAACGGGGTCCGACCAGGCACGCATAACACCTTCTGCGAAATACAGCAGAATCATCATGGAGGTCCACTGCAAGGTATATAAATTGCCTTTGAGCACGCTGCGTAGCGGCAACACCAAAGGAATCACTTTCAGCACCAGCCAGGAGCCGCCGGGTTTCAAGGGAGCAAAATGCAGCTCCCAGGCCAGGCACAAGGCAATCAAAGCGACCAAAGCCACGGCCGCCACTCGATGAAGTATGGGGTTTAAAGGTTCATGCATGCTGTTATTATCACCTGAACCCTGTCGAAAAGCAGCGCCCGCCGCAGCAAACCGCTATGAAAAACGACGAGAATTCCCCCATGACCGCTGAGCAAGCCGAGCAAACCGACTTGAACCCAAGCAATCCAACCGCAAACCAAGAGCGCCCGCCAGAGCCCACCGCCAAACACCACGTTTTAAGTGGTGCCCGCTTTGCGATTAAACGAGTGGCAGAAAAAGACTTGATGAAAGTGGCGTCCAGTCTGACGTACACCACGATTCTGGCGATTGTGCCGATGCTGACTGTAGTGCTGGCGCTATTTACTGCTTTCCCTCTGTTTCAGGAATTTGAAAAGGCCCTGGAGGGCTTTTTGACTCGCAGTCTGATGCCCGAAGTCGTGTCGGACAACATCATGATGTACCTGAATCAGTTCGCCGCCAAAGCGTCCAGCTTGACGGCCGTAGGCAGCTTGTTCCTTATCGTCACATCCATCATGCTGATCATGACGATCGACGAGACCTTCAACAATATTTTTCAGGTCCATGTCCAACGCCCTCTAGGGCAGCGCCTGCTGGTGTACTGGGCGATTATTTCCCTGGGCCCCATCCTGACGGGGGCGAGTTTATGGGCCACTTCCATCTTGGCACGAGAATCCCTGGGCTATATCGGCAACCTGTCAGGCATGGTGTCGTTTGCCCTGGCCTATGTGCCGTTCCTGTTCAGTGCTCTGGGTTTGACGGCCCTGTTCATGTATGTTCCCAACCGGCGCGTCTGGTGGCGTGACGCCCTGATTGGCGGTATTGCGACCGCGGCTGCGCTGGAGTTGATGAAAGCAGCCTTTGCCTTCTATCTGACCCGCTTCCCAACCTATACCATTATTTATGGCGCCTTTGCCGCCTTCCCGATTTTCCTGCTGTGGATTTATATTTCCTGGCTGATCGTTTTGCTGGGCGCATCCATGGTGGCTATTTTGCCGGACTGGCGTGGTCGTAACTGGGTAAAGTTAAATGTACCGGGCATCGCCTTTACCGACGCCGTCAACCTGCTCTATCAGCTCTGGTTGAACCGTAAGGACGCCCAGCCGGGCTTGAGCATACGCCAGCTCAGCCATAGTCTTGAACGAGACCCTGATGAGCTCTACAGCATTTTGTGCCAACTCAAATCTATGGGCCTGATTGCCGATACCCAGCAAGACAATGACGAGCGCTGGGTATTGAGCGGCGATCTGCGTCTGGTCAGCCTGAAACAACTCACTAACGCATTTTTGCTGGACCGCGCCCATACGCACGAGGGTCCGCTAGAATATGTACTCAGTTATCTTTCTCAGTTTTTCGATCAGCGACTCTCCAATCTGGAAGAACTGTTTGAGTCGCCGCAAGGCATTCTGACAAAACAACCAACCATACTAAACGCCGATCCCGGTCAGGAGACCCAGTATGCTAAAAGTCAGTGAAATCCTGCGTGTCAAGGGAGACACGCTTTATACAGGCACCCCCGACATGACCGTAGAAAAAGCGGTGCAGAGCATGAGCGAGCTCGATATCGGTTCGCTGGTGATCATGGAACATGGTCAGTTGGTGGGTATGTTGACCTTTCGCGAAATTATTCGCCACTGGCATGCACAAGGTAATAAAGCCCAGGGCTTTACAGTGCGCAGCATCATGGACGACGCCCCCGTTAGCGTTACCCCCAACACCAGCGCCGATGAAGTGCAGCGCCTGATGCTGAACAACCATGCCCGTTACATGCCGGTGATGGACGGTCCGGTGCTGATGGGGGTTATTTCCTTTTTCGATATGGCTCGCGCCATTGTTCACGCCCAGCAATTCGAGAACAATATGCTCAAAGCCTATATCCGAGACTGGCCTACCGACTCCACCAGCGCTTCCTAAGACAGCGCGTCAACTGCCGCCAATTACTGGTGGCGTTGCAATTGTTCCCAGGCCTGCGCAAGCAGGCCTGGGTCGTTTTTAGCCAGCCACGTGTGATCCGACAACGTACGACGCCACTGACGTGCGCCCTTCTTGCCATGCGGCCAACCCAACATACTTTTGATCACAATGCGCAAGGGCACGCCAGCCTGAACATGAGGCCGTGCATAGGTAATCATTTGCTCGACAACCGTGTCCTCATCTAACAGAGCGTCCCCAGGCCACAAACGGCGGTGAATATCGCCTAATACCGCCGGGGTATGCCATGCTGCACGACCCAGCATCACGCCATCAAACTGTTCTTCCAGCGCGACCGCCTGATCGGCTTCGTGAATACCGCCATTTAAAATAAACAGCCCCTCGGGAAAATCCTTCTTCAACTGCATGGCCACGTCGTAGCGCAAAGGCGGAATTTCGCGATTATCTTTAGGCGACAAACCTTTCAATACCGCATTACGGGCGTGCACCGTGAACACACGGCAACCGGCCTCGAACAAAATGCCTACAAAATCCCGCACAAAATCATACGACTCGTTGTAGTCCAGGCCCAGTCTGTGCTTGACGGTAACGGGTACAGATACGGCATCCTGCATGGCTTTTATACAATCAGCCACCAAGCGCGGTTCGCTCATCAAGCAGGCACCGAATGCCCCCTTTTGCACACGTTCGGACGGGCAACCACAGTTCAGATTAATTTCGTCATAACCCCATTTCTCGCCCGCCAGCGCACTGGCGACCAAGGCCTGTCGATCGCTGCCGCCCAGTTGCAAGGCCACCGGATGCTCCGCCTGGTCAAAATTCAAATGACGAGCCTGATCCCCATGCGTCACCGCACCCGTGGCAATCATCTCGGTAAACAGCAAGGCACGCGGCGCCAGAAGACGATGAAAAAAACGGCTGTGGCGATCCGTCACATCGATCATGGGCGCCACACTCAAACGCCACATCTGGCTGTCCGGCATCACAAAATTAGTCATAAACAGATAGCAAAGAGCCTGAACGTCAGGCCTGTTCCAGAGGAAAAGAAGTCATTTTAATGGTTTCAGCCGACCACAGGATGAAGATAAAGCACGGTAAATCGCTACAAGGCTCCAAAAAGCGAGCGCACTGGTCTAAAATCGGCCGTTTGACATACTTGCGCGCCTAATTAGGGCGCCCCAACCGGACCCTCACTGAAAGCATGGCTGTTTTTACTTCTGTCAGCGAACTTGACGCCCGCGAACTGCTGGAACACTACACAATTGGCGACTTTGTTTCCTTACGTGGCATTACCGCCGGCATTGAAAACACCAATTACTTTCTGAGCACCACTCAGGGCGAGTACGTTCTAACCTTGTTTGAAGTTCTGACGCTGGAGCAACTGCCTTTTTACATTGAACTGATGCACCATCTGGCCGCCAAGGGTGTCCCGGTTCCAGAACCCATGACGCGCCGCGACGGCAAACGTATCTGTGTCATGCACGGCAAGCCTTGCTCCATCGTGACCCGTCTGCGCGGTGGCTATGAGCCCGAGCCTACGGTTGAGCACTGCCGCCAAATCGCACGCACCCAGGCCCAAGCCCATCTGGCCGCCCAGGATTTTTCCCTGGAACAAGCTAATCTGCGTGGTCTGAGCTGGTGGAAAACCACGGTTCCCCAGGTTCTGCCTTTTCTGGACGCCAGCCAGTCCGAGCTAATTCAAAGCGTTTTGCAAGAGCAAAGCCATTTTGCCGATAGTGATACCTACCGCGCTCTGCCACAAGGCCCGACACACTGCGACCTGTTCCGCGACAACGTGCTATTTGCCGGTACCTCGGAAGCGCCCCAAATGGGCGGCATCATCGATTTTTACTTTGCCGGTTGCGACACCTGGCTGTTTGACGTGGCCGTGGCCGTGAATGACTGGTGCATTGACCGCCTGAGCGGTGCCCTGAATCAGGAAAAAGCTCAAGCTTGGCTGGAATCCTATGCGCAAGTACGCCCCTTTACCGAAGCCGAACACATCGCCTGGCCTATACTGATTCAAGCCGCCGCGCTGCGCTTCTGGATCTCTCGCCTGTACGACTTTTATCTGCCCCGCCCCGCCCAGACCCTCAAACCGCACGACCCGCGGCATTTTGAGCGTGTGCTGCGCCAGCGTCGCGACCATGCTGTACCAGCGCTCCCTCGATAAATACGGATACTGATTATGCAAGCTGCCAAGCTCCCCTTTCTTTACGGGTGGTACTGGATTCAGGAAGGGGTGCGCTTGTTCAAGCTGCAACCCGCTGCTCTGTTCTTTTGGAGCCTGATCACATCCATCCTGATCAACCTGAGCAATATCTTCCCCATCATCGGCCAGATGGTCTTGATCGTGTTGGTGCCGACCATGACCTTCATCATCCAGAACGCTTGCCGTCGGATTTATGAGGGTGAAGTCATCCGTTTAGGCATGTGGACGCAGCCCTTGAAACCAGCCCCGGTACGCAACCGCCTGATCAAGCTGGGTTTTATTTATTTGCTGGCTTGTCTGGCCGTCGGTTTTGTGGCGACCTTTCCCTTTGTCAATGAACTGACGCAGTTGATGGACAATAGCAGCAATGCCAGCCCCGAAGCTGTCATGGCGGCCTTTCGCAAGCCCATCTTGCTGTTCTTTGTGCTGTATCTGGGTTTGTCTGCACTGTTCTGGCACGCTCCGGCCCTGGTAGGCTGGCACGCCATCCCCGTCAAACAAGCCCTGTTCTTCTCCATGGTCGCTTGCTGGCGTAACAAGGCGGCGTTCTTGCTCTACGGTCTGTGCTGGGCAGCAGCCTTTTTTGGTATCCAGACCTTGGGCGAGCTGCTCCTGGGTACCGGCCTGAGTCCTGGCACCGCCACGATGGTCCTGACCCCTATTAATCTGGCCATGGCCGCTATCCTTTACGCCAGCTTTTATCCCGCCTACCGCAGCGTGTTTGGTGATCCAGCAGGCGAGACGGAGCAGAACTAAGCCCTGCCTAGCCACACCCCGCCCCCAGTTTGACGTAATTGCTGCAGGGCGACGGCCCAAGGGGCAAACTGCTCCGGTCCAGATAAATAACTGACCGGAGCCTCCAGCACCGATCTGGCTTGACTGCACCAACGCATTCCCCCGATAGGGAACGCCGGACAAAACATCAAGGGCTGATCGCTTTCATCCAGAAAACAAATATCCAGAGCCTGCCGCATTCCCCACATATGAATGGCCCGGCAAGGTCGTAGCCACACAGCAGTCACGAAGTCTGTTCCCTGTAAACACGCCTTCCAGCCACGCCAACGCATCCAGAAGGTGCTGGCCTCAAGCAAATACAGGGGCTGTTTCAACGGCTGTTTGGTCAATATTGGCATTCTCCTAGCCTCCACCCGTCAGCCAAGGCCCCAGCAAGCTCATGGCAATGACCAAAAAAGTGCAGGGAAAAATACAAACTACCAAGGGTGCCAGTAAATACACAGGCAGCTTGAGCGCTCTTTGTTCGGCTTCCAAATGCAGATGACTACGCAGTTTTTCCGCCTGAGATCGCAACAGCAAGGCCAACGACAAGCCTGTGTCTTGCGCCAACTCCAAAGACAAAGCCAATTCTTCCAGTTCCTCTTGCCTGAATGTCAAAGCCACATTACGCATTGCTTGCGGCAAACGCCGCCCTGCCCGAACCTCCCCCTGCACTTTGCTCAGGCTGATCAGCAAACTCCCTTGCGGCACGGCCTCCATAGCAAGAGCCCAGGCTTGCTGCAAACCCTGGCCGGACTCTACTGCCAGTACCAATAAATCCAGAAAAAATGGCAAGTCCCGACGGCAGCGCGAGTGATGCTGACGCTGTAGCCTTCTGCCCCGCGAGATGGCCTGCAATAGGTTCATCAAGAGGCCCCCTGCCACCAAACCTACAATCTCGACCAGCGCAGCCCCCTGACTTAACAAGAAGGCACCCGCCACGCCAGTCAGCAAACCGCTCAAAGCCACACGTGTACTTAGAAAAACCCGTATGTCATTTTCGTACGATCCCCACAGGCGTGCTGGCCACTCCTGTACGAAAGGTAAAGACAGGCACAGGTTCAGTACCCTGGAAAACGGCGCTTCCCAAGCCTGCCAGGCGGCCTGTCCCAAACTGCTGCCCCCTTGCAACAAGAGCAGATAGCGCCCCCGCCAAGCCCAGAGGAGTGCAATCAACATTAAGGCAGCACTCAAGGCGGTGAGTGACCAAACCAGTGCGAACATAGTCACCCCTCTCCTCGCAAAATCAGGTGCATCCACCACAACCCCACCATCAGCATGGCAACAATCCCTCCCGCTACCCAAACGCCCAAGGGCTTGAACCAGGCTTGCTCAAATGCGGTCGCATCCAGAAGATACAAAGCCCCCGCTACAAAACCTGGCAGACAAAACATAATCCGGGCCTGCAAACGTGCTTGAGCGGTCAAGGCAAGAATCTTGTCCTCAATGGTCAAGCGTGCCCGAATCGTTTGCGCCAGTATCTTCAGGCGCTCCCCTAGCCCGGCCCCCGTGCTCTGCCCCATTTGCAAGGCACTGACCACCATGCCCAGCTCTGACACCGGCACTCGCTCTAACAGGTTCTGATAAGCGTCCTTGGGGCTCAAACCCACACGCTGCTGGCGCAACAGCAAACGCAGCTCTTGTCCTAAAGGCGCAGGCAAAGATTGAGACAATTGCTGCAAAGCCGCTTGCAAAGCCAAGCCCGCTTGTAGGCTCAAGGCTAAAGACAGCACAAAGTCCGGTAATTGCTTGCGCAACGATTCCAATCGTCGCCGCCCCATCCAGCGCAAGGCAAGTAAAGGTGTCACGGCGGCTAGCAGCGCAACTATCGCTGCCAGCCAGGCGGACTGACTCAGCCACCAGGCCCCCAGAAAAACAAGAGGCAACAAAGCCCACGCGCCCAGCGCAAGATACTGACTACGAACAAACACAAAATGCGACTGTAAACTCTGCTCGGATTGACTAAGCAATTGCTGTCTGTAGCGTATGACCAGACCTTGTCCTAAGCGCAACAACAGATACGCCAGAGCGCTAGTGCCAAAGACTGTCAGCAAAATACTTAGAAACTTCATGGCTGCCCCTCTGTTGGGGAAACATACTCAGACCTCAAGCCACTGGATGCAAAGCCAAACTCCGGGCCATAGCTGTACAAAGTCTGCAATTGAATACGCTGCGCTTCAATGCCAGTCACTTCCACAATCTCCTGAACCAAACGTTTGCCATCGGACAAACGGCTCAGTTGCACAATAATGTGCAAAGCACGAGCAATATGCTCCCGCACGACCAGCAAGGGCAGATCCAGACCTGCCATCAGAACCATGCCTTCCAGACGAGACAAAGCATCACGCGGCGTGTTGGCATGTAGGGTTCCCATGGACCCTTCGTGACCGGTATTCATGGCAGACAACATATCGAAAGCTTCGGCACCTCGACACTCGCCCACCACAATCCGGTCTGGCCGCATACGCAAGGCCTGCCGTAACAGGCTGCGTATATCTACCTGCCCTTGGCCTTCCGTATTAGCAGGCCGTGATTCCAGCGCCACCCAATTACTGTGCTGCAGTTGCAACTCAGCGGCATCTTCTAAGGTGACAAGACGCTCCCCTGCATCAATGCAGGTGCTTAGCACATTCAACAAGGTAGTTTTGCCCGTGCCCGTACCACCCGACACCAGAATATTGCAACGACGTCGCACCGCCTGTTGTAGAAAATCCGCCATTTCCTGAGACAGGCTGCCAGCTTGCAGCAAGTCCTCTAGCCCCAACCGGCGTTTAGGGAACTTGCGTATAGTCACGCAGGTCCCTTTGACCGCAATGGGCGAGAGCACAGCGTGAAAACGCGAGCCATCAGCCAATCGACCATCCACTGCTGGCGAACTGATATCCAGCCGCCGGCCTAGTGGGGCCAGGATGCGGTCGATAATCGCCCGCAAGGCCGATTCGCTGCTGAACTCCAAAGGATGGGCCTTGAGTCGTCCAGCCTGTTCCACAAACACCCGGTCATAGCGATTGACCATGATTTCCGAGACTGAAGAATCCGCCAGCAAGGACTCCAAAGGCCCCAACCCCACGGCCTCTGCACAAACACTGGCTTGCAGTTTGGCGCGCTCCTTCTCAGGCACCGCGCATTGCTCCTGAATCAGGCGACCCAAGCAATCAAAAGCCTCCTGCTGTAACTGCACGTCTGTCACCCGCGATAAGTCCCGGCGTTCCAGCTCCAGAGCACCGAGCAAAGCGTGGTGCAGGCGCTGCTGCTCTTGCCTGAACAGGTCGCTCAGGGAAGCCTGTGCATCGCTCCGTTCCGGCAGCAATTGACTGTTTCGCGGCAAGGACAAGTTCGGCTCGGCCAGAACATAAGCCTCATCTTGCGCCGCGTCAGGCCTGCTCAATTGATGCGGTGGTGCCGTCTCCCTAGGTACTTGCTGTTCAAAACCAGTAATCCGCAACTTGAAACCACCCAGCCCCAACACATCTCCCTGACGCAAAGGACCATCGTCATAGACCCGTTTACCATTCAGGTGCACACCCGTCAGCGAGCCATGGTCCTGAATGTACACCGCTCCGGCTCGCTCCAACAGACTGGCATGCTGCCGCGCAATGCGCCAGGACGGCAAGACCACATCACAGGCAGGATCGCGCCCTATCAAAGCCGGTAAATTCACGGTCCAGGGGCGCGTCGTCCCCAGTTCCGACTCAAGTTCAAGGCTCAACACGAAACACCTCGCTATCTGGCTCTACCCATTGGGAACGATTGCCCTGCCACGCTGCTGTTCCTTTGGGAGCAGAACGCAAGGGTGTATTCAAGCGAGGGGCATCCGGAAAGGTTTGATCCAGCCACTGTGCCGCATTCGCTTGGCGAGCCAGCAAATCAGGATGTTCTGCGGCCACCAAGGTAGGCGTCACAAATACAGCCAGTTCTGTTTCTTGACGAGCAAACCGCTCGGAGCGGAACAAGGCCCCCAGCACCGGCAAACTGGCTAAACCAGGCAAACGGTCGACATGGCGAGACTCTTCACGCGAGATAAATCCGGCCAGTACCAAGGTCTGTCCCGAACGCACATTAAACTCGGTTGAAGCTCGGCGCGTTTTTAAAGATGGCCCCGCAGGTTGAGACATGCTGGCATCCACTGAACTCACTTCCACTTCAATCTTTGAACGCACTAAACCTCCACGCTCGACTCTGGGTACGATACGCAGCGAAACACCATAGGGCTTGAAACTGGTCTTGCTGTTCCCCTTGTCATCGGTGGTGGTGTAAGGCAGCTCGCCCCCAGCCAGAAACTCAGCCTGCGAGCCGCTACGTGCCAATAGTTGCGGCTGCGCCAGCACCACGGCATGTCCTTCCTGTGCCATGGCCTGCACACGTGCCGACATCAAGGCTCCAACACCAAAAAAGGCCGCCCCTTGCCGAGCAGGAAACGCTAAAGGCAAGACTGCCTCCCCAGGGCGCTCCAGAAACTGATGTGTTGTTGCGTCCCAGCCACCGCCCATGCTCAAACCGCCTTGGGAACTCCCGTCCCAACGTACCCCTAGCTCCCGCAAGCTGTTACGCGGCACTTCCACTACCTGCACATCCAATAGCACCATTGGCTCCCAGCCGTCCTGCTGGGTAAAGTCCAGCAGTTGGGGATGCTCCTGGCTCAAAGACTGGATTCTTTGCTTATCCTGATCGCTCAGGCCCTCTCCCTCCAGCACCAGTTTCCCACCCAGTTCGCTAATCCGAAGCTCAGGGATGCGCTCCAGCAAGCTCCTTAGCTCAGCGACTGTCTGCCGATGGTTTTCGGGTGACACCTCAACCTGATAGGACTGGTTTTGTCCGGAGCTGGACCAGACCTGCACCACCGTACTACCTGATTTGCGCGCAAATAAAATCAACTCCCCTGCTTCGGTCGTAACAGCATGGACAATATCACCATCCCCCACCGCTACACGCTCCACGTGTGTATCCGGCAGAACCATCAACTCACCGACCTGCAAACCCAAGCCTTGCGCCTGGCTTTGCATACTCAGTCCAAGTAGCGCAGCGGACAACAATCTCAGAACCACTCGGTACAAGCTATAGCCAGTTCTGTTCATGGCTGCTGTCCCACCGAAAAACTGTCGGGCATATCCAACCAGCCCAAATGCTCCTGCGCCGCTTGACTTATTTGCCCACCGGGCCGATTCCCGTACAGAACCTGCACAGGCGGCCTGGGCGTCATCCCCTGCCCCAAACCCAGGATATCGGCCAGCTCCCCACGCACCGCCGCTTGATGAGGCGTGTGGTCATCAGGATTACGCAGCAAGGCACTGATACGCCCATGCTGTCTGGCCGCAAGCAGTTTCAAAGCATCATCCGGGCCTACGTCCAGCGTCAAAGTGCTGTAGGCATCTTTATCCAAGCGTGTAGTGGCTACACCCTCTCCTGATTTTTGCCCCGTGGCCAACACCAGCACCGACTGTAATAAAGGGGCTGTTACCCGACGCTGCCTGTCATCAAAACTGACATAAATATCAATTAAATCGCCCGGCCGAATCAGCCCTGACACGGAACTGATCGCATCCACTGGCAGCGTCAATGCTCGTCTACCGGCTAAAAGCTGCTGCGAGAAGGGACTGCTGGCTTCCTTCACATGAGCCTTGCTAATCAGATCACCTGCTCGCAGTGGCTGGTCTAACACCAGGCCAATCAGGTTCTCGAACTGCGCTGCGTCCCAGCTATCACTAGGCACCAGCTCTGCCGGATAAGCACGGGCCGCCAAGTGCTCGGCTTGTAGCACGGTGCCCACCGCCAAGCTTGAGGCTGCCACCACCCGATCCAACTGCACACGATGCGCCGCCTGCCGCAACGCCTCTTCCTGGCGGTCCAGATAACGACTGCTCGTTCCCGCTGCCAACAAACCGGCGAGCAGCGCCAACAGCCCGACACCCGCGCTGGGATGGCGACATAGCCACAAGAGTTTCGCCCGAATCATGAGACCTCCTTTTCGCAGGCACGGCAGATCAACAGCAAGTAGCGTTTCTGCTCATGCTCCAGTTCCATCACATCCAGTTCGGCAGGCCCTTTGCGCCAATAGCGCTCGCCAGCCTCAGCCCCCCAATCGTTCTGACGCAAAGCGGTTTGCCAATCAGGCTCGGCAAGCAAGAGCCAGCTTTGCACTTGCTCGGGCTGTTCGTGTTGCCACAAAACGAGACCGGCAATCGGTGCTGCAGGAAATCGAAAAGACGGGGGAATTGCCTGGTTTTGCTCAGAAACACTTAACAAGCCCAAGGAGGTCGAGCCGTGTACGTCCTCCAACCACAAGACACAGTTCTTGCCGTCTTTAGCACGCAAAAATACCCACTGCTCTGCCAGCCGGAGCGCGCCATAATGCGCCCCACAAAAAGGCTCTAAACGGGAAGACAAAGTCTGCGCATCCAGGTCTGTCCTCAGACCCCAGCTATACACCGGCCCAAAATCAGTCTGTGTCATTTGTGCTTGCCCCCACTGCATCCGGGCGTCCTTCAGTGAATCAGGCAAGGTCAGCGTTTGGGCCGGCACGGGACTAAGCATCAACAAGGCCAGTAAAAACAAAGCGAGCAGCTGTCTCATGGTGCCCCCTTATGCCTACGATCAGGCACAAAATCCTGCCATCGGCTCAACCAATCCAGATCGGCCTGAGTTCGCCCCCAGGCGGCATCCATAGGCCCCACTTGCCGTACCGTGTCTCTAGCAGCAGGCCTGCTTGCAGCCACCGCCTCACCCCAAGCAGTCACACTGCTCTCCAATCGCTGACGAGTCTGTTGGGCACTGGTGGACTGTCCCGCAGCCGCCCACAACAGGGACTGACGCTTCAAGTGGGTAGGGGTAGACAAAGAGATCAGCCAACGCGGCCAGGGCATAGGAACACGGGACTGCACTGTCCAGGTCCCACTGCGCAGGCTCAGAAGCTCCCATTGCAAAGCCTGGGTTGTCGATATGGGTGACTCCACAAAACGGCTGGCCCCCCCATCTTGAACAAGATTGTTTAACACCGAAACCGGCTTGCCTTGCGCATCATGAATGAACAAGGCCAGGTGCGTGCTTTGCTGCATTTGCTGCAAGCGATACTGCTGCTGCATCAACCATCGCCCGGCCATCATCATTAAACCCAGTATCACACCTAGCAAACAGGCCTCAACAAGCGCCATGCCTTCTTGTCGCTTGCTCATGATCCACGGCCCCCGGAGACCATCAAGCGTGCCTGCCAAAAAGGCAGGAACAGGCTGGGTTCATCCACCACAGAGTCAGTACTGCCCGGTGGCAAAGAGAAATAAGATTGAGCTGTTGCACGGGTATAAACGGTCTGCCATAAATGGCCTTGGGCCTGCAAGCTCAGAACCAAATCCGGACCTGCACTCTGGCTGTGGTCAGCTAAAGCATAACCATCGACCCACGGTCTTTGACTCCAAGGCCTGGCATCCCGCTGCGCCCAGGATTGCGCCACGGTATTGCCTTGGGCCGACAACAAGGAGCCATTGCCCTGCTCCATGGCCCATTTCCAAAAACTCTGCCCTGAGAAATCGCTTGGCGCCTCTATACCCTGCACATGGGAAGGCGTTTGTAGCGCCCAGGCCATCGCATATTCACGGAAGTAGCAGCCTATCCAACGATTGGATCGCACCATATGCATGGACTGCGTATCGTTTGAGTGCCAGCGCCCGGAGCGATCAAACTCGGTGCGACCAGAGCGGCGCAAGCGGTGACGCCACAAGGGGCAGCGATGATCTACGCCGGGGTAGGAGCGTGCCTCGTAATCACGGGGAGCCAGGAAACCATACAAGGAAACCAAATGCTCCAGACCAGGCTGCCACTGCGGCTGCCCTGACTGCAACACCAAAAACCGAGGCCAATCATCCTGCTCGAGCTGCCAGTTCAAGGCCTGGGCAGGCCAATCAGGCAAACTGCCCGCCAGAGTCGCCTGAATAATGGCTTGTCGACGCTGCGGCAATCCCTGCACTAATTGCTGCTGAGCTTGGGCCAACACCTCGTGGACGAGAAGTTGATGAGCCTGAAACGCCTGCTCCAAGGCCTGCTGATTGTCCCCAGCGGAACGCGCCTGCGTATAAGCCAAGCCATGCGCCGAACCAAACATCATGGCGACCAGATGGGCAGGAGGATTAGCCCGTCTAACCTGCCCGGACTGGGTTTGCGCCGCCCGATCCCACGTGGCTAAAGTCAGCAAATGACCGAGTGCCAATTGATGACCCAGCTGCGCCCGATTGATATACGCCAGTAGATTCAGCGTACGTGCCTGTTCGGTCGCTGCTCCATAGGCAGCCGCATCCAGCACCAGGGACAAGCGCCCTTGTTGCTCGGTAATCTGGTTCACATGAAAGTAGCCGCCCCAGGCGACAGACAGGAGCGCCAGCGCCATCAGACCCCAGGCCAGCGCCGCCCCCTCTTGTGGATAACCGGGCTGCTTCATTGCGCATTGCCCGTAAAAGACTTCAGGCTTTTGGCACTGCCCTGAGCGGCTGCAGCAGACGCAGCAGACTGCGCTTGCTGGGTTTGCTCAGAGCCATCCTCGCCCGCCAACTCCTTAGCCATGGCGGCGGTCTGGTTACGGATGACCTGACCGAAGGACTGGTAAACGGCAATAGCCGCCACAGCGACCAAAGCCACAATAATCAAATACTCGACCATCCCCTGGCCTCGCTGCCCACTGCTGAACTGTCTCATTGGAGTCTCCCAAAAGTCAGCTCACAGTCTGCCCGGCAGCAAGGGGCCGGGATATTCGCAAAAACCGAGTGGGACGGGCTTGTCCCGGTCCTGAACTAGATCGTTTCTATTTAAAAAATGCCCTTAACACAAACCATAAGCCATAAAAAAAACCCACCATCAGGTGGGTTTTTCTTCAAACCAGTACGGATCAGACCAGACGTACATCAATGCTGCCCAAACCATCGATAGCACCGTGCATCACGTCACCACGTTCCACCGAACCCACACCGGCCGGGGTTCCCGTGAAGATGATGTCGCCAGCTTGCAATTCGAACAAGCTAGACAGATAAGCGATGGATTCAGTCACACTCCAGATCAACTGGTTCAAGTCGCCTGTCTGACGGCGCTCGCCGTTGACGTCCAAGGTGATGGCACCTTGGGACAGCTCACCAATAAGGCTTCGCGGCACCAAAGCACCGGTCGGTGCGGAGTGGTCAAAGGCTTTGCCCACTTCCCAGGGACGACCGGCTTTTTTAGCTTGCGTCTGCAAATCCCGGCGAGTCATATCCAGACCTACCGCGTATCCCCACACACATTCAGCAGCCTGCTCTACCGTCAGATCACGCCCGCCCTGGGACAAGGCCACAACGAGTTCGATCTCGTGATGCAGATCCTGGGTGCGAGAAGGATAAGGCATGTCGCAGATTTGGCCGGGCAGCACATTCAAAATGGAATCAGCCGGTTTGCAGAAGAAGAAAGGATCTTCGCGTCCGGTAAAACCCATTTCCTGAGCATGCTCGACGTAGTTGCGGCCGACGCAATAAATGCGGCGGACAGGAAAAACCTGATCACTGCCCTGCACGTTCAGTGCCGCTAACGCTGGCGCGGGGATGACGGTACTCATTTTGCTTGGCCGTCTGCAAAGCGCTTGGCACCGTCCACCAGTTCTTTCTTGGCAGCCTCAACACCATCCCAGCCTTTAACCTTGACCCATTTGCCTTTTTCGATGTCTTTGTAGTGCTCGAAAAAGTGCTTGATGCGCTGCAGCTCTTCAGGCTGCAGATCATCAGGCGACTGGATGTGACGGTACAAAGGGTAGAGTTTGTCGGTGGGCACAGCCAACAGCTTGGCATCGCCACCGCCTTCGTCGTCCATGTGCAGAACGCCGATGGCACGACAAGCAATAACAGCACCAATCTGAATGGGGAAAGGAGCGATCACCAATACGTCAACGGGGTCGCCATCGTCGGAAATGGTTTGCGGAACGTAGCCGTAATTGCAGGGGTAATGCATCGCGGTCAACATGAAGCGATCAACAAAAATCGCGCCGGTTTCGTCAACTTCATATTTGACTGGATCCGAGTTCATGGGAATTTCAATAACAACATTGAACTCGTCGGGCAGTTTGTCGCCAGCGGGTACGCGGTCTAGGCTCATTCTTGCAAACCTTTAAAATGAAAAAAATTAATCCTTGGAGCGTCGAGGACGATCCGAAGTTTGGGAGAGATCGACCCCAGGGATGGGAGCCGTATCGAAATAATCATCCAGATCCGACGAGGAGCTGAGTGTGTCCTGGCTGGGCGTCGCCACTGGCGGCACAGGCTCAGCCACGACCGGCAAGGGACGGCCATGATCAGGCAAGTCCTCGGCCACGGCACTGGCCGCATACGTGTAACGCGGCAGATCCTCATCCTGAGACGGGAGGCTGTCAGCATCGGTATGGCTGGGGTCATGGCGCGTATCCGCTGCTGGCAAGGCGCGGCTGATAGCTAGTACCGGTAAAGTCCCTGCCAGGGACGCTGCTTTGCGCCAGTAAGACACAGCTTCGTCGTGACGGCCCAGGCTGTCGTATAAATTGCCCAGCAAAGCATGATTGCGCAGATCACCCTGAATTTTCAGGCTACGCAGCAGATAATGCTCGCCCTGCCCCCACAGCTGACTGGTCAGGCACAAATGGCCCAAGGTAGAAAGCAAAACCGGATTATTAGGCTGACTACGCAACCACTCCTCGGCTTTGGCCAGACGGCGACCCACAAAGTCGGGGGGGCATTGAGCGTAGGCTTCCAGCAAGCGACCATCAAAACTGGCGGCAATTGCAGGTTCCAGAATACGGCCAGCTTCGTCGTAGTTACCTTCGCGCTCTTGGATCAAAGCTGCTTCCAAGGCTACGCCGGGCAAGAGTTTTTCTTCAGATTTCAGATCTGACCACAAGGCTTTGAACTGTTCGGTGCCACCGGCACGCAAACGAGCAGCAGCAGCAAACTCGATATGCTTCAGTGCTTCCTGGCGATCAATACCACTACGGCGCACCAGCAGACGGGTCAATTCATAGACACGTTCGGCATTTCCCTGCTGGCGGTAGGCACGCAGCAGCAAACGCGTCGCATGCAGGTGACGCGAACTGGCGTCTTGCAGGCCCTGCAGCAGCTCAATGGCTTCTTCGGTTCTGTTTTGATCCAGGTACAGTTCGGCAGACGCGACTGCACTGGCTTCTTTCAAGCGCACATCATCGCCAGCCGCAGCACGAGCGGCAGCCAAGGCTTCGTCACGCTGAGTAATCTGTCCCTGATAATGCGCTGCACGAGCCGCCGCCAAGCCAGCCACGACTTTGCTGGACTGCGAGCGGGTTTTGCTCATCAGCTTCATCATGTCTTTTTCAGCTTGCTCGTAGCGCCCTTCCAGGATGCTGATCCAGCCCGTTTCCAGCAGGGTTTGATCGCGTCGCTGAGCACGACGGCCACGCCACAGCCGGAAACGCTCCGGACCATCGCCAAACCAAGCCAGCAAGCGCAGCAGCACGTACAGGACAATGAACAGCCCCAAGGTGCACAAAACCACATAGGTCAGCGAAGCGCGGGCCAGATAATGTGGTGTAACCAGATAGACATTACCGGCGTGTTCACGCAGGACCAGCGCCAAGGCGACGGCCGCAATAAATAAGATGAGAGTCCAGAGCCAAGTACGCATACCTTACCCCTGCGCCTGAGCGGGTTGATCGGCCTCAGACGGAGCCGGATCAGCGGACGCAGGCTGTTCGGTGGCGGGAGCCTCAGGCTCCTGATTGGCTGGCTCGGCAGACTGCGGAGGATCAGACAAAATGGGATCCGTATCACCTGGCGCCGAGCTGGCATCATCCGCATTTTCCTGATTGCGGCCAGCCTGGGCCTGACGCAAGCTTTCAATTGCCGCCAAGGTGTTGTTGACGGTGGGCAAACGCGCACCGATGCGGGTGTCCTGCAATTGACGCGTCAGACGCAAAGCCTGCTGAACTTGAGCCGATTGCGTGTCAAAGCGTTTTTCCAGCGCCGTGGCCACAGCGGTCAACTCGGTCTGCCAGACAGCGGACTGATTCATCATCATGGCCAATTGGGCAGCCATGATGCGCAAGCGCAGATTTTCACGCAGGCGCGCGGCCTGATCGGGAGACATCAGCAAGGCTGCGGCATCGTCCACACGACGAATGGACACAAACTGCCCCAAATCGTGGCTCAAAGAGCGCCAAGCGGAACCACTCCACTGCTCGACCGTATTCCAGCTACGTTCCCACCACGGGGCATCCGCCGCCAGCTCGACGGGCTGGGTGGCTTCTGTCTGTAAATCCAACGCTTCAGTATTGGCCCCACCAGCGACATCGTCAGGCACCAGCAAAGGTGCTTCCGAGACGTAACGCGACAAGGTATCCAACTGACGCGACAAAGAAGCTACATCCACCGTAGAGGCAGCACGCAGGCGATCCAGATCGCCATTCAAGGTTTGCTGCAAAGAAGCCAGCCCCACGCGATTGGCACGGGCCAGTTGCGCCTGAGCGGCTTCCAGAGAAACAATGGCATTGGCCACATTGCCACCTAACATCAGCTGTTGCTGGGCAATGGTGGCCAGATGATCAATATCGTTCAACAAAACCAATTCCGAGCCGCTATCTGTCATGGTCTGAAAAGCCTGGCTCAGATCATGGAACTGTTCGGTGGAATCGTTAAAAGATTTTTCCAGCTGAGCCAGCTTGTCGGACTGACGCTGCGCCAGTGCCAAAGCTTGCTGCGCCGTTTGGCGAGCCTGCTCGGTGCTGCTGACATTGGTCGCCAACTGAGCTTGCAGTTCAGCTTTATGCTTTTCCAGAATTGAATTCTGATACCAAAGACCGCCTGCAGCCAGAACCACCACCAATGCGCTCAGTGCATACGCCGGACCCGCGCCACTTTTGCGCTTTTGGGGCGCAGCGGGGCTTTCCTTGGGTTCGGAATACGGACGAGGAGCCGCTGTATTGGCTGGGCTGGAAATGGGAGTCTCCGGTTCGCTTGCGGATGCGTTCTCTGTTTTATCGTTCATGGCAAGATTGTAATCCGTGTGAGGCTAATCGCGCGAGAGCACCGCCATCAAGGCAGCGACAATGTCATCATCGTCTGGCGTACACCTTTTTACCATTGGTGGCGTTGCGATTCCAGCCTGCAGCAATAAGGACTGTAAATGTTCCTGAATACGCGGATGAATGACCACATAGGCACAACGCGCCCAAACATCCATCAAACCCAGCCTTTGCACGTTGGCAAAAACGGCATCAGCACTTTGAGAACTACTGAGCAAAACGGCCAAGGGTCCGGCCTGCAAGCTGTCACGAATCTGATGGCCCTGCTCGGGAGTCCAGCAAGCGGCGCTACGCTGATAGATGGCTAAGCGCTGGACCTGAACACCGTGGTCTTCAAAACGCTGCCCCAACCATTCGCGCCCACTATGGCCGCGCACAATCAAAACACGTTTAAGACTCCCCAAGCGCGGCTCGAGTACCGCCCACAGCGCCTCCGAATCCTGCAAAGAATCAGCCCCGTCAGGATGCAGCACATCCTGATGAGACACGCCATTCTGGGCGCGTAAACAGGTCGCGGTGGCCAAGCCAACCGCTGCTAACAAAACCCCACTGGGCCACGCTTGAGCGCGTGCCTGCAAGGCAGCAAAGTAAAAATTGACCGCGCTGCTGCTCACGAACAGCACCAGGTCAAAACTACCCGGATCTTGCCACTGGGCCTCCGTTACGCTCTGCGCCTCCAGCGTCAAGGCAGGCAAAACCAAAGAAGAAAAACCCTGCGCGACCAGAGTGGCCGACAGGGTTTCGTTCCGTCCCGCTGGGCGGGTCAGCAATACACTGGGCAGATTCATGCCGATTTATTGGCCTTCTTGAGGCTGTTCCATCAGCAAGCGATCCAAGATCGCTTGGGCACCTTGTTGCTTCAGATCCTCTGCCAGTGACAGGCCCAAATCCTCGGCCTGATGGGCTGGACCACTGATCTGGGCACGGTAGACGGTAGAACCATCAGGTTCAGCCACCAATCCACTCAGATTCAGTTGCTCGCCATCCAGGGTGGCATAAGCGGCCAGGGGCACTTGACAAGAACCACCCAGAGCGCGCGAAACAGCACGTTCGGCCAGGGCGCAGACGTGACTAGTATCATGGCCCAAAGGGGCCAGCCATTGCGCCACATCCTTGCGGGTTTTCAGAATTTCGATACCCAGAGCACCTTGTCCGGCAGCGGGCAAGCTATCGTCAATAGAGATGTAATCCCGAATCCGCTCGGCCAGCTCCAGGCGGCGTAACCCCGCTGATGCCAGAATAATGGCGTCGTAATCGCCACGATCCAGCTTGGACAGACGCGTTTGTACATTACCTCGCAAAGGACGGATATCCAGATGCGGATAACGCTCACGAACCTGGGACTCACGGCGCAAGCTGGAGGTACCTACGATGGCACCAGCCGGTAAAGCCGCAAGATTGGGATAAGTATTGGAAACAAAAGCATCGCGCGGGTCCCAGCTCTTTGACGAACAGACCCTTACCACCGACCTTGGACAGCGTACGGTCCAAAATCTGGTCACCACGGGTTGTCATTTCCAGCAAGGACACTTTGCACTGCGGATACAGTTGCTGCAGACGGTCGCGAACATGCTTGGCTTGCCACAAGGCCAGTTGACTGGCACGAGTGGCAATAACCAATTCCTGAGGGGTAGAAGCCACAGCGATCACGCAGCGAAGTAGCGCACGATGGCGGCGGTAACAATACCAATAATGGCCAGCAGCCCTAAACCTTGCAACAGGGACAAACCGCTTTCCTGACCTTTGGCGTCGGACGATTTAAAAAATGCCATAGAATTAATTTTCCTTGATAGAGCCTTTACGATGCGCCAGCCATTTGCCCAGCGCCACCACTAATAAGGCACAAACAATCTCGATTCCGAGTTTAACAGGCTGGGGCTGGACACCAAATTGATTTTCCACAATCTTGTCAGTGACAAGCATGCCACCGGCAATCCAACCCAGCAACGCCCCTCCCAAGGTCACGACCACCGGGAAGCGATCAATCAACTTCAGAACCAGGGTACTACCCCACACAATAATGGGGACACTAAGTAATAAACCAAAGATCACGTAGCCCAATTGGTGATCCAGATGGGCGTTTTGCGCTGCACCCGCAATGGCAATGACGTTATCCAGGCTCATCACAAAGTCGGCAATGATAATGGTTTTGACCGCCGCCCAGATAGTGCCGCCGCCTTGAATATTGCCGTGCTCATCATCTTCGGGCATCAACAACTTGACGCCGATCCACAAGAGCAGCACGCCCCCCACGACTTTCAGGAAAGGCAGATCCAGCAGGGTCAAGGCAAAGAAAATCAGGATCACGCGCAGAACAATCGCGCCGACCGTGCCCCACAAAATGCCTTGCATGCGCTGCTGCTTGGGCAGATTGCGACAGGCAAGCGCGATCACGACGGCGTTATCGCCACCGAGCAAAATATCAAT
>SMEP01000068.1_pt1 | contig 23396 bp, 19 predicted proteins | sample 2456231 | NCBI WGS metagenome assembly SMEP01 (sample SAMN10132595, study PRJNA489261) | soil metagenome | isolation source: day1 control-silty clay loam soil ammended with raw manure from dairy cow... | place: USA | collected 2015-05-15
TCCACATCAATTAACGGCCGTTGTTTCAGAAAAGCTAGTGATCCCAACAATCGGTATTGGGGCAGGTGCAAAAGCGGATGGTCAAGTGCTTGTATTCCATGATTTACTGCAATATGGCAAGCATCATATGCCAAAATTTGTGCACGGCTTTGCACAGGTGGGCGCTGAAATTGAACGTGGGATGAAAGGCTATACGGAGGCAGTAAAAGCAGGAACATTCCCGACGCTAGCGCATAGCTTCACGATGAAAGAGGAACAATTAAACGAGCTGTATGGAGGCGTAAAATAATGAACGTACTAACAACGATTGCACAGCTACGCCAGGCTGTATTAGACACAAAAAATCAGCAGCAAACAATCGGCCTCGTGCCAACAATGGGCTATTTACACGAAGGGCATTTAACATTAGCCGAAAATGCTAAACGTGAAAATGATGTCGTTGTCATGAGTATTTTCGTCAATCCCACACAGTTTGGGCCAAATGAAGATTTTGAATCGTATCCACGCGATTTAGCACGTGATACAAAGCTAGCGGAATCTGTGGGAGTTGATTATATTTTCGCGCCAGCAGTTGAAGAAATGTATCCGCAAGACGGCGGGATTCGCATACGCGCAGGGCGTCAAGCAGCGCTACTGTGCGGGGCAAGTCGTCCAGGTCATTTTGACGGAGTGCTACAAGTGGTAGCTAAATTATTTAATTTAGTTCAGCCAGACCGCGCCTATTTCGGACAAAAGGATGCCCAGCAAGTTGCCATTATTCAAACAATGGTGCGCGATTACAATTTCCCGATTGAATTACGCATTGTTCCTATCGTACGAGAAGTGGACGGCTTAGCAAAATCAAGCCGCAATGTCTATTTAACGGAAACAGACCGTGCACAGGCACCAGCGATTCAGCAAGCATTACAACTAGCCAAACGCGAGCTACAAGAAACACAAGATGTAGAAAAAGCATTGGCACTTGCAACAAAGCTAATTGAAGACAATACGGACGGGAAAATTGATTATTTATCGATTTTGTCATATCCAGACCTTAACGAAGTAACAGCTACTACAGAGCAAATCCTAATAGCAGCGGCTGTCTATATGGGTAACACACGTTTAATTGATAATTTAATTTTTTCATTAAAAGGAGAACTAGCACATGTTTAGAATGATGATGAATAGTAAAATTCACCGCGCACAAGTCACACAGGCGGACTTAAATTATGTCGGTTCGATTACGATTGACCAAGATATTTTAGATGCGGTGGGAATGCTACCAAATGAAAAGGTGCATATCGTGAACAATAATAACGGTGCCCGCTTTGAAACGTATATTATTGCAGGCGAGCGCGGTTCAGGCGTCATTTGTGTAAATGGGGCAGCAGCCCGTTTAGTGCAAAAAGGCGACATTGTCATCATTATTTCTTATGTGTACGTGGATAGCAACGAAGTGGCAGATCACAAGCCAACTGTAGCAATAATGGGTGAACATAATACAATTAAAGAGATGATTAGCTACGAACCAGAAGCAACGGTGATGTAGATTTATAAAAAGGCGTTACGTGGATTTTTCTACGTAACGCCTTTTATGTTACAAAATATTTTTGAATACATAATTTTGTAATGTTTATATTATATCCCTGTAATATATTTGAAATATAAATCGAGTAATATGAATGTAGGTTATTAATACCAAAGGAAATAATTAAATTAGGAGGAAATAACTAGAATGTTTAAAAGCAAACTATTTTTTAGCCTAGCATTTGTATTATTAAGCTCCATTTTCTATGTAAATGTAACTAATGCAGCAACACATACAGTAAAAACAGACGAAGAATTAGATGAAATCGCCGATCGCTACGATACAACAGTGGATATATTATTGGAATTAAATGGATTAACAGAGATGGAAGAGGCAGTTGTAGGTTTTGTTTTGCAGTTACCTGATCACATTCAAAATAAACCACCAGTCAAAGAAGAAAAGAAAGAAACGTTAGAGGACTATGAAGTGGTGAAAACAATGACGGTTGAGGCGAGTGCCTTTACAGCGCATTGCAAAGGCTGCTCGGGCAAAACAGCTTACGGCATTGATTTACGTAAAAACCCGAATGTCAAATTAATCGCAGTGGATCCAAAAGTAATTCCACTCGGCACAAAGGTGTGGGTTGAAGGCTACGGAATCGCGATTGCTGGCGATACAGGCGGTTCGATTAAGGGCGGTAAAGTTGATTTATTTATGAAAACTAAAAAGCAAGCATATAACTGGGGTCGTAAAAAGGTAGAAATTAAAATTTTAAAATAGTATAAAGCGACAGTCATGGTCATACGTGATTGTTGCTTTTTTGTTTGTTAAGGAAATAAAGTATCGCATGCTCTGGGGATTGATGGGGAATCATAGACTTTACAAGTGTGTATTTATTTATAATTTAGCTCATTTGTCAAGATTCACATATGAAAAGGTGAAGTTCAGTTGCATTCCGAATTTTGTGATGTTAATGTGAAAAACGAGGTGGAAAAAATGGAAAATTTTGATTTAGCGGTAATTGGTGCCGGCCCAGGTGGCTATGTAGCGGCAATCCATGCAGCAAAAAGTGGTTTAAAAGTAGCGCTAGTTGAACGCGATAAAGTGGGAGGCGCTTGTTATAATGTTGGCTGCATCCCGTCAAAAATTATGCTCGAGCATAGTAAGCTCGTACAAGAAATTCGTCGTGGGACAGACTGGGGCGTAACCGTTCCTACGATTAATATTGATTTCCCGAAATTAATGCAACGTAAAGATAAGGTTGTACAAGAGCTCTTAACAAACATTGAAACCTTTATTGAAAATGCCCAAATTACGATGTTCCGCGGTGAGGCGACAGTAACGGCTGAGCGCAAGGTGATTATTAACAATGAGGCGTTTACAGCGACCAATGTCATTTTAGCAACAGGTAGCCGTCCGTTCGTGCCACCGTTTAAAGGAATTGAAACATCAGATTACTATACAACAGATACCTTCTTTAGCATTCAAGAGCTACCGAAGCAGCTGACAATTATCGGTGGCGGGGTTATCGCCATTGAAATGGCTTTTGCGTTAGCGCCAATGGGTACGAAGGTAACGGTGTTAAACCATAGCCAGGATATTTTGCAAACAGAAGAGCCAGATGCACGTCCAATTATTAAAGATAAAATGAAGCAGTTGGGTATTGAATTGATTACAGAATTTACATTTGAAGAAATTCATGCAGATCATATTCAAACGTCTGTCGGTAATTTCCCTTATGAGAATTTATTATTCGCTACAGGTCGCCGCCCAAATACGCAAATCGCTGAAGTACTTGAAATGGACATGGATGGCCGCTTAATAAAGGTGGATAATCACTATGAAACAAGCATTCCTGGTATTTTTGCGATTGGTGATTTAGTCGGTGGCTTCCAACTAGCCCATTCAGCAAGTGCGGAAGGTGTTCATGCAGTGGATTATATTTTAGGAAAGCATCCAAAGGTTATTAACCAGCAGGAAATTCCGCGCTGTGTGTATACACACCCAGAAATCGCAACGTTCGGTATGCTTGAGCATGAAGCGCCGGCAGATTCGATTGTGACGAAAATGTATTTACCGACAAATCCAAAGGCACTGCTAGAAGGCAACACGGAAGGCTTTATGAAGTTTGTCGCGAGTCCTGAAGGGGACATTTACGGAGCTTGCGTTGTAGGAGACGGGGCAACCGAGATGATTAACTCCATGCTTGCGGCGAAAGTACTTGGCGGCTCGGTAAAAGATTTAGCGCGTATGATTTTCCCACATCCAACAGTCAGTGAGCATGTAGGTGATGCGGCACGTTCGGTATTTGGAAAGGCTATTCACGCATAATAGATTAGCTGTGCTCAAAAAACTTGGGCACAGCTTTTTAAGAGGAATGTACAATTTTCAGATAACTTAAGAAAGTTATTGCAAATCACGTAGAAATTCGTTAAAATAAGTATATTCATATACAAACGCAAGGCATGGTGGAGTCAGTCAATTACTGGCACCGCCATGCCTTTTTGTATGGTTTAAAAAGGGGGGTTTTGGCATGTTTATTTTCCAAATTGTTATTGTATTGTTGGCGACAAAAATAGCTGGACATTTTTCTGTTCGACTAGGGCAGCCGTCCGTACTTGGGAAAATTTTAATCGGGATTATTATTGGTCCTGCGATGCTTGGTTGGATTAGTGACGGCGACGTGATGCAAGCATTCAGTCAAATCGGTGTAATCTTACTAATGTTTTTAGCAGGGTTAGAAACAGATTTAGAAGAGTTAAACGCGAATATGAAGGGGGCCATCTTTGTTGCCATCGGAGGAGTTATTTTACCGATCGCAATGAGTTATCCGCTTGCATTAGCATTCGGTTTATCACAAGGGCAAGCCATTTTCATCGGGTTAACGCTTGCAGCAACATCGGTTAGTATTTCGGTGCAAACGTTAAATGAAATCGGTTGGTTAAAAAGTAAAGAGGGCTCTGTATTACTCGGAGCTGCAGTATTAGATGATATTATCGTCGTTGTTATGCTTGCCATTGCGATGAGCTTCCTTATTGGGGATGATGTATCGATTCCAGCGTTAATCGGTGGGAAAGTATTCTTCTTCGTCTTATTATTTGTCGTAGCGAAATATGTCATTCCGCCGTTCTTAAAAATGTTTAGTCGTTTGAAAGTAACGGAAGCACTACTTAGTGGTGCGCTTGTGGCGTGTTTTGCGATGGCTTATGTCGGCGAACATTATTTCGGCATTGCGACAATTATCGGCGCGTTCTTTATGGGGATTGCGATTGGACGTACTGAGTTTAAAGAAACAGTTGAACATAAAGTCGAGCCACTTGCGAGTAGCTTATTCGTACCGTTCTTCTTTGTTAGTATTGGTTTATCGGTAACGTTTGATGGCATTATGGAAAATATTTGGTTCTTAGTGGTCTTCTCAATCGTTGCGATTTTCTCGAAACTTATTGGTTCGGGTCTTGGTGCGAAACTTGCCGGCTTCAACTGGCGTTCATCTGCCGGAATCGGTTCAGGGATGGTGTCTCGTGGTGAGGTTGCATTAATTTTAGCTGCGATGGGTCTGTCAAGTGGCTTACTTCCAGCAGAAGACTATACACCAATGGTTATCGTCATCATCGTTACAACATTAGTGACACCACCGATGTTAAAAGGTATTTTCGGTGAACGTGATCATCATCATTCATAAAAAATAGTACTTGAAAATATGAGGATTATCGGGTATTCTAGTAAATAGGTGCCAAAACCTCAGTGAAGATTTAGTCTTCACAAACGAAAGACTCCATCCAAACAGCACGGATTCGCTGGGAGACTTTTGTATGTGCAGGGAGATGAGCCCCTGCACACCTTACATATAATTATTAACCTAGTGCTCGCATTCGTGCGGTACTAGGTTTTTTTCTGTTTACATGACCATCCACCCCTGAGTGTGATAAAATGCCGTTATATTACTTGAACTGTGAGTTGAACAATTATGAATAAAGGTCAAAAATATGCCATTGTCGATATCGAGACAACGGGGCATTCACCGGCAAATGGCGATCGTATGATTCAAATCGCGATTGTTATCATGCAAGATTGGCAAGTAGTGAAAACCTATACGAAATTTATTCATCCAGGGAAAAAGATTCCTTTATTTATTCAAGACTTAACGAATATTACGGATGCCGATGTAAAAGACGCCTTGCCTTTTGAAGCGTATGCAGATTATATTTATGAGCTGTTGCAGGATACGGTATTTGTCGCGCATAATACCGATTTTGACTTGGCTTTTTTACAAGCAGAGTTTACGCGTGCCGGGTTATCGAAATGGCACGGCAAAAAAATGGACACCGTGGAGCTTGCGAAAATTTTATTCCCGATGTCGCTAAGCTATAAGCTAGGAGATTTAGCGAATGATTTAAAGATTCCACTTGAAAGTGCGCATCGTGCGGATGATGATGCACTCGCGACAGCTTATTTACTGAAAAGCTGCTGGGAAGAGCTTTTAACGTTACCGCTTGTCACACTAGAGCAATTGCATAAACGTTCATTCCGCTTACGTTCAAATTTAGCCCAGCTATTTTTTGATGCACTTGTGTTAAAGCGCTCGAAAGTAGCAAAGGACACGGACCATGTCTTTTTCAATAAAATGGCGATTCGCAAAATGGCGCCAACACCTAAAAATGGTAATGAAGTAGTGCCGTATCCACAAACAACGGATGATAAGCTAGCGCTACTCCAAAAGGCAATCCCGAATTTTGAGGAACGCCCACAGCAATTTAGGATGATGGACCGCATTTATGAAAAACTAAATGCCAAAGAGGAGCACGTCATTGAAGCATCAACAGGCATTGGTAAAACGCTAGGTTATTTAGTGCCAGCGATTTTCTATGCGAAACAAACGAATCAAAAAATCTGTATTAGTACGTATACATCGCACTTACTAGATCAGTTGTTACAAAATGAAATTCCGGTGTTAGAGCAAATGCTTGGCCAACCGATTAAAGTCGCACTCTTAAAAGGAATGAGCCATTACGTTGACTTAGAAAAGTTTGAAAAGCAGCTCAAATCACTCGACGAATCGTACGATGAAACCTTTACACTGCTGCAAACGCTCATTTGGGTTGCTAAAACGGAAACCGGTGATTTGAACGAACTCAATGTATCCGGTGGCGGGCAATTATTACTTGATAAAATTCGTAAAACCGCGTTGCCAAAAACGACAATGCCTCTGTATGACTTTTATTCACGTGCCATTCAAAATAGCAGACAAGCGGATATCGTTGTAACAAATCATGCGATGCTGCTAAGTGACTTAGTGCGCCATGAGCAAATTTTTAATTCGTTTGGTGGCTTTATTATTGATGAAGCCCATCAATTTATTCAAGCGGCCATTAGTCAGGATGAAAAAATCTTCTCATATACGAATTGGAAGTATTTATTTGGCCAAATTGGCGATTATGAAGATGAGGGACTCTACTATAAAATCTGTAAAGTCGCGTATAAAAAGCATGTAACAAATCAGCAAACGTTGAAGCAAGTAGAAAAACGATTTAAACAGATGGTACAGGGCTTTGATGAAGCAATTACGATACTTTATAGTCAGGTGAAAAAGCATCCGAAAAATGCGATGAAGCAGCAAAAAATGTCGTTGTTTTTAACGGATTTAGCATTGCCACAAGAGGCTTTTGAAAAAGTCGCGTCACTTATACAGCAATGGCTCGATGCAGCGAAGTCGCTCCATGCGCAGTTTATCAATGACGTCAATGAGCTCGCGCCAGAGCATCACTATTTACTCGAGCAATGGCAGTACTGGATGGACGAATTTACGATTAAATTATCGGAGTGGGACGATGTGTTCTTGCGTCAGGAGGATCATTATTCTTGCTGGATTGAGCTTGATAAACGAAGCTTACCAGGCAGTATCCAGCTCTTTAAAAAGCCAGTTGATGTGACGGAAATGGTGGGGAACTTATTTGCGCCAATCCGAGAAAAAAATGCGGTCATTTGGACATCGGGTACGCTAACGGTTCCGAATAACGAACGCTTTATAACGAACCAATTAGGTATTGACGCGTCTATACCTATTGAAAAATTAAATGCCGATCCAAGCTATTATGCTGGGGCACAAGTATATATTGTCGACGATATGCCCGATATTCAAAGCGTTTCGCAGTCGGATTATATTGAAGAGGTAGCAAATGCGATTACCCATGCTGTGCGTATGACACAGGGGCGCTCATTTGTATTATTTACCTCACAGGAAATGCTGCGTCAAACGGTCGATTTAATTCATGAAAGCGAACTGCTAAGTGAGTATATGCTGTTTGCACAAGGTGTGACAGGCGGTAGCCGTATGCGGTTATTAAAGTCATTCCAGAAGTTTAATCATTCTGTGTTATTTGGCACGAATAGTTTCTGGGAGGGTGTCGATGTACCAGGAGATGGGCTTGCGACGGTTATTGTTGTGCGGTTACCGTTTTCAGCGCCAGAAGAGCCATCGTTTAAAGCACGCTCAGAGCATTTACAAAAACAAGGCATAAACGCATTTGTGGAGCTTGCCTTACCTGAAGCAGTACTTCGATTTAAGCAAGGCTTTGGTCGCTTAATTCGTTCGAGCCAGGATAAGGGAGCGTTTATCGTGCTCGATCGCCGAATTGAAACAAAATCGTATGGTGAGCAGTTTATCGAGTCATTACCGCCAATATCCGTACAAAAACTGCCACTTCACAGTATGGTACAAAGCCTTGGGAATTGGTATAATGAAAGATGATGAGGAAGGAAAGCAGGGCGACAATTATGAAACAAAATTATCTACAGTGTACAGAAATTATTTTTGTACGAAAAAATCAATTGAAATGTAAGGTGCAGTCATGAAAAACTGGATTATTTTTTCGATTGTCTTTATTTTATCTTTGTCACTTGTTATTTCAGTGTTCGTATTGTGGAAGGCCAATGCACCGTTTGTTGACATAGAGCAAAAAGCGGAAGCACTCGCACTCGATACGAAGGCACTTGCTGTCGTTGAGGATTCTTACGTATACAACGGGAATAAGCCGTATGTAACGGTCTTTGGCGTAGATGAATACGGTAAAGAAAAAGCAATCTTTGTCCCGATGAGTTTAGATGAGAATTCGATGCAAGAAGTATTTTTAGCAGAGGGAATTACGGAAGCGGATGCTTTAGAGCGCTTTCGTAATGAAACCGCTGTAAAAGAAATTCTTCATACAAAATTAGGCTTTGAGAAAGCCGGTGCCGTGTGGGAAATTACGTACATTTCGACATCTGGCAGCTTGAATTACGTCTATTTATTGCATGAGGACGGACAATGGTGGAAACGCATATTGAATTTGTAGAGGAGAAATGACCATGAAACAATTGTTAGCAAACCGTGTAAAAACATTAACACCATCATCAACTTTAGCGATTACAGCTAAAGCGAAGGAACTAAAAGAACAAGGGATTGACGTGATCGGTCTTGGAGCTGGCGAGCCAGACTTCAACACACCCGAAAATATTTTAGATGCTGCTAAGAAATCAATGGATGCAGGTCTTACAAAGTATACGCCAGCAGGTGGTTTACCGGTATTAAAGAAAGCAATCATTGATAAATTGGTGCGCGACAACAACCTTACATATCAAGCAAATGAAATTTTAGTTGGTGTTGGTGCAAAGCATGTACTGTATACATTGTTCCAAGTGATTTTAGATGAGGGCGATGAAGTAATCATCCCAATTCCATACTGGGTGTCTTACCCAGAACAAGTGAAGTTAGCGGGCGGTGTGCCAGTATACGTAGAAGGTACAGCAGAGCAAGGTTACAAAATTACGGCTGCTCAGTTACGTGATGCGGTTACAGAGAAAACGAAAGCGGTTATTATTAACTCGCCTTCTAACCCATCTGGTATGATTTACTCGAAAGAAGAGTTAGCTGAATTAGCAGCAGTAGCAGAAGAAAAAGATATTTTAATCGTTTCAGATGAAATTTATGAAAAGCTTGTTTACAATGGAGTAGAACATTATTCAATTGCACAGCTTTCTGAAGCAATTAAAGCACGTACAATCGTTGTCAACGGTGTTGCAAAATCTCACTCAATGACAGGCTGGCGTATCGGTTACGCTGCTGGCGATAAAACAATCATCAACGCAATGACGGACTTAGCGTCTCACTCTACATCAAATGCAACAACGACAGCTCAATATGCAACAGTAGAAGCGTACAACGGTTCTCAAGATGCAGTTGAAATGATGCGTCAGGCGTTTGAATCTCGTTTAGAGGCAATTTTCCCGAAATTAGCAGCGATTCCTGGATTTAAAGTATTAAAGCCACAAGGTGCATTCTACTTATTACCAGATGTATCAGAAGCAGTAGCAAAAACAGGTTACGCATCTGTAGATGATTTTGCAAGTGCATTATTAACAGAAGCAAACGTAGCAGTGATTCCAGGTTCAGGCTTTGGTGCACCTGCCACAATGCGCTTATCGTATGCAACATCGTTAGAATTATTAGAAGAAGCAGTAAGTCGTATCGAAAACTTTGTGAAAACAAAGTGGCAAGATTAATTTAGCTGCTTCTTAGTTTTGGAGGACTTTATGAAAAAAATTATGATTAAAGATATGCCTAAGCATATCGGTGAAACAGTCAAGATCGGTGCTTGGTTAGCAAACAAACGTGCTAGCGGTAAAATGGCATTCTTACAATTACGTGATGGCTCAGGCTTCGCACAAGGCGTTGTTGTAAAAGCAGAAGTAGGCGAAGAACTATTCGCAGTAGCAAAAGGCATGACACAAGAAACGTCAATGTACATTATTGGTGAAGTAAAAGCGGACGAGCGTAATTCATTCGGTGCCGAGTTAAACGTAACAGGTATCGAAGTTATTCACGCGGCAACAGACTTCCCAATCACACCAAAAGAGCACGGCACAGAGTTCTTAATGGACAACCGTCATCTTTGGTTACGTTCTCGTAAACAACATGCAGTGATGAAAGTGCGTAACGAAATTATTCGTGCAACGTATGAGTTCTTTAACGAAAACGGCTTCACAAAAATGGATCCACCAATTTTAACGGGTTCAGCGCCAGAAGGTACGTCAGAGCTATTCGCTACGAAATACTTCGATGAAGATGCTTACCTATCTCAATCAGGTCAGCTTTACATGGAAGCTGCTGCAATGGCACAAGGCCGCGTATTCTCATTCGGTCCGACATTCCGTGCAGAAAAATCAAAAACACGTCGTCACTTAATCGAGTTCTGGATGATCGAGCCGGAAATGGCATTCGTAGAGTTTGAAGAAAACTTAGAAGTACAAGAGCAATACGTATCTCACATCGTACAATCAGTTCTTAAAAACTGTAAAATCGATTTAGAGCGTCTTGGTCGTGATACATCTAAATTAGAGCAAATTCAAGCGCCATTCCCACGTATTTCTTACGACGATGCAATCAAGTTCTTACACGAACAAGGCTTTGATGACATTCAGTGGGGCGATGACTTCGGTGCGCCACACGAAACAGCAATTGCAAACCACTACGACAAGCCAGTATTCATTACGTGCTACCCAGTAGGCATCAAGCCATTCTACATGCAACCACACCCAGAGCGTGATGACGTTGTATTATGTGCAGATTTAATCGCACCAGAAGGCTACGGCGAAATTATCGGTGGTTCTGAGCGTATTCATGATTATGATTTACTTAAATCTCGCTTAGAAGAGCACGGTCTTTCATTGGACGCATATGCTTGGTACTTAGAGTTACGTAAACAAGGTTCAGTACCGCACTCAGGCTTCGGTCTTGGTTTAGAGCGTACAGTGGCGTGGATTTCAGGAACGGAACACATCCGTGAAACGATCCCATTCCCACGTTTATTAAACCGTCTGTACCCTTAATAGAAAAGGTATTCACGCCTATTGTGAATGCTAGACAAATTAAACAGTTAAATTTACACGAAGCGTCCGGCCAATCCCCGGGCGCTTTGTCTTTCGATAAGACAAAGGGGGATTCAAGGTATGAACAATCAATTTAATCGAATCCGCGTTTGGACAGAGCAAAAGCAAATTACCGTACCACAGCTATTTTTTAAACATTACACAGAAATGAATATTCAAGATGATGAAGCATTAATCGTGCTCCATTTAATCGCGTTTGCGCAAGAAGGTGTCGATTTTCCAACGCCAAATGATTTAGTGGCGCGTACAAATTTTCAATTGATGGCGATTAGCCAAAATTTGCAGCGTTTAATGCAAAAGGGCTATGTTGAAATCTCGCAAAGTACTGATGATTCAGGACGTATTGTTGAGAAATATTCATTAGCGCCATTATGGGAACGTCTACTTGACTTGCTACAATCAAAGGAAATGCAAAGCCAAGTGAAAACGCAAAAAATCGATGAGGCGAGAATTTTCCAATTGTTTGAGCAGGAATTAGGACGACTGCTTTCGCCAATTGAAATTGAAACAATCGGCATGTGGATGGACATTGATCATCACTCACCAGAAATCATTAAAGCGGCGTTAAAAGAGGCGGTTCTTGCCAGTAAGGTAAGTCTGCGTTATGTGGACCGTATTTTAATTGAGTGGAAAAAGAAAAATATTAAAACACTGACACAAATTGAACAGCATAGTGAGCAATATCGTAAGCACACGATGCAGCCACCTGTACAACGCCAACAACATAATCCACAACAACAAGCACCACAAACAAAAAAAGCGCCATTCTACAACTGGTTAGAAGAGCGCGAATAAAAGAGGAGTTCGCATGTTAACAAAAGCAAAATGGCTTGAATTTTTAGATACGATGGACGCCATGTATCCAGACGCACACTGTGAGCTAGTGCACGACAATCCGTTTGAATTAACGATTGCGACACTTCTTTCAGCGCAGTGTACCGATGTACTGGTCAACAAAGTAACAAAGGATTTATTCCAAAAATATAAAACGCCGCACGATTATTTAGCGGTGCCATTAGAAGAGCTTCAGCAGGATATCCGTTCCATTGGCTTATACCGCAACAAGGCGAAAAACATTCAGCTTTTATGTATGCGGCTGTTAACGGAGTATGGTGGCGAGATTCCAGCATCACGTGAGGAACTTGTTACACTACCAGGTGTTGGTCGAAAAACGGCGAACGTTGTGTTATCGGTTGCGTTTGATGTACCGGCGATGGCCGTTGATACGCATGTAGAGCGTGTGACAAAGCGTTTAGGGCTATGCCGCTGGAAGGATAATGTACTTGAAGTGGAAGAAACGATTATGAAGAAAACCCCGATTGAGCGCTGGAGTCGTGCGCATCATCAAATGATTTTCTTTGGGCGTTATCATTGTAAAGCGCAAAACCCGGGCTGCGGCAAGTGTCCGTTACTTGCAGATTGCCGAGAAGGACAAAAGCGTTTGAAAAAAGGTTTGGTGAATGTATGATTTTCGTGAAAAAAGACATGATTTCTAAAGAACGTGTAGATGCGTGGTTTAATGAGTGGGAAAGTTTACGCGAGGAAATTCACGCAGCACATGACCGTCGTGACGGTTCTGCTTTAGAACTTATGGTAAAAGGTATTGCACATTTTGAGCAACTGTTAATCGACAGCGCGGAAGCCGAGGAAGCATTTTCTACCGATTCGGAGTACGAGCTGATGCCCATTAACGGTATGGAACGTTTAGGGTTTATTAAAATGCGTCCCGCGCAATATGCGTGCTATCGTCAGTTAGATGAACTGTATAAGGAAACGAAGAAGCGTTGTGCGCGACTACGTTTAAAATAAACAAAAGGCTAAGCAGGAGAATTGATCTCGCTGCTTAGCCTTTTTTATGTTATTTATTCCCCATCATCATCGATAGAGTCATCCTCTGTCGGTGGTGGGGTAGGTTGTGTCGGTTCTGTTGGTGTTGGGTTCGGCTCTGGCTCGACGGTGTTGCCATTACCATTGTTGCCATTGCCATTGCCATTGCCGTTGCCATTATTGCCGTTGCCATTATTCCCATTATTACCGTTATTCGACCCACCGTTACCATTGTTGCCATTGTTACCGTTCGGATTTTCTGGCTGACCTGGTGTTGCTGGGTTTTCTGAATTGTCGTTCGGATCTTCCGGCTCAGTCGGTTCTACCTCGATTGGAGCACCTTCAACGAGCAATGTCGTGGATACAGGAGGACTACGTAAATCTCCCGAAATCGCGGTTACCGTAAAGGTATAGGTTTTGCCTTTTTCGACGCCTGGAACTTGAACCGCTGTTGCGCTTGTAATTGTGAAAACGCTTGATGCGCCGCCTTCAACGCCCATTGTTACTTCATATGTCACAGGGTCTGATGTTTCCCCTTCACCTGTTAGCGAAGCGTGTGACCACGTTAAGTCTGCAAGCTGTGCAACTTCATTGAATGTAGCTGATAGGCCTGTTGGTGCCGTTAATGATTGTGGTGTAGGCTCTTCTACAGGCTCACTCGGTTGTGTGCCTTTTACGAATAGCTCTGTACTGCGTACGCCCCCGACAACAACATCGCCAGAAACTACTGAGCTTGGCTGTTTAAATGATGACGCTGGGTTATGATTATTTAAATCAGTCATGATCGATTTGAATAAATATTGCGGCATCCAACGCTCATCCCATGTTGAAATGGCATCTTGACGTTTTGAGTAACCACCCCAAATCGCGATGGAGTAGTTCGTTGAGTAGCCGGCAAACCAAGAATCCGGTACGGAACCGCTCTTTAAGTTGTATTGTTTGAATTCCTTAGATGAATAGTTTGTTGTCCCGGTTTTCCCTGCAATATCCACACCTGCTACAGCAGCACGTGGGGCAGAGGCGTTAGGTTTGTTACTGACAACATCGCGTAGCATATCGGTCACCATATAGGCTGTATAATCGCTCATGGCAATTTTTGCTTCAGATTTATATGATTTTGATGTTTTGCCATCACGGAATACGATTTTTAAAACCGAATGTCCATCGTGATATGCCCCATTATTACCAAATGCTGCATAAGAAGCCGCCATTTGAATAGGTGACATTGTGACACGTCCACCACCGATTGCATCTGATTCTACTAAATGATCCGTTTTAATGCCTAAGTTAGCAAGGAATTGTTGTGCACGATCTGCGCCGACTTCTTTAAATGCTTTGACCGCAGGAATGTTACGAGATGCGTATAAAGCTTCGCGCGCAGTCATTGTCCCTAAATATTTGCTGTCCCAGTTTGTGATGACTTGTTTTGAACCGGTATAGGTAATTGGTTCATCCACTAGCGCTACACCTGTAGACCAATTTAAATATTCAATCGCTGGACCGTAATCAATTAATGGCTTAATTGTTGAACCAGGTGAACGTGATTGGTTATCGTAAGCGTAATTGTAATTAAATCCTGTGTAGTTACGACCACCACCAATGGCACGAATCTCACCTGTTTTAGTATCTACTACGGCAACACCAGCTTCGATTTTCTCGGTAGGGAAGTTGCTGTCGTTGTTCATCATGTTTTCCACAATTGTTTGTGCTTGTGGATCAAGTGTTGTATAAACCTTTATCCCTTCTGCCATTAATTCGCCGTCGCCGTTTTCTTCAAGCTCTGAAATAACGACGTCTAGGAATGCAGGGTACTTCGTTTCCAGATTGGCTACACGTTGCTCCTCTGGAATTAAGCCAGCTGTAATACTATCTGTTTTTGCTTTACTCGCCTCGGCCTCGGTAATTTTTCCATGCTGTACCATTAATGAAAGCACGATATTACGACGCTTTTCGGCACGCTCTGGCTTTTTGTATGGGTTAAAGTTGTTTGGACTTTGCGGCATACCGGCTAATTGCGCCGATTCTGCTAATGTTAACTCATTTAATTCTTTGCCGTAAAATTCTTTTGCTGCTGTGCCGAAGCCGTATACACGACCTGACATTAATACTTTGTTAAAGTACATTTCAAAAATTTCTTCTTTTGAATAGTGGCGTTCTAATTGAATCGCAAGCCATGCCTCTTGCGCTTTACGCTCTAGTTTCTTTTCATTCGTAAAGAACGAGTTTTTCACGACTTGCTGCGTAATCGTACTCGCACCTTGTGCACCAAAACCGTCACGTAGGTTGGCAACGACTGCGCCACCTAAGCGCCATACATCAAGACCGAAGTGTTCGAAGAAACGAACGTCTTCTGTTGCGGTAATCGCATCAATCATTTGCTGTGGGATATCCTCATATTTTACGTATTGGCGAGTTTCTGCGCCGATTGTTGCGAACAATTCACCGTTTACATCATAAAACTCGGAAGATACCGGATCTTTTAATAGTTCTTCGTCTAAATCAGGTGCTTTACTCACGTAGTAGCCAAATAGGGCAGCTCCACTTGCGAAGCCTACTACTCCTAAAAGAACGATGGTTAATACGATTCGTTTGAACCATTTACCAGCAGTTGTTTTATTTTTTGTTTTCTTTGCTTTTTGTTGTTGTTGACGTTCACGCTTGATTTCCTCGCGTGTTTTTCTTTTTTCTGTCAAGTTATTTCTCCTCACTTTCACAAACCTCGAATTCTCTCGATTATGGCATCTAATGCTTTTAAATAATCGAGGCGAGGTAAGTAGCCTTCCTTAATTTCGATGGCCTCGCTTTCAAAAATAGTGAACGGAATCGACTTTCTACCACCGCTGTCCATAGCGTCATAGAATCGCGCCACAATTTCATATGATACGACAAAATTACGGCGGAGCGTACTAAAACGCACAATGAAAAATGCGATGCCACGCTGGTGGAGAATTGATTTCATATGTTCCATTTGGTGTGGATGGATATTTTTCAATGGGAATGATGTTTTGTTATCGGTTTCTTTCGCTTCAAAATCAATATAATAGCCATTATACACACCGTTGTAATCCGTCGTTGAAGGTGTTCGGAAATAAGCTTCACGAATAACCGCTGCACTTCTTGCCGGATAATCTACTTTGACGATTTGTATGGGAACAGGTTTCTTGTGTATATTTGCCAATTTTTGCTGTAAATAAAACATATTTGTTTCATTTAAATCATCTTCCAAGCTTTTTCCACGGTTACTGTATGAAACATCTGCTTTTTTCGTCCCTTTAGATGGCGGTGTTGTTGCCTGTTTGGGCACCTCTTTTTTGTCGCCTGCATAAAGCTTCCCGTTTGGATAACGAATGACCATGGAATCACCTTCTTTCTTATGAAAAATCATACGTAACTAGTTTACCATAAAGAAACTAGTACAAAATCATTTTAAGAAACTGAAACGAAATCCCACAACTTGTAGCGAATCAGCACTAGTTTCGTCGGTTTCAAAGGAACAATACATTCCATCGCGAATGTATTTAGGAAGAGGAGGGAATCAATGAAAAAAATTGCAGCAATCATTCAGCAAATTGAGCTCGCTCAAAATTTGCTGACACTTCAATGTGACAAACAGTGTTTACAACTTTCACAGCAACATTTATTAAGCATCCTAGCCGTTTATCAAAAAGTTAGCTTAGCAGAAAATAGTGTTCAAGTAAAGAATACACGTTCGCATATGAGTAGTACAAATGATTAGAATTTGATACACTAAACGAAAAATGAGCTTTATACGTTGAGGTGTATACAATGCAATTATTAAAGGAAACGAAACAACTAGTAAAAGAATGTGAAAACTGTTTAAGACGTTTTCAAAACATGCGTGATGAGGACCGCGAACCAGACTTTTTTAATGAAGTAAAGCCGCACGCAGACTTAGTGCACGCACAGCTAAGAAATTGGCAACAACTCGCGAGTAAATGGATTACACAAACAGGACCAAAAAACTTATATGTACAACAAATTGACCATGCAGCAGATGCCATGGAGCAATTTGTTGTGCAGTCTTTTTATAAAGGAACGAGCAAGAAACGCTTTATCCAATCGATTCAATCTACTATTTATACACTCAGTTTAGTCGTACGAAAAATAGAAGAAGGTGAAGCAGATGCTAAGTAAAAAACGCACGGTGAGTGAGCTGTTAAATGAATGGCGCTTTGATGAACAATTGCAGCAAAATATCGTCAGCACGCATACCGTCGATGCAACACCTGCTCATTATGCGGATTTTCCGGATCAACTGCATCCTTCCATTAAAAAAGCGCTTGAAGCACGCGGAATTAAGCAACTTTATACGCATCAGCGTCAGGCGTTTGATTTTGCACAAGAAGGCAAGCATTTTACCGCCATTACGCCAACCGCATCCGGCAAGTCGTATTGCTATCACTTGCCGGTACTGCAGCAAATTTTACAGGACAAATCGAGTCGTGCGATTTATTTGTTTCCAACAAAAGCGCTCGCACAAGATCAAAAGTCTGATTTAAATGAACTGATTGAGCAAATGGACGAGGAGATTTTAAGCTATACATATGACGGGGACACAGCACCTGGCATTCGACAAAAGATTCGCAAGGCGGGTCATATCGTCATGACGAACCCGGATATGCTGCATTCGGGCATTTTGCCGCATCATACGAAATGGGTATCGCTGTTTGAAAACTTGAAGTATATCGTCATTGATGAGCTTCATACGTATAAAGGCGTATTTGGCTCGCACGTGGCGCATGTCATTCGCAGGTTACAGCGCATATGTGCATTTTATGGTAGCAACCCGATATTTATTTGTACGAGTGCGACGATTAAAAATCCAAAAGAACTGGCCGAAAGCTTAACGAACTCGCAGCATGAACTAATTGCGAAGTCCGGTGCGCCGGTTGGAAAGAAAACATTTGTATTTTACAATCCACCAATTGTTCATCCGACGTTTGGTGTTCGACGTAGCGCGGTGCTAGAAGTGCGCGATATTTCGAAGCGCTTATTTGAAGCGGGCATTCAAACAATCATTTTCGCAAAATCCCGAGTACGCGTAGAAATGCTCGTAACGTATTTAAAATCGCTGACAACGAAAAAAATCGGGGATGAATCGATTCAAGGCTACCGCGGGGGCTATTTACCGAGTGAACGCCGTGAAATTGAAAAAGGCTTGCGTGACGGTCGTATTCAAATGGTCATTAGTACAAATGCGCTGGAGCTCGGGGTCGATATCGGCCAATTACAAGCCTGTATTATGACCGGCTACCCAGGGAATATTGCCAGTGCATGGCAGCAAGCAGGGCGTGCAGGGCGTCGTCAAGACGAGGCGCTCATTGTCTACGTCGCACAATCAACAGCACTGGATCAATATGTCGTGCAGCACCCAAGCTTTATGCTAGGGAGCTCACCAGAGGAAGCGCGCATTAATCCAGAAAACATTCTTATTTTAATGCAGCATTTAAAATGCGCGGCGTTTGAATTGCCGTTTTCAATGGACGAAGCTTACGGCGAATATGAGGTACAGGAGCTTCTTGCCTATTTAGAGGAAGAGGGCGTGCTTGTCAAAACCTCGACAAAATGGCACTGGATGAGCGACCGCTTCCCGGCACATGAAATTTCGCTACGTTCTGCGGCACAGGAAAACGTGGTCATTATTGATCTTTCCACACCAGCGAATACGAAGGTCATTGGGGAAATGGATACCTACAGTGCGATGACGTTACTGCATGAAGAAGCGATTTACATTCACCAGGGCACACAATTCCAAGTCGAAAAGCTCGACTGGGAGGAAAAAAAGGCTTACGTGCGTGAAGTCGATGTCGATTACTTTACGGATGCGAATTTAGCAGTAGAATTAAAAGTATTAAGTGAGGATAAATCGGAGCAATTTAGTGGGGCAACCGTGAGCTACGGTGATGTTAGCTTGCTTGCGATTCCGACCATTTTCAAAAAAATCCGTTTCAACACGCATGACAATATCGGCTCTGGCCCGATTACGATTCCTCCGATGGAAATGCATACGAATGCCACATGGATGAGTTTTGATTTACCGGATAATTGGACGGAAGATCAGCTAACAGATGCGTTAACGGGCGCGGCTTATGCGATTAGTAGCTTTGTGCCGCTGTTTATTCATTGTGACCGCTCAGATATTTCGGTCGTGCCGCAAGTAAAGGCCATTCATAGTGAAAAGCCAACGCTATTTATTTATGATAGCTACCCAGGCGGGATTGGCTTAAGTGAGCGTGTGTATGATGTGTTATTGCCACTGCTTGAGCAAACGAAGCAACACGTGTATCTTTGTCCGTGTGAGCACGGCTGCCCGGCATGTATCGGTGCGCAGGACACATTAGGGGAAAGTAAAAAGCAAGTCATCAAGGTATTAACTACATTAATCAATGAAATGATGTGAGTGCATGTCATATGAAAATAAAATTTTACAAATGAAAAAAATGCTCGGTAAAAAAACAGCAGCAAAGCAGGAAAAGCCAAAGTTCATCAAACCTGATCCACCAAGCTACACGAGGGCTTGGCAACAGCAGGGCTTAGAACTAATCGAAAATGAATTTGGTGTGCTGTTTAAGCGTGAGGTGCATTATCCGTTTACGTACCAGCACGGCCATTACCGCCTTGGGGAACTGTTTAATGCGTTAAAACGTTGGAAATCACAGGGGGAGGATCATCCGTTTGCGATTTCAGAGGACGAAACGATTGTGTTCTTTGATACCGAAACAACAGGTCTAAAGGGCGCGGGCACGCATATCTTTTTATTAGGCTTTTTAGAGGCGGATGATGAAGGCTTTACGTTGACGCAATATGTGCTAGCAGACCCATCAAATGAGGCGGCGATGTTATTTGAATCGAACATGTGGAAGCGCAATGTAACGGTCGTGTCATACAACGGAAAAAGCTTTGATTGGCCACAGCTGCATGTGCGATGGACATTAAATCAGCAGCATCTCCCTAAATTAAAAGAGCAGCGCCAAGTCGATTTATTGCATAGTTCGAAGCGTTTATGGAAGGATGACCTGTCACGCATGAAGCTCACGCAGGTTGAACAGGATAAGCTTGGTTTTTACCGCAAGGGCGACATTCCAGGTCATTTAGCGCCGATCATTTATTTTGATGCGGTGAAAAGTGGCAACGCCGAAACGCTGATGAAGGTACTTGTGCATAATGAGTGGGATTTACTGTCACTCATTACGCTCTACATTCATTCGACCAATTTACTACATGATTCGATTACAACTGAATCCGCGACAACGTACACCAACATTGGCAAATGGTTTGGTGATTTAAAGCAACGTCAAACGAGTGCAGATATTTTAACAGCCGTAACAACGCATTTTGATTCGGAGGAAACCGGCTTTGCGCATTTTTATTTAGCCTATGAGTTAAAACGTGAAGGAGAGTATACGCTGGCGATTGAAGCGTTTCAATCGGCACTGCCTACAATTCCTGACAAAAAGCAGCTACAGGCCTATGAGCAGCTAGCAATGCTGTATGAGCACCAAATCAAGGATTATGCTCAAGCGTACGCCTATTCAAGAAAAGGAAGTGAACTAATCGAGCACCTATCTTTTGCAAAGCCACAACAATTAGAAAATCAAAAAAGCAACTGGCAAAAACGATTAGCGCGACTAGCGAAAAAACAACTTAAGTAACAGCGCGAAACGCACATAAATTTTGTGAGAAGGACATATGTAAATAGGTACGGAATGTCTAACCTATGCTATAATACAACCAAGAAAGTTGCATGATGGAAGGACGATGAACGATGGATATTAAATTAACAGCTGACTATATATTAGAAAAAGAATTTAAAAAAAGTATGAAGGGCTATAACGTGGATGAGGTGGACCAATTTTTAGATATGATTCGTGAAGATTATGATACTTTCGCCTCGAAAATCGCTGCGCTAGAAGAAGAAAATGCACGCTTAAAGCAGGAAATGTCAAACACAAGTCGTAAAAGTCCGGTAACGCCACCACCGACAGGTACAAGCAATACAAACTTTGATATTTTAAAACGTCTATCAAATTTAGAGAAACATGTATTTGGAAGTAAACTATACGAATAGTTAAACTATTTATAGTGATATTGTTTTTTTGTAACAGTTGCAGTATACTTACGTCATACATCAATATTCGAGTAATCGCTGCGCTCTTTAAGAGTGTAGAGGAAAGTCCATGCTCACACGGTGCTGCGATGCCCGTAGTGTTCGTGCTACCTGAAAAAATAAGGGTAGGCAAGGTGCAAGCCTTGACGGCGGAAGGAACTCCTAAGTCTTTTAGATATGGACGAAACTTCCTGAAAGTGCCACAGTGACGGAGCTTATTAGGAAACTAATGAGGTGGAACGAGGTAAACCCCATGAGTGAGAAACCCAAATTATGGTAGGGGCACTCTCCTGAAGGAATTCAACGGATGGAGGGACGCAAATTCGTTTGCGTAGATAGATGATTACTACCTAGTCGTACGAGGCGCGAGCCGTTTGAGTACTTAGGAACAAAACATGGCTTATTGTTTATTGATGCTTTTTTTAACAATAAAAAGGCTCTCCATTATTTTTTGTGGAGAGCCTTTCTTAGTAGGTAAAATACTTTATCATGCGTATAAATAGGAATTAAAAAGTTTATGAATACATAAGGGGATATTTACGTGAACGGAATAATGTCGAGTTTACCAAACGTGCAAGGGCTAACATTATCGCAATATCCAAATGATTTAATTGAAAAAGTTTTCTCCAATATTGCGGAAGGCATCATGATTACCGATTGCCAAAAAAAAATCGTAACGGTAAATGCAGCATTCGAATTTGTAACGGGCTATACAATAAAAGAAGTACAGGGGAAAAGTCCCTCTGTTTTACAATCAGGTGTACATGAACGTGATTTTTACTTGAAGATGTGGCATCAAATTGATGAGCAAGGCATTTGGCAAGGTGAGATTTGGAACCGCCGTAAAACGGGGGAATTGTATCCAGAATGGCTGACAATTTTTGCGATTAAATCCGCAGAAGGAATCGTCACAAATTATTGTGGGATTTTTACAGATATATCTGAGCGTAAAGTAGTTGAAGATGAACTTGAAAAGCGCGCACTGCATGATGCATTAACAGATGTCTGTAACCGCTTTGCATTTATCGAACGCATGAAAACATTGCTCGATGTATCTGAAAACAAAGCAGAGCCGATTCAACATGCTGTCTTTTTCATGGATTTAGATCGTTTTAAGCAACTAAATGATACGTTAGGCCATTCAATTGGTGATTTACTTCTTGTTGAAGTGTCCAAGCGTGTCAAAAGTTTACTAAAAAATAAAGATATATTAGCTCGTTTTGGTGGCGATGAATTTGTCATTACGTTAACGAATATTCAGCACCCACGTGAAGCGGCGCAATTTGCCGAAAATATCATTCGTACATTTGAGCAGGCCATTCGAATCAATGACCAGGATATTTATGTGTCAACGAGTATGGGGATTAGCATTTATCCAGAAGATGGTACAACCACAGAACAACTGATAAACTGTGCTGACAAAGCGATGTCCTTTTCAAAGGAAAATGGGCGCAATTGCTTTTCATTTTACTTTGATGAGTTAAAAACCGATTCGAATCGTGTTTTAGCATTAGATAGTGAATTACGAAAAGCAATCGAAAATCGTGAATTTACATTGGCGTTTCAACCGAAAGTCTGTATAGAGACACAAACTATTGTAGGGATAGAAGCGCTTGTTCGTTGGAAGAGTGATAAATTAGGCTTTGTATCACCGGCAGAATTTATAGAGCATGCAGAGGAATCGGGTATAATCATTCCGCTGAGCGAAATTATTTTTGATTTGGCTTGTGAAGGGTATCATAAGCTTGTAGCAGCTGGTTATCCTAAAATACCAATTGCCATTAATGTATCAAGCATTCATTTCCAGCAACAAAGCTTTTTAGAATCGATTCAAACGATTTTAGAGCGCAACAATGCATCGGCGCAAAACTTTGAAATCGAAGTAACAGAGCGCACGGTCATGAATAGCGCACAAGAAACCATTAGTAAGCTCGTAAAACTAAAACAACTGGGCTTTAAAATATCGATTGATGACTTCGGAACGGGGTATTCGTCACTAAGCTATTTAGT
>SMEP01000070.1_pt1 | contig 23210 bp, 19 predicted proteins | sample 2456231 | NCBI WGS metagenome assembly SMEP01 (sample SAMN10132595, study PRJNA489261) | soil metagenome | isolation source: day1 control-silty clay loam soil ammended with raw manure from dairy cow... | place: USA | collected 2015-05-15
GTTAAATTCTATTAGAAAAAGCAACCCCATATTACGGGGATGAACCAATAAAATATTGAACATTAACAAAATTTGTAATGTTATAAAAATAGCCGGAATTACTTTTACAAGTATCCGGCTTATTACTATTTTATATCACATTCGAGTGTTGCTTCAACCAATTGGTAAATATTTTACAACATTAATTTATCCATACGTAAAATAAGTTCCGCAATTTCTGGTTTTGAAATTTGGTCTTCTGCTCCTACTTGATCACCTTTATGACGCAGATCGTCTGTAATTAAGCTTGAGAAAATAATTACCGGTAATTTTTTTAATTCTGGATGTGTTTTAATTTTTTTCGTTAAATGATGTCCATCCATTTGTGGCATTTCGATATCTGTTACCACCATTTGAACATGCTTTTCAATGTCTTTGTCGGCTTTTGCTAATGCCTCTAAATACTCGTAAGCATCGCGGCCATTTTCAAAGAATTCTGTATTGACATAGCCCGCTTCGTTCATTGTGTCAAATAACAGCTTACGTAATAATGGTGAATCTTCTGCAATAACGACTTTCTTTTCAGAACGATCACGCTTACCAAGTTTTTTCACGGATTCTACACTAATGCTTGATTCCGGGTTAATATCCACCATGATTTTTTCAAAGTCTAATAATAAAATCATTTCTTCATTACGTTTAATAACACCAATTACTTGTGAAGTACCGCCTTGATACATATCAGATGGCTTCTCGATTTGATCCCAAGAAATACGGTGAATTTGTGTTACATTATCTACATGAAAGACTACGCGTTGCTTGTTAAATTCTGCAACAATATACTTTTGCTGCGGATTACGGTTTTCTGTTGGAATACCTAATACTTTTAACATATCTACAACCGGCAATACTTCTCCGCGTAATTGAATAATACCTTCTACGTGAGGGTGTACATGCGGAATAAATGTTACTGGAATTGGTTGAATAATTTCTTTGACCTTAATTACATTAATGCCAAATTTATTGTTTGCTACTTCAAATTCAACGATTTCAAGCTCGTTCGTTCCACTCTCTAATAAAATCCCTTTTTGATTTTCCAATGCATGCCTCTCCTTCCAAAATCTCAGATTAACTATGACTCTATTGTATCATAGGGTGTCCATTTCTCCTATAAACGAAAGTTCAAATGCAGTATGTTTTATAGTAAAAATGGTATTATTGGTAGTATTTGATTAATGCTTGCGTCCCGTTTTCACCGTAGCCTTCAGCAAGTAATTTATCATACATTGATTTTGCTAATGACAACCCAGGTAACTGAAGATTCATACGTTGTGCTTCATCTAGTGCAATTTTCATATCTTTAATAATATGTTTAATATAGAAGCCTGGATCTAAATCTCCTTTTAGCATGCGTGGCGCTAAGTTTGTCAGTGACCAAGAACTCGCTGCACCTGCTGTAATGGAGCGCAACACGTCCTCCATTGTTAAACCGGCATTTAAGCCGTATGCCATCGCTTCGCAAACACCAATCATCCCTGAAGCAATGGCGATTTGATTACACATTTTCGTATGCTGACCAGAACCCGCCACACCTTGATAGACAATGTTTTGACCAAATACTTCGAAAATCGGCTTCATTTGCTCAAAAACCGTTTTATCGCCACCGACCATTAACGACAATGTCCCGTTTTGTGCACCAATATCCCCGCCTGATACAGGGGCATCTAAACTATGTACGCCGACTTCAGTTGCCTGTTCAAATAGCTTTTTCGCTAATGTTGGTTCGCTTGTCGTCATATCCACAACGATGGTCCCTGGCTGTACTGCTGAAAAAATTCCGTTCGTCCCGCAATACACTTCTTCTACATCTTTAGGATAACCGACCATTGTAAACACTACTTGCTGATCCTTTGCTGCTGCAGCTGGTGAGTGTGCCCACTTTGCACCTTGTTCAACAAGCGCATCTGCCTTACTTTTTGTACGTGTATAAACCGTTACTTCATGACCTGTATTTAATAGGTGCTTAACGATGCTTGCGCCCATTACACCTGTTCCAATAAAACCGATCTTTTTTAATGCCATCTCAATAATCCCCTTTTTACATTTTCTTTCATTTTAACAAAATTTACTTAAACTGCAATGGACGTGAAGTGAAGTACGGGTAAATTAGAGAAAAAAAGAGAGTAGTAGCGACAATCGCTTCTACTCTAAAGGGGGAAATGAGAATGTTGCTGTGTTCAATAATAATATTCCCCAAAATATTCACGCTAAACATCATTGACTAAAATTATTTCAAATGACGATTTTGTATAGTTATGATTAAATCACTTTGATAACATTGATTAAATTTGTTCATTAAATAGTCGACTTGCTTACTTAAGCTAAGTGTTTTATGACTATGTAATCCATTCTCTATACCAGATTGAATCATTAATTGTCTTGTTAATTCGATTTGTTGTAACAATCCATCATTCAGCCTTTCTTCATCCAAATCTAACCCTCCTTAATGAACGCTCGTTACCATTATTATACTGACTTTACAAAACATATACAAAATAATCGTGAAACAAAATTCGACATCCTTTATGACCTTGGAGTTTCTAAAAACGTGAAAACAACGTCCCCGCCTTGGTTTGCATCGCCTCGGAAATGTTTGAACTGGGCATCCTTTACAAGTAGTTCACGAAATTGTAAAAATTCAGCCTTATTTATAAAAATAGATTTTACTTCGCCATTGCGCAATTGATCTAACATTTCTTTATAATCCGCCATGTTCATTCGCTCCTTTCCACTCATTTTTTCCAATATAACAGAACTTTATTCTGAAAGAAAAGGCATAGGAATTCTTTAAAAATAATATAAATATTCAAATAACATAAATTATGTAGTATAATTGCTTGCAAACTGTTAATTATTAGTCGATGAAGGGGCTGACTGCGTATGAAAATTGCTGAAGTTGGAAATATTATCGAGTTTAGAGATGGATTAAGAGGTATTGTTGAGAAAGTTAATGAAAATTCAGTCATCGTCGATATTACGATTATGGAAAATTTTCATGAGTTAGAGATGGAAGAAAAAACGGTTATTAATCATAAACGCTATAAAATTTTAACAAATCACGAATAATTGAATTTAAAATACCCTTTTTAACATTGATCAAGATGGCAAAAAGGGTATTTTTAATACAACATGTAAAAGGGAGGCACCCGATTATGAACATAAAAAAACAGACTCTTATACTCCTTAGTGCATTAATTTTTATTTATAGCATGATGTTTTATACGTTTTATGAGCGCACCATCTTTTGGTATTTATACGCATTCACGTTACTGATCGGGATTTCGATTGCTTTACTAGCCGAGAAATTTGAGGATCGTATTCCAACCTGGCAATATTTAATCTATGGTATTGGTTACGGTACGATTACGTACGGCTTTATCAAGCTGGGCTACATAATTTTACCTTCACTCAATGCAAACGCGACATCCGACATCACAAGCTTTCTAACTGAATACGGTCCACAACATATTTTTCATTATGTGCTACTAATTTTTGTCGTAGCAGTTGGGGAAGAAATTTTTTGGCGAGGCTATGTGCAGCAACAATTAAAAAACTATACAACACCTATTTGGGCGGTTATCATTACCTCTCTCTTATTCTCGTTATCCTTAGCAATTAGTGGCTTTATTCCAGGCGCGCTGGCAGCTATTGTCGCTGGCCTTTTATGGGGCGCACTTTACGAATGGAAAAAAAGTTTACCGCTCATCATCGTTGCACATATCGTATTTGTTTTATTATTATTTTTAGTTTTACCATTAGTTTGATACAATAAAATCAGAAACTTATCCCAATAGTTTCCGTCTATCCAATAAAGAGGGGGATTTTTATGAAAAAAACCATTACAACAATGAGTGCCTTACTATTACTTTCAGCAACGTTAGCTGCTTGTAATACGGATACAAATGAGCCTGATACAACAACAGCGGCGAATAAAGATCCTCAAACAGAACAAACAGACGCTACAAGCCAATCTAATACAGACCAAACAACTAAGCCAACAGAGGAAAATAAAGAGCCAGAGCAAGCAGCTGAGCCAACTGAGCAAGCAACAACATTAACGTATAGTTCTCTCGGAAAAACGGTCTCTGACACCGTGATAACTTCTACAAGCGAAGAAATGAATTATACAATTGCTCATTTCGACAACTTTACGCTACAAGCTGAGGACCCTGGCATCGATCAATTAATTTATAACGATGATGATCAGCTTTCAATGCAAATCGAAGTCGTTGCAAAAGAAGATGTAACGTTTGATGATATCAACGCGTCTGCAGCGGAAACAATGGCCGCTATTTCAGCAGATGTAAACACACTTGATTTTGCAGCTATTTTAGAACAGCGCACAGATATCCTCAATATGGCAGGCTATGAAACTGTACTTGAGGAAACCGATAAAGTGGTAAAAGTTGTGTTCGAACGTGACAATATGTTCGTTACGTTAACAATTTACGACACAGCAGCAGACCTACAAGACGCCTTCTTACAAATGGGCTTAACAATTCAATAAGAAAAGTGCTGAAGCGCCCTTTTAGCTGTGACAAGCGCTGTAGAAAGTCTCCTAGCGTGCTGGCCACGCGGAGAGACTTGTAGACCTCGACCTCGAGCAGCTGGCGCAAATGCCTAGACACTATTTATAACGTTGATACTTTCTTAATCTCTTAAAAAAATACCTCAGCCATTCGTAACGAATGGCTGAGGTATTTTTATTAATATGATAAATCCTTGATTGATAACCCTAATTTTTTTAGTAAATCAATAGCTGTTTGCTTTTCTTCTGTTGTTAAAGCACTCAGTAATTCATGCAATTTTTGCTCATGCTCCGGGAATAACTTGTCCATAAACGCGGAGCCTTCAGCAGTAATTTCTGCATACGTAACACGACGATCCGTTGGACAAGAGATACGCGCTAGAAATTGACGTTTTTCTAGCTTATCTACTACATACGTAATCGAACCACTTGCTAGTAAAATTTTATTTCCAATTTGTTGTAACGGCTGGCGACCTTTATGATATAAAAGCTCTAAAACGGCAAATTCAGTCGGATTTAACCCATTTTTTTGAATAAATTGATTCGTTGCTTCATTAATCGCCTTCGTTGCTCTTGATAAGACGATAAATAATTTTAACGATTGTTTTACTTCATCTGAAGCCATAAAAACCATCCTCTATTTTTGAGTAATAAGGCTATTATAGCGATGCATTGAAAGTTTTGTCAAAAAACGCTTAAAATTGATAGGCTACCGGTCAATACCTTAGAAATAATTGTACTACTTTTGCTCCAAATACATCCTATTCGTTGCCATCACTTCATTTAGCTCATACCCTTTTAATGCGAAATCAATAATAAACTTCGTTCCGACACCCTCTGTACTTTCCATCATAATTTCACCGTTATGTTCCTCAACTACAGCTTGTACTAATAAGAGTCCCAAACCTGTTCCAGCCGATTTTGTTGTATAAAAATCGTCAAATGCGTTTTCCATTTGTTGCTGTGACATCCCTTTTCCTCTGTCCTCTACGATTAATCGCAATGTGGTTGGATCTTGATAAACTAATTGAATAAAAATTTGTCCGTTAGACTCTACTGCCTCAATCGCATTTTTCAATAGATTAATCAACATTTGTTTTAATCGATTGTTATTGCCCTTGATTTTATAAGAGACTTGCTCATCATATTCAAAAATAATACTCGTATTTTGTTCCAATGCTATCAATTGAAATAATGTAATCGCTTCTTCCACAACATCCTTTAAATCTAGCACATGAATTTCATAGCTTTTAGGTTTTGACAGCATCAAGATTTCCATCAGCATCTCATCAATGCGCTGCAGCTCAGACTCTACTATTTGAAAATACGGGCTTGCTTGCTCTTCTAATTCTCCTTTAATCATTTGAAGAAACCCTTGGATGGATGTCATAGGATTACGGATTTCATGAACGATAGAAGCTATATTTTGTCCAATAACAGCTAGTGATTTTTGATGGTTAATTGTCTTAAGCAATTGCATGTGTTCTGTTTGATCGGTAATCGTCGTTACTAGCATACCTAATGCTTCATCTATCTTACTTGCTATACTTAAATAATAGACAGATCCATCGCTAGAAATACGTTTTACCCCTATCTTTGCTAGGTTATTACGTGCAATCATCCGGTAATACTGAATAATCATTTCCGGTTCATAGTAGCAATGCTCAAATAGGAATTCATAGCTTCTTCGTTCAAGCTGCCCTACTTCAAATCCTAATAACTGCAATGATTGTGCATTCGTGGACATAATCTTTCCATTTAATGATGCCAGTATCACACCTTGTGGCAAGCTATTAATTAACTGAGTTTCACGCGCAATCATACTTACCTTTTTATGTAGTGCAGTAAATCGAACGCGCGAAAAAATTAATTGCTTTCCTTTTAAATAATAGCCAGACAGCTCCATAACTACCTTTTGATTATATGAATCAGTTAATGAAAAAATAGCTTGGCCAGAAATATCCTGAGTCACACTTTGAATGAAAGAATTAAATTTTTCGTCATTTTTTTCAATTAATTCCAAAAAGCTAGCGTGAATATTTAGTTGTTGAAGTTTGTTGAACATTCCATCATTCATAAATTGTATTTTTCCAGTACAATCAAAAATAACTGTAGCTTCACTTGCTTGCTGAAAAAGCTCTTCTACTACGCGACTCAATTGACCTTCCACAAATATCCCAACCTCCCGGATTTATAATTTTCTGAATTTTAGCCATATTTCATATTATTTCACACTATTATATGGAATAAAATGGGCACTTACTACTATATTGTTTGCATCGCCCCACACTGCTACAATAGAATATATGAAGAGGAGAATTAAACTATGAACATCGTTTTAAGTACATTAAATGCAAAATATATCCATACGAATTTAGCCATTCGTTATTTAAAGGCTGCTGCACGCCCAGAGTTTGACTGTGAGCTAGCAGAATATACGATTAAGGACCCAGCGTTTAACATCGTATCGGATCTATTTCAAAAGAAGCCCGATGTAGTCGGCTTTAGCTGTTATATTTGGAATATCAACGAAACAATTGCCGTTATTCGCATGTTAAAAACGGTTTTACCAAATGTCAAAATCGTATTAGGTGGTCCTGAAGTTTCTTATGATGTGCACGATTGGCTGCGCAAGCATGAAGAAATTGACTATATTATTATGGGTGAAGGCGAAGTTTCCTTCAAAGAAATGTTACGTTTCTTCAACGGTGATATCGAGCTTGAAAAAGTACCTGGTATTTGCTATTTAGAAGACGGCAAAATCAAAATTCACGCACAGCCACCAAAAGTGGATTTACGTGAAATTGCTTCACCATTCCGCTTTGAAGAGGATCTACCACACATAAGTAAACGTATTCAATATATTGAAACAAGCCGTGGCTGTCCGTTTAGCTGCCAATTCTGCCTATCTTCTATTGAAGTGGGTGTGCGCTACTTTAACCGCGAAAAAGTTAAAGAAGATATTCGCTATCTTATGGACAATGGTGCCAAAACAATTAAATTCGTTGACCGTACCTTTAATATTAGCCGTAGCTACGCCATGGAAATGTTCCAATTTTTAATTGATGAGCGAAAACCAGGCGTTGTATTCCAATTTGAAATAACTGCTGACATTATGCGTCCTGAAGTCATTCAATTTTTAAATGACAACGCACCAAAAGGCTTATTCCGCTTTGAAATTGGTGTGCAATCAACAAATGACTTAACGAATGATTTAGTAAAACGCCGTCAAAACTTCGAAAAACTAAAACGTACGGTAACAATGGTCAAAGAAGGCGGCAAAATCGATCAGCATTTAGATTTAATCGCCGGCTTACCAGAGGAAGATTATGCTTCATTCCGCAAAACGTTTAACGACGTATTTGCAATGCGCCCTGAAGAATTACAACTTGGCTTCTTAAAGCTATTACGTGGGACAGGCTTACGCCTAGAGGCCGAAAAATACGGTTACACTTATGTAGACTTATCGCCATACGAAATTTTCTCAAACAATGTGTTAACATTTGATGATATCGTACGCATTAAGCATGCTGAGGACGTGCTTGAAAAATATTGGAATGCACATCGTATGGATCGTACAATCGAATATTTAGTCACACAAGTATTCGAAACACCATTCGACTTCTTCCAAAACTTCGGCACGTACTGGGAAACAAAAGGCTGGTCACGTATCGGCCATCAGTTAGAAGACTTATTCCGTCGCCTATTAGAATTTTTACAAACGGTCGACAACGCGGATATTGACGTCATTACAAGCTTAATGAAATACGACTTCTTAAGTATCCAGCAGTTCCAACCACGTAAATTATGGTGGGATGATCGTCTGTCTGAAGATGAAATGCGTGACGTATACGGACGCATTAAGGAAAATCCAGCGCTTGTTGGTGAAGACTTTGCCGCGATGAACATTAACGAACGTGAGCTGTTTAAGCATTCGTTAATCATTCCATTCCATATGGATTTACAAAGCTACGAGGAAAATGGCGTGGTAACTAAACAACAAGGCTATCTATTCACATACTTCCGTAATGGCCAAACACCTTATTTCCATACATTCAACTAACAAAAATGCTACGACCTCTTGTAATGAGTGATCGTAGCATTTTTTTATCCAATAATAATTCGCTCTTTTGGATAATGGTATTTTTTCTTTTTCGCTGTCCCCCCAATTGAATAAAGGAAGGAAATTAAGCCAACACGTCCGATGAACATCAGTGCCATAATGACAAATTTACCGACAGTCGATAAATCTTGCGTAATTCCTAAAGACATTCCGCACGTTCCGAACGCGGAGGTGATTTCAAATAAAATTTGCGTCATTGTTGCATGTTGCTCGGTAATTAGTAAAATCATCATCGCAACTAACACCATAAAGATAGCAAAAATGAGTACGGCAAACGAACGAAAGACATCGATTAAATGAATTTCCCTTTTAAAAACTTGAATATCGTAATGGCCGCGTGAATAGGCAAGCATAAACAAAATGATAATCGCAAACGTCGTTGTGCGAATCCCTCCGCCAACTGAGCTAGGTGAGGCACCAATAAACATCAGACCACTCATAAACAGGCCTGTCGCTTCACTAAACGTCGTTACATCATATGTAGTTAAACCGGCTGACCTTGTAGAAACAGAGTGAAACATGGCTGAGAACAGGGCTTCATGCCACTGCATCCCTCTAAACGAATAAAAGCTTTCTAATATTAAAATAACCAGTGTCCCTAAAGCAAAAAGCCCTGCGTATGTTGCTGTTGTAATTTTCGTAAAGAGGCTAAAGCGAAACATCGGATCTTTTTTCACCAAATAGGTCTTCACTTCAATTAATACGGGAAACCCAATTGCACCAAGGAAAATTAACACCATACAGACAAATTGCACGAAATAATCATGATGGAAAGGCAGCAGGCTCATACCCGTTATATCGAACCCACCATTCGTCGTTGCTGAAATCGCAGCAAATACCCCATTAATGGCAGCCTCTTCCCAAGAATCAAAATAGCGCTTGAAATGGACCGTTAAAATAATTGCACCAATCAATTCAATTAAAAATACAAGCTTTGCAATTTGCTTAATGAGTACGACAACACCTGATAAATTGTATTGATTGTGGTCAATCATAATGAGCTGACGTTCACGCATCCCGATTTTCTTCCCGAACAACAACCACAAAAACGTACCGATTGACATAATCCCAATCGCACCAAATTGCAAAATGATTAAAATCATCGCTAAACCAAAGTCACTATAGGTTTCAGCGACAGTTACGGTCGTTAAACCTGTTACACTGACTGCACTAACCGCGGTAAACAAGCTATCTAAATGTGATACCCGAACGCCCTCTAAATGCACGCCTGGAATTCGTAACAACAAATACGAAATTAATATAGCAAAAAAATAATACGTCAGTAGTAGTTGAAATGGTGTAATCGTTCTTTTCTCAAACTGCATAAAAGGCAAAAGTGTCGCCTCCATTATTTCATTTTTACTAGTATAATGAATTACGCTGAAAATGAAAAGAAGATACTTCGTTGATAGAAGTACCTTCTTGTTTTAACTAGCATTATTAAGCGTTTTGTTTTTTGTTTTTGTAAACACTTACTAAATAGCCGCCAATAGCTAAGCCAAGTAATACGACCCAGAAAATTATTTTCCAAGTTGTTGAATGTGGGAAGTGTGGATCGATAATCGCTAAGTTTTCGTGACCTAACGCTAATACCGCTAATTTCACCCCTACCCAGCCGACAATTAAGAATGCGGTTGTTTCGAGTGTTGGGTAATCGTTTAATAACTTAACGAACATTTGCGCCGCGAAACGCATAATGACAAGACCGATGAAACCACCTAAGAACATAACGGTAAATGGTCCGGCATTAATCCCACCGATATGGTAATCACCAAGATGCGGTAATGTCATCGCAATCGCAACTGCTGCAAGCATTGAGTCAATCGCAAAGGCGATGTCAGCAAGCTCTACTTTAAATACAGTCATCCAGAAACCAGAGCCCTTTTTCTCGACAGCATTGCCGTGTTCGTCCTCTTCTTCTTTTTTGAAATGATTGTCATATAAATGCTTAATGGAAATGAACAATAAGTACGCTGCCCCTATTGCTTGAATTTCCCAATATTTTGCTAAGAACGTAATCAAAAATAGCGCGACAAAACGGAATATAAACGCTCCAAATAACCCGTAAAATAATGCTTTTTTCTGTTGCTCTTTTGGTAAATGCTTTACCATTACAGCCATTACAACGGCATTGTCCGCTGCAAGTAGGCCTTCAAGGAATACTAGTACAAGTAATACCCATGCGTATTCTAATAAAATTGCTTCCATGAATGTTCTCCTCCTTCATAAAATTGATACCCTAAATGCTCAGGTTCATTTCATCTAAGTTGAAATAATATCCAATTTAACAAAAAGAAAAGACCTTTACCCATATTTAAAATACAGGCAAAGGTCTTGCTAAGCAAATTCATGCTATCACACCCGATGGTTTCCTACCATGTAATGACGAATGTGAAATAAGTTCATTCATTGTAAGACACGCTTTTGATTCGACATGCGCTTACGAAATCCCCCATAGCTACTCCCCTTTGACAAATGTCAACGGATATTCAACTTTATAATGTTATTTTAACGATAAAGCAACAAAAAATCAAATAAATTCTTTTTATTTTATCAAATTTTTACATGGAAATTTTTTAAATGCTTATTATCCTCATAAAATTGCACTAAATTCGGCAGCGCTTCGAACAAATCAATAGATTGAATGCTTGTCCCTTGTAATAATCGCTCGCAATCTTTCGTATCAAATCGAGCGGCGTAATCTAAGTAATCAATCATTTGTGGAGGGACATGCCAAGTGTTGCGCACACTTTGTTGCTCCAACATGACTTTGGCAATTCCGAGCGGCAATGTACTAAATGTTTTACGCTTGGTCATTAACTTAGCAAGCCTTTGATAAACCTCTAATACTTTATATGGCTTTGGATCAGTTAGGTGCACGGTCTCTCCCTCGGCTTGTTCGTTTAAACAAAGCGCGATGCTCGCCTTCACAACATAATCTACTGCTACTACTTGCAGCTCCGAACTTTTACTACCAATTTGCGGAAACAATCTTTTTTCTTTTAAATGGTCAATCATATTCATTAAAAAATAAAGCCCGTCAAAGCGCTGCGTTTCGCCTGTTAGAGAATGCCCATAAATGAGTGCTGGCCGCACAATTGTTACAGGTAACTCTAACTTTAAATCATCTACTAAAAGTTCTGCCTCAAATTTCGATTCCTCTAAAAAATTATGAAATTCTGGCGGACGTATAAGCTCCATTTCTAAGATTTCACCTTTGCGCTTGCCCGATATAAAGGCCGTACTAAAGTACATATAGCGCTGTAAATTTGGCAATTTACGTGCAAATTCATTGACGTTGGCTGTCCCATGAACATTCACTTTCCAAGCTTTTTCACGCTTAATCATGACATTCTGCTCCGCGGCTAAATGCCACACGACAGTAATTTTTGGTGCAACCAACTGAATATCCGCATCTGACAAATCTAAACTCGGTAATGTCATATCCCCTTCGAACAAAATCACTTGGCAATGCTTAAATTGCTGTTCAATTTCCTTGACAACGATCTTTGCCCTAGCAAGCTCCTCATATTGGACAACAGCAATAACTTCTGTGGTGACTTGCTGCCAAAAAAGCTCCTTAATTAAATGTGTTGCAACAAATCCCGGAAAGCCTACTACAAAATGACTACCCAATGATTTCCCCCCTTTGCCTGCAACATGACTAATCTTTTTCGATTAAGCGATAAATAATTGGTACGATAAATAGCGTTAATAACGTAGAGCTAATGAGTCCACCAATGACGACAATTGCCATTGGTTGATTAATTTCAGTGCCTTCTCCAATACCCAACGCCAGTGGCACTAATCCTAAAATTGTCGTTAATGCGGTCATCAAAATCGGACGCATACGATCTTGTGCTCCGATAACAATCGCATCTTGCACATTGAAGCCTTGCTGACGCTTTTGATTAATGTAATCAATCAACACAATCCCATTATTAACTACAATTCCGACTAAAATTAAAATCCCGATAATAACCGTTACACCAAGTAATGTATTTGTTAATAGTAGTGATAAAGCAACACCAATGACCATTAACGGAACACTGAAAATCATGACAAACGGTAATTTAAAGGACTCAAATTGTGCCGCCATTACTAAATAAATGAGTACTACCGATAAAATAATTGCTAAAATCATATCTTGCTTCGCGCTATCAAATAGCTCACGGTCTCCACCAAAAACAATCTTTGTCGTGTCTGGAATCGCTGCTTGTTCAATCGCTGCATCCACTTTCGCCGAAATCCCACTCAGCGATTCCGTTGTTTTATACTTTACAAAAATCGCAACAGCTGCTGCTTGGTCTGAACGACGAATCGCGGTTTGTGTTTGTTTAATTTCAACATTAGCTAGCTCTTGTAGTTCAACAAACACACCGGCATTCGTACGAATTTTCATTGCCTTTAAAGCCTCGACATTTTCACGATATGCCTTCCCAAAGCCGGTGTAGACACCTAGTACTTCTCCGTCTTCGGCAATGATTTGCGTTGTAAATGCGCCGCGCGTCATCGTATTAATCGTTTGTGCGATTTGTGCTGGTAAGACGCCATATTTTTGCGCCGTATCCTTGTTGATTTCGATTTGAATTTCTTCTTTTGTCGTATCTAAATCCGTCGTTACTTCCGTAATGGATTCAACTGTTTTTAATTTTTCTTGAATCAACGCGACCGTTTCATTTAGACGCACTTCATCACTATCCGTTGCTCGGAACGATAACGTATTTGGTGTTGAACCAGATGAAGAAGACAGCGAAAACGATACTTCTGCTTGATCCCCAATGTCTGCTTTCACACGCTTTTCAAATTGCTCAACAAAATCAAACACCGATTGTGAGCGCTCCGATAATTCAACGAGCTTCACTGAAATCTCCGCTTCATTTGAATTACTTGTACCGCGTGATAACGACTGCTGATTGCCGCCAATTAAACTAACGACGACATCGACTTCCTCGTAGTCTTTGGCCATTGTTTCTAACTGCGAAACGACTTCCTCTGTTTTTTCAACAGAGGCACTGTTCGGTAATTTGACAGACAGTGTGACGAAGCCCTCATCCGTTGGTGGTAAAAATTCTGTCCCGGTTTTATAAAGAGAAAAGCCTGAAAGTGCGAGTAACAGTACCGTTACAGATAAAACAAGTGCACGTTTTTTTAATGCCCAGCTTAGTGCCGTCTTATAATTTCGATACAGCCACGAAGCTTGTCGTTTATCCATAACACCTACCGATTTTGTCGTTAAAAACTTACTCGCAAGCATTGGTACAACCGTTAATGCTACCGCAAGTGATGCAATTAAACTAAACGAAATCGTTAAAGCAAACTCGGTGAAAATCTTTCCAATCAGCCCACTAATAAATAGCACCGGCACAAAGACCGCAATCGTTGTTACAGTGGATGCTGTAATCGCGAGTGCTACTTCCTTCGCACCATTAATGGCTGCCTCAATTGGGGATTCGCCGAGCTCTAAATGACGCTCGATATTTTCAATGACGACAATCGCATTATCGACAAGCATCCCGATTCCTAATGCAAGTGCACCAAGCGTCATAATATTCAGTGAAAAATCGGCAAAGTACATCAGTACAAACGTGACAATGACCGAATACGGAATCGCAATCCCAATAATAAGCGGACTTCGAATGCCGCGTAAAAAAACAAACAGGACGAGCATCGCAAATAAGCCACCGAAAATTAACGATGAACTAATATTGCTAATTGCTAAACGCACATAGTCGCCTTGGTCAAACAGGATCGTTGCCTTTACCCCTGCATACTGTGGCTCTTGTAGTAAGCGGTCGAGCTCTGCTTGAAAGGTTTCCGATACATCGGCCGTATTAGCGCCAGACTCCTGTAAAACGGAAATGAGGACGGCTGGCTGATCATTGGCACGTGTAATCGTCGTTGATTGCTGTTCCTGACGCTTGACCGTTGCTACATCACTTACTTTAAGCGCATCCCCCGTTAACGGATTGACGGACAACGTTAAATCCGCAATTTGCTCCGCTGATGTAAATAAACTAACAACCCGTGTTGTTAACAGTTGACCTTCATCGGTATTCAGTTCTGCACCTGGCATAGAAATATTACTCGCTTGCACCAGTTGTACAACGTCAGCCTGTGTTAGATTTTGCTGCTCAAGCTTAGCCGGGTCTAGTTCAATTTGAATTTCTTCGACGATTTTGCCTGAAACCGTGACACTTGCTACCCCATCGGTACGTTTTAATTCTTGCTCTAACGACTCGGCAATTTGACGCACATCGACCGTGTCATTTTGTGCGGCTAATGCCAGCTGAATGACGGGAAATTGTGACGGGTCAAACTTTAAAAAGCTCGGTTTTCCCGCATCGTCTGGTAGAGGTACTAAATCGATGCGCTGCAAAATATCGGTTTGTACTTTATCCATATCTGTTGACCAATTAAATTCTAAAATAATTAAATTCGAACTCTCCATCGAGGTCGATTGCACTTTTTTTATGCCAGGCAATGTCGCGAGTGACTGCTCTAGTGGCTTTGTCACCTTTTCATTGACCTCAGTCGGACTTGCCCCTGGATAACTCGTGACAACCACCCCAATTGGTGGGTTTAGATCAGGGATTAATGTAATTGGAATTTTAAATAATGAAACCGCGCCTAGTATTAACACAATGAACATCGTCACAAGTGTAAATACAGGTCGTTTAATTGAAAATTTACTTATATTCATGGATGTAAAATCCTTTCATTTTATGCATATCTTATTTAACATTCGAGTGCTCGTTAAAATTTCCCTTTACCCTAAAACAAAAAACTTCACTACTGTGGTAAAATGTTACAAATTACAAAACTTTTTAGGAGGCTTCTTTTATGTGCTTAATTGCATTTGCTTATCAGTCACATCCGGCCTATCCACTTATCATCATTGCCAATCGCGATGAATTTTATGAGCGCCCAACAGCCGCCGCCGCATTTTGGGCGGATGCCCCGACGATTTTAGCGGGGCGCGATTTAAAAATGAACGGCAGTTGGATGGGCATATCAACATGTGGTCGCTTTGCTGCGATTACAAATTACCGCAATCCAAGTCGTCCTGAGTCTGGTGACTTGTCGCGCGGAGAAATTGTGCAGGATTTTTTAAATTCTAAACAAACGAGTTCGGGATTTATTGAAGCATTACGTGAAAAAAAGGATTTATACGGTGGATTTAATGTCTTGCTATATGACGGCGAAGAGCTCCATCATTACAATAATGTATTTGATGAACATAACATCGTCCCACCTGGTGTACATAGTGTGAGTAATGCGACACTCAATACCGCTTGGCCGAAAGTAACCTTTGCAAAGGATGCATTACAAACCGCTATAGAGAATGACACACTTGAAATGACGAGCTTAATTCCGCTATTAGCTAATGACCAAATCGCACCAGACGAGGCATTGCCTGACACGGGGGTTGGCATTCACCTAGAACGCGCACTATCCGCAGCTTTTGTAAAATTACCAAACTACGGCACCCGCTGCACAACAGCAATTACGTTCCAGCAAAACGGTACGATTCAATTACTAGAACGCACGTATGAATTAGGTGAAATGGCGTTTGATACGAAATTCAACCTTATTAAAACAGTATAAAATGTATTATTAGTGCTACCGATTCACTTTAAAAAGTAATTACTTCTTATCCATACCCCGCCGCCTCGCGATAGCGCAAGCGGCTTGATTTCGCGCTCTTCACTTTTATGACGAGGGTAATGTTTTGAATTGGCTGGCCTCGTATGCGGCAGCAATGGCAGTGATAAAGACACGTATCACGTGGCTTTAGCGCGGACATGCCGTAGCCAGCCAATAAAAATGCAAAACTTTATACGAAAAACAACCCTGAGATATAGTGATGAGCATATTATTTAGCATAAAAAAGCTCACGATGTTTCTCGCATCGTGAGCCCTTTCTTATAATAAGCTATATAATTTAATATTTTCGTTTTTATCTGCAAACCAACGCATCGCAAATTCATTTTCGAATAAGAATACACGCTTATCAAAACGGTCTTTTACGAGTAATGAACGTTGTGAATGCATCGACTCACGAACATCCTCTTCATTTTCAACCCAACGTGCAATTTTTTGACCAACTGGCTGCATCGTTACTTCTACATTATACTCACCCATCATACGGTGTTGGAATACTTCGAATTGAAGTTGACCAACCGCACCAAGAATGATTTCTTCTGTGTGTAATGTTTTAAAGTATTGGATCGCGCCCTCTTGTACTAATTGCAGCACACCTTTTTGGAATTGCTTCCCTTTCATAACGTTCTTCGCAGAAACTTTCATGAAAATTTCAGGTGTGAACTGTGGTAATTTTTCAAAGTTAAATGATTTCTTACTTCCTGTAACCGTATCACCAATTTGATACGTGCCTGAGTCATAAAGACCGATAATATCACCAGCAACTGCTGTGTTTACTGTTTCACGATCATCAGCAAGGAACTGTGTTGATTGTGATACTTTAAACGTTTTACCTGTACGAGCTAGTGTCATATTCATACCACGGTCAAATTGGCCCGATACGATACGCACAAACGCAATACGGTCACGGTGCGCTGGGTTCATATTTGCTTGGATTTTGAAGATAAAACCAGAGAAATCATTGTGCTCCACTGGATCGATAAATTGCTCGTCCTCTGTAATACGAGGCTGAGGCGTTGGCGCAAATTGTAAATACGTATCAAGGAATGTTTGAACACCGAAGTTCGTTAATGCCGAACCAAAGAATACAGGTGTTAATTCACCACGATTAATTTTATCGCGTGAATACTCGTTCCCTGCTTCATTTAATAATTCGATATCATCCATTGCTTGTGTATAATACGATGTTTGCTTCATGTCATTATCAACGGCTAAATGACCCGCTTCATCTAAAGGTAAGAAGCGATCTTCTTCCTCTACGCGGAACTGCTCAATACGTTTGTTGTAACGGTCGTAGATTCCTAAGAACTCTTTCCCCATACCGATTGGCCAGTTCATTGGGTAAGCGTTAATGCCAAGGCTTTCTTCTAATTCTTCAATTAGTTCAAGTGGCTCCTTACCTTGACGGTCTAGCTTGTTAATGAATGTGAAAATTGGAATACCGCGCATTTTACATACTTTGAATAGCTTTAATGTTTGTGCCTCGATCCCTTTTGCTGCATCGACTACCATGACCGCTGAGTCTACCGCCATTAATGTACGGTACGTATCCTCCGAGAAATCTTGGTGACCAGGTGTATCTAGGATGTTGACACGGCAACCAGAGTAATCAAATTGCATTACCGAAGAAGTAACCGAGATCCCACGTTGTTTCTCGATTTCCATCCAGTCAGATGTAGCGAATTTCCCTGATTTCTTCCCTTTTACGGTACCAGCGTCACGAATCGCGCCACCGAATAATAATAATTTTTCTGTAATCGTCGTTTTACCAGCATCCGGATGGGAAATGATGGCGAATGTACGACGAGATAATATATCTTGTTCTAAAGTCATTGTTTTCGTCTCCTTTTTTGCATACTTAATTATCATAAAAGAAAAGCGTACCTCGGTACAACCATTTTTACTTAATAATTTAGAAATTGCATCACTAACAAAAAACAGCAAGAGTGATTCCACCCCCGCTGTTCCTCTTAAAACATCGTTTTCATGAATGCTTCTAGCTTTGTTGACACGTCATCTAATTGCTCAATGACACCTGTCACATCTTGTGCTAACTTCGCTTCTTCATTTGAAGCTTGCGAAATTTGATTCATATTTTCCATCAGTGATTTTAAATTAGATTGAACACCCGTTAATGCTGATTCAATTTTTGAAGTCGAATCATCTGTTTGCTGTGATAATTTACGAACTTCCTGCGCAACGATATTAAAACCTGCACCGAATTGTCCTGCACGCGCTGCTTCAATCGATGCATTTAAGCCTAGCAGATTCGTTTGACGAGAAATATCTTTAATGAGCTTTGTAATATCATTCGTTTTTGCTGAGTCTTGCAAAGCACGCTCGGATTGTTCACGGATTTCCGTGCTTGTTGCGGCCAATTCCTCAGAATGTGAAGCCATTGTGTGGGTTTTACTTTGTAATGTACCAACAATACCACGCACAATTCCGATATATTCTTCTAATTGTCTTTCTTTATCGATCGGTCTCCCAAAACCTAACGCGCCGACTACACGACCATTTTCACGAATTGGAAATGCGTAAGCGTTAATTGCCATCCCGTAAACACTTGCATCTAAATAAATATCTGAATCACGACCGTTTAATGCAGCCATCAAATTTGAATCGCTAGCATTAACTTTGTCACCTTCACGGTAATCTAATTTTAAATTTTCACCTGCAATGTATTTCACTACTCGGTGATCCTTGTCTGCAATCACAACAACTGCTTCTTTTTTTAACGCCATATGAATATAATCAGCCATAATTCCTATTGATTGTATAAATTCCATATATATATAACACTCCTAATTTTCTCATATTCCTATTATAATCGTATCATATTTTATGACTATTAAAAAAAATATAAATACATAAATATTATGATTTTTTTACCATTTCCCTACAATTAAAAACCAAAAAACGTAAGAGCACCATTATTGCTCTTACGTTTCATTTACAAATCAAATAAACTTCACTTTTCCTGCTTCAATCGCAATTTGTGCGTCGTTATGTGGGTACTTTGTATTTTCGATAATTTGGTAATCTTCATGACCTTTACCAGCAAAAATAATAATATCCCCTGGCTCTGCTACGCCAACCGCATGACGCACTGCTTCTGCACGATCACCGATGCATGCAAACTTGTCATGTAACATACCCTTTGCTAAATCGCCCGTAATACTATCGAATTCCTCGTAGCGCGGGTCGTCTGTTGTTAACACGACATAATCGGCCACAGATGCTTTTTCAGCCATTATCGGACGTTTCGTTTTATCACGACCGCCACCTGTACCAACTAAGAAAATTAATTTATTTTCAGGTTTTTTATACGGTAATGCGGCATTGATTGCTTTTTCAATCGCGTCTGGCGTATGCGCGTAGTCGATGAATAGCTGAATCGGTAATTCCGAATCGACTTTTTCCATACGTCCTTTTACCGGCGCTAGCATTTCGATTTGCTCAATAATGGCTTCGATTGGGAATTGACGTGCATAAAAAACAGCTGTTGCTGCAAGTACGTTATACACGTTGAATTCACCTAGTAAATGCATCGCTACTGAGAATGTTCCTTCAGGTGTAATCATATCAAAATAGGTCATGCCATCTTCATAACGGCAATTTTCCGCTTTGAAAATCGCATCATTTTTTAAGCCATACGTCCAAATAGGGAATGGTGTCATCGCTGCATAGCGCTCAGACCACGCATCATCCATATTTAATACAACATGTTTGTTTTTCTCTAAGTCTTGTCCTAGCTGCGAGAACAGTAAGCCTTTTGCGTTACCGTAATTTTCCATCGTGCCGTGGAAATCTAAGTGGTCATGGGTCAAGTTTGTAAATACCGCCACATCATAATCCACACCTGCTAAACGGCCAAGCTGTAACCCGTGTGATGAAACTTCCATCACCATTGCACGGCAGCCTTCCATTTTCGCACGGAAAATCATTTGCTGTGTATTGAGTGCATCACTCGTTGTATTCGCTGATTCATACAGTACACCATTTAAGTTGAAGCCAATTGTACCAGATAAAGCCGATTTCTCACCAAGTCCTACTAAAATATTATGAATAATACCTGTTACACTCGTTTTACCGTTTGTTCCTGTGACACCAATCATCGTTAAATCCTTTGATGGATAGTCAAAAAACTTTGCTGATAAAATACCTAGCGTACGATCTGTGCTATTAACAATTACTTGGGCGACGTCACCCTCTAATTGTAATAGTCGCTCTGTTACAATTACCGTTGCTCCAGCATCGACGGCTTGTTGTGCGTAATCATGACCATCTACCGTATAGCCCTTAATACAAATAAATAAGCTGTTTGGCTGCACGCTGCGCGAATCAATCGCGATGTCTTGAATCACTTTTGGCAATTGCCCTACGATTTTCTTTTGCATCAGTGTACTGAAAAGTTCTTCTGCATACATAATTTGTTCCCCCACATTTGCAATCTATTTGCGAATGAATAATTTCATTTACGATTTTTTGTTGTTTGTACTAAACATCATACTGCTAATATCGAGAAAATTCCATGCTTTTACGTAGGAATCGCGTAAAAATAACAAAGTCAATTTCGATTTCAGTACATAATTTGCGTCTTTTATTCTGTATCTCCATCATATCAAAATTCGCCATTTATCGACATGACGAATTCATGTATCATTAAAAGTAATATTTAACCGTTGAGGTGTATAATGCAACAACATGACGTTTTACAAAAGCGTAATCTTTTTACGCTCATTACTTATTTATTTTCAAATTTAGTCGTAGCAATTACTATTATTTTCCAGCAATTTAGTCACCACTTTGTATACTTATTTTTTTGTGGTCTTAGTATAGCCGTTCTTCTAGTACTTTATTTTTTAAAAACACCACCTAAAATCTTGCAGCTCATTTTAATTATTTCTTGGCACATACTCATTTTTCTTTATAACTTCCAAAGTGAGAGCCCAATTACCCTTTACGGCTTTATTTACTTAATTGGCGCTTTAACGATATATCATTCGTTTAGGATTAATATCTTCAATAGTATTATTGTGTTATTAGAAATCATTTTACTGTTTAAATTTTCGGTATTATCCATATCATTTTTTAAAGCACAGGAAAACTATTTATTTTTCTTTTTCTTATTAATTGTTTGTGTCATTAGTATTACGCAAAGCTTTTACATTAAACATGTTTGGATGAAGATGGAGAAAAAAGCATTAGCTCGCGAGTATGATTTAAATTCAAAACAAGCGTATTTAGGGCTCTTTTTTGAGCAAGCAGAGGATGCGATTGCCGTTTTTGATTTAGAGGATCGTGTCATTACCGTCAACCCTTCGTTTGAAAGGCTGTACGGCTGGACAAAGGAGGAATCAATTGGGCGGTCGTTACCGCTTGTACCACCCGAAAATATCGAGGCTGCCCGAAAACGTTCGCAATTACTGAAGCAAGGCCAAAGCTATCAACTGTTTGAAACAACGGATATGCGAAAAGACGGAACTATTTTCAATGCGCAAATTTCACTTTCTCCGATTTTTAATCCGGATGGTGCAGTCATTGCCGCTTCTGTTATTTCACGTGATATTTCATATATTAAAGAAAATGAAAACCTAGTACGCCAATCCGAAAAATTAAAACTAGTTGGCGAATTAGCCGCAGGAGTCGCCCATGAAATTCGCAACCCGATGACAGTTATTTCGGGCTTTGTACAAATGATGAATGACGATAAGGACTCTCCTTATTACGAATACACAAAGCTTATTCAAAAGGAAACGGAACGTGTTGAATTAATTTTATCGGAATTTTTAGTGCTATCACGTCCACAAGCTACACAATTTGTCTCGATTCATTTAGCAAATACACTTGATGAAATCGCACAATTTTTTCAGTATGAATTTCAAAACCAATCGATTGAGTTTAATATGAATAATCACTATCAGGACATCTTCATCTCAGGTAATGAAAATCAAATTAAACAAGTATTTATCAATCTGTTTAGAAATGCGATGGAAGCTATGCCAAACGGTGGAGCCATTACATTAGATGTTTGCCCAAGTGACGATAACAAAGAAATCTTCATCGGTATTAAAGATACAGGCTGTGGTATCCCGCCCTATGTATTAGAACGTATTTTCGAACCTTTTTATACAACAAAAACAAAAGGAACAGGCCTTGGTATGATGATTATTAATAAGATCATTCAAGACCATAACGGCTCAATCAAAATTCGTAGCCAGGAAAACATTGGAACAGAAATTTTATTATCATTCCCGGTGAATTATCGGTAGTTCATGAAAAAGTAATTCCTTAAAACATGGTTCATCACCATAACATGGGATTGCTCTTCTAATAAAATTCCACTTAATTGATTGGTGGGTTACGGCAATAAAGGCAGTGATAAACTTTTGCCCTCGTTATAAAGTAAAGTGAAGAACACAAAATCAAGCCGCTTGCGCTATCGCGAGGCGGCGGAGAGTGAAAAAGGGATGCTTTCTTAAAGGGATGCTTTCTTTATTGAATAGACTTCAATCAATGGACGGCGGATTTAAAAATAATATATAAAAAGTGTGGTTTTTATTAACGTTGTTTAGAAGCAGCACTGCTTTAGTAAGAACATGCTTTACTTCATCTTTTTTTACAGAAGCTCATTTTATACCAAAGTAGAGTGGCACGGAGCGAAGGGTGAGTTCTAAATAGACTTGCTTCAGCGAAAAGAGTTGTACGGAGTAGAGGGGCGGACTTCTAGGGGATCAGCGTGCGCGGAAAATCCACTAATTATTTGCCGACGTGTTGGCAAATAATTAGTTAGTTGGAGCCACGCCCCCAGAAAAGCCTGCCCCGGAACGCAGTACAACGGACTCGGGTCTA
>SMEP01000091.1_pt1 | contig 22661 bp, 25 predicted proteins | sample 2456231 | NCBI WGS metagenome assembly SMEP01 (sample SAMN10132595, study PRJNA489261) | soil metagenome | isolation source: day1 control-silty clay loam soil ammended with raw manure from dairy cow... | place: USA | collected 2015-05-15
TACACGTTGAAACAAAAACTTCGTTCTGTCATGCGCTTGAAATTTCCTGCCCGGCCCCCAACTGAGAATCTTAACGGAAGGAAATCATGGAACAATTTCACGCCACTACTATTGTCTGTGTACGTCGCGGCGATCAAGTCGCCATTGGCGGCGATGGTCAGGTCACGCTGGGCAATGTTGTCATCAAAGGCACGGCCCGCAAAATTCGCCGCCTGTACAACGACAGCATCCTGGCCGGTTTTGCCGGTGCGACGGCCGACGCATTCACCTTGCAAGAGCGCTTTGAGGCCAAGCTGGAAAAGCACCAAGGCAACCTGTTGCGCGCTGCGGTCGAGCTGACACGCGACTGGCGTACCGACCGCGTTTTGCGTCGTCTGGAAGCCATGCTGCTGGTGGCGGACAAAGAGCACACTCTCGTGCTGACCGGCAATGGCGACGTGCTTGAGCCCGAACATGGCCTGGCTGCCATCGGTTCCGGCGGCTCCTACGCCCAATCTGCCGCCATGGCCTTACTGAAAAACACCGATATGGCCCCTGCCGACATCGTTAAAAAGTCGTTGGAGATTGCAGGCGATCTGTGTATCTACACCAACCAGAACCATATCGTCGAAACACTCTGACAGCCGGATACCCCACCATGTCTACACCTAATATGACTCCCGGAGAAATTGTCTCCGAACTGGACAAGCATATCGTTGGCCAGGGCAAGGCCAAGCGCTCCGTGGCCGTGGCCCTGCGTAATCGCTGGCGTCGCCAGCAGGTTGCCGAGCCCCTGCGCAGCGAGATCGTCCCCAAGAATATTTTAATGATCGGACCCACCGGCGTCGGTAAAACCGAAATCGCCCGCCGTCTGGCCAAACTGGCCAATGCTCCGTTTATCAAGGTCGAGGCCACCAAGTTCACGGAAGTGGGCTATGTAGGTCGCGACGTTGAAACCATCATTCGCGACCTGGTGGATATTTCGGTCAAGCAAACCCGCGAAATCGAAATGCGCCGCGTGCGTACCCAAGCCGAAGAAGCTGCTGAAGACCGCATTCTGGATGTACTGGTACCGCCCTCTCGCGATGCCCACGGCCAACCCCTGCGCGAGGACAACTCTGCTCGCCAGGTGTTCCGCAAGCGTTTGCGTGAAGGCAAGCTGGACGATAGCGAGATTGAAATCGAAATGACCCAGGCCATGCCTCGCATGGAAATCATGGCTCCTCCCGGTATGGAAGAGATGACCGAGCAATTGCGCGGCATGTTCTCCGGCATGGGTCAGGAAAAAACCAAGCCCCGTAAACTGACGGTCAAAGAAGCCTTCAAGCAACTGACGGAAGAAGAAGCTGCCCGCCGCGTCAATGAAGATGATTTGCGCACGGCAGCGGTGGCCAATGCAGAACAAAATGGCATTGTGTTCCTGGACGAGATCGACAAAATCACCGCACGGGGCGAGAGCCAGGGTAGTGGTGGCGATGTATCCCGCCAAGGTGTACAACGCGACCTGCTGCCTTTGGTTGAAGGCACCAACGTCACCACTAAATACGGTGTCGTGCGTACTGATCACATCCTGTTTATTGCCTCGGGGGCGTTCCACCTGTCCCGACCATCGGATCTGATTCCTGAACTGCAAGGCCGTTTCCCTATCCGTGTTCCCTGACCAAGCAATACGCCGCTTTGCTGGGCACTGAAGACGTGCAGCTGGATTTCCGTCCCGACGGTATCCAGCGTCTGGCCGAGCTGGCTTTCGAGGTCAACGAGCGCACTGAAAACATCGGTGCTCGGCGCTTGTACACCGTCATGGAAAAACTGCTGGAAGAGCTGTCCTACAGCGCCAGCAACTACGGTGAACAAAGCGTTGTCATTGATACTGATTACGTGAACAAGCAGCTGCAGGAAACAGTCGCCAGCCAGGATTTGGCGCGCTACGTGCTGTAAGTTCGGCGTTTGTCGGGCACGAAAAAGGGGCAGATTGTTTCTGCCCCTTTTTTATGGTGGCCCAGGCAACATCAACCCGAGGCTGCCCCAGACGGCCGGTCGCAAAACGTCCCCAAGCTCTGGCTTAACCCTGGTAAAACCGACTCTACGAACTTTGGCACCGCCAAATCGATCACATCAGCGGGACCACGCCCTGAGCCGGAAAGGAAAAACCGGGCAGACCCGGTTTTAGCACTCGATGGTTCAAACCAGGCTTACTTACTGATCTTGGTGACCACGTAATCACCACCCTCACGTTTGGCAGTGAATTTAACCTTGTCACCCGGCTTGATGTTAGCAAGCAAGGCCGGATCAATCTTGTACACCAGCGTCATGGCGGGTAATTCCAGATCACTGATCTCACCATGTTTGATGGTGATCTTGCCAGCTTCAGCGTCCAGTCGGCGCACTTCGCCCGATGCACTGGCCTCTTGAGCCTGGGCAACTACGACATACGCCGAGCCTGCCAGCACACCCACAGTGCCCAATGCCAAGGCCGCGCCTCGTTTCGTCCACGTCATCTTTCACTCCTGCAAATTGGGCAGAGCTAAACAATTAGCCCATAATGCCTATTTTCCGACGTCTACTACGTCTATTTCCGATCAAGCATAACGCTAAATCTTTGCAAAAGTATGAGCGAATTTATTAAAGGGTATGTGCTGCGTCCAGCCACCCCCACTGACATTCCGGCTGTTTTAGGCTTGATGCGCGATATGGCTGCCTTTGAAAAACTAGAACATATTTTCAAGGCCAGCGCCGAATCGCTACACAACAGCTTCTTCTCGGGTCAGCCCAGTGCTTACTGTCTAGTCATCACTCCGGAAGATCAGCCCGACACACCAATTTCTTACATTATGTGGTTTTACAATTACTCCAGTTTTTTGGATCGCCGCGGCATCTATCTGGAAGATTTGTATATAGACCCCGCTCACCGAAAACACGGTTTGGGTGCCGCTGCCTTGCGCTATCTGGCTCAATTAGCCGTCGCGCAAGAATGCGGTCGCCTGGAGTGGGTAGTGCTGGACTGGAACCAGAACGCGATCGACTTTTACAAATACCAAGGTGCTCAAGTGCTGGAAGAGTGGCGGGTCGTTCGCGTTACAGGCGATGCCCTACTCAATCTGGCCCAAGGTACACCCACGCCTGCCAAGGCATAAAAGGCCATTATGTCCACACGACTTTCCATTATCAGCACCCGCACGGGGGACGACGGCACCACCGGATTGGGAGACGGCAGCCGCCTGCCCAAAACCGCTCCCCTGATAGCTCAACAGCCATATCGGTGTGTTGCGCAGCATGGCGCTGCCCGAGGATGTGGACAGCTTGCTGTCCGATATCCAGCACGATTTGTTCGATATGGGTGCCGAGCTGTGTATTCCCGGCCATCAGGTCATAGGCAGCAGCCATGTGGAGCGGCTGGATCAAGTGATCCGTCACTACAACGAGCCCTTGGGCATACTCAAAGAGTTTATTTTGCCCGGTGGCAGCCCAGCGGCTGCACAAGCGCATGTGGTGCGCTGTGTGGCACGTCGTGCCGAGCGCACGGTCCTGGCCGTGCCAACAGCCTCGTTGCCGCAGGATGGCCCGCGCCTGTATCTGAACCGGCTGTCGGATCTGCTATTTGTGCTGGCGCGCACCTTGAACCGCCATGCAGGTCGCTCTGACGTACTGTGGGAGCCCAAACGCAGCGAGCAAGACAAAGACTGACACTCGCAAAGCGACAGCGACAGCGACAGCGACAGCGACAGCGACAGCGACAGCGACAGCGACAGCGACAGCGACAATAAGAATAGGGCCCTGTTAAAAAGGGCCCTATTTCTTTTTAGGCCAGATCAAGTCGAGTAATGTCGGAAAACTTCAACACCGGCTGATCCGTCGGGTCTTCGTAGACCTGCCATTTCAATGACAGACTCCCCACCTGAATATCCACGGTAGCCAAGGTATTTTCCGCATCGCTATCGTCAGGTGCGCAGCGCCAGATCGGAAATTCCGCATGGTGCTGATCAGCCAGTACGTTCAAGGGGTCAAGGTCCGCACCCGCTTGGGCCAGTAGCTCCTCACCACGCGCCTGCCGAAACTCGGAGGAACGGGTAATGCGCTGCTCAAACCCTTGCATGGCTTCATGCAACGCATGGTTGGCATGCAGACGGTTTTGCCCAATGGTCTGGACCGAGACCGCCTCGGCACTGAACTCTACGCTCAGTAAACGCGGATCACCACGCTGGGCCAGGCTCAAATGAAAGGCCCCGGAACGGGGATGCTCTTGCAAGAGACTTACCGCCTGATCCAGATCGGGTTGATCCAGCATGGCACGGGTCAGGACCATGCGCGGTACGCCGGGGGCAACATGGCAGGCACGCACATTATTGACCGTCATGGCCAAACCAGCCTGCGTCACGGCAAAGCTGTGGCCTGGCAAGGAGGCGGGGTATAAAAAGGATACAAAGGACATGCCGCTGTCAGGGATGAATTTGGCCACCCCGCAATAGCCGGCAAAGCCTGGATCGCCGTCTTCGTTGTGCACAAGACGGGGCTCGCCCTGATCGGGCATCTGCACGGTGGTGCAACCATCCGGGGCCATAGCCCAAAGATCGCCCCGGCAGTTCCACAAAAACACGTCTTCAAATGGGAGCTCCAAGCCTAATGCCAGGCCCTGGAGCTCGGTCCATATTCGGGGAAAATAGCGCTCGGTGTACTGTGCCAGTTGACTGGCTACAGCCGACCCTTTGTGTTGCATAATGCCTTGCCATGCTGCTGAGCTCAGCAAATAGGCATGCACTGCAGGGGCTCCGAAACGTCCCAAAGAATGGCCAATTTCTTTGGGACCACCACTTAACTCCAGATAGGACAACTTAGCCATCGCGTCTATTTCCAGTAGGCACCCGATTGGTGCAATTGATTTTCAAGCGACTCAATACCGCTTACAGCACGACTGCCCGCTTTGGCCAGAACCTGTTCCAGCAAGACCTCCACCAACGCCTGGGCTGCAAGCAGAGAAGGGAAAAAAGACGGACTGTCGGTTCCAAACAATAATGTGGCATCCGCCTGCTGCGCAATAGGGGCAAGCAAGCTGTCGCAAATAGACAAAATTTGTGCATCAGCCTGCCGGGCGGCACGATGTGCCAGCACGGCTTCCTGGGAATAAGGGGCAAACCCAAACAAGACCAGTACATCCCCCTTTTGCAAGGCCCGCAAATCCATGTCCAAGGTACCCGCTTCGCCACGCAGTAAAACGATAGAAGGCCTAAACAAACGGTACTGATAATGGAAGGCAAAAGCCGGTGAAAAAGAGGCTCTAAACCCAGCAACAAAGACCCGCTTGGCTTTGTTAAGCAGCTCTACTGCTTGCGGTAAACGCGCTTCATTCACTTCGCGCAGCAGCGTCAGATTATCCATTTGCGCTGTCAGCACCTGCTCCAGCCGGTCCTCTTTGCGGCGATTACGCACCACAGCACGCGCCTGATCGGCGTAACGCCGGGCCCCTTGCCCATGCAAGGCCTGAGTAAATACGGCCTTGAACTCAGCCCAACCGCCAAAACCCAAGGACTGCGCAAAACGCAACAAGGTCGCGGGTTGTACTTGGGCTTGTGCGGCCAACTGGCGCATGGACATCAGGGGTACCTGATCAGCATGGTCCAGCACATAGCGCGCGCTTTGTTGAAACTGAGGCGACATGGCGGCAAATGCTGCCTGAATACGCACAGTCAGGGTGCTCAAGGAATTCATGGGCAAACACGCTTTAAGAGGAGGTATCCAGTATATATCGGGTGCAAATGCAGTCAGGACGCAACAGTGAGGCCTTTATCCACCTGCCTCAAGACCTAAAATATGATTTATTTGTTGAAAGTACTATTATATATTCAACATACGTTGAAATCCCTGAGCTTACTTTCTGGATCTACGCCATGACACACGTGTTCCACCGCAACCCCAAACAATCACTGCCTTATGCCGTCAAAGGCGATGGCATCCACATTGTGGACAACAACGGCACCTCTTATATAGACGCCAGTGGTGGCGCGGCTGTGTCTTGTCTGGGTCATAGCCACCCCGCTGTTATCGCCGCCATCAAACAGCAACTGGACCAGATTGCCTACGCTCATACGTCCTTTTTCAGCAGTCAGGCTGCTGAGGATCTGGCGGACTTCCTGACCAGTCGCTCGCCGGGCGATCTGGACCATGTCTATTTTCTGTCCGGTGGTTCTGAAGCCGTGGAGGCCAGCTTGAAGCTGGCCCGACAATATTTTGTAGAGATCGGCCAGTCAGACCGCCATATCTTCATCGCGCGTCGTCAGAGCTACCACGGCAATACGCTGGGTGCCCTGGCTATCGGCGGCAATGAATGGCGTCGCAAGCCTTTTCTACCCTTGCTGGCACCGGCCCAGCATGTCTCGCCCTGCTATCCCTACCGCGATCAGCAGAGCGATGAAAGCGCCGAGCAATACGCCGACCGTCTGGCCCAGGAACTGGACGACATGATTCAAAGCCTGGGCCCACAAAACGTGGCGGCTTTTGTCGGCGAAACGGTTGTCGGCGCGACCGCAGGCGCCTTGGCTCCGGTAGGTGACTACTGGAAGAAAATTCGCCAAGTCTGCGATAAGCACGGCGTCCTGTTGATTCTGGACGAAGTCATGTCCGGCATGGGTCGCACAGGTTATCTGTTTGCCTGCGAAGAAGATGACGTGGTGCCTGACATCATGGCGATTGCCAAAGGCTTGGGCGCGGGCTATCAACCCATCGGGGCCATGTTGGCCAGCGACCGGATTTATCAAGCCATCTTGAATGGCTCGGGCTTCTTTCAGCATGGCCATACCTATATGGGACACGCCACCGCCTGCGCCGGAGCCTTGGCAGTACAAAAAGTGATCGAGCAAGACCAACTGCTGGAAAACGTACGCCAGCGCGGAGAGCAATTACGCCAGGAACTGCATCAGGCCTTGGACAGCCACCCCAATGTGGGTGATATACGTGGTCGCGGCCTGTTCGTCGGTATTGAACTGGTTCAAAACAAAGCCAGCAAGCAAGCTCTGGACCCTGGGCTGAAAACCCATGCCAAAATCAAGCAGCTTGCCTTTGCCCAAGGGCTGATGCTCTACCCGATGGGCGGAACCATTGACGGTGTGCAGGGCGACCATATTTTGCTGGCACCGCCTTTCATCTGCACCGAGACCGATATTCACGAAATTGTGAAACGGCTGACGCTCACCCTGGATAGCATTCTGCCTCGTTAAACCTGCCCTGCTTACGGCTTTCATCCCGCATGGTCATACGCGACGCATATTTTATCCGCTGCATCGCAGACCGACGAATAAGACGCAAGCACCACTACATATAAAGGAGAATCATGGCCCGCCTGCCTTATGCCGACCTGACAACCCCCGAAGCTGCCCCATTGGTCGAACAGATCATTGCTGAACGTGGCAGCGTCTTGCACCTGTATCAGATGCTGCTGCACAGCCCGCCAATTGCCAAAGGCTGGCTGAATCACCTGACCGGCATTCGTCACAACAGCAGCTTGCCAGGTGATGTGCGTGAACTGGTGATCATGCGCGTGGCTTTGTTGAATCGCGCTCCTTACGAAGCCGATCAGCATGCCCCTATCGCCCTGGCTGAAGGTCTGAGCCAGGCTCAACTGGATGCCCTGCCCGACTGGGAAGGCTCGGATCAATTCACGCCCACACAGCGCACTGTGCTGGCCTACACCGATGCCATGACCCGCGATGTGCAAGTAGATAAGGCCGTTTTTCAGGACATACGCCGGTATTTTGATGAACGCCTGATCGTAGAACTGACCGCCACCATCGCTACCTACAATATGGTGTCGCGCTTTTTAGAAGCGCTGCACATTCATTCGGACGACTCGCGCTAAAGCGGAGCCACCCCGGTATCGGCCCTGCTCCCCCCTAAACGCCCCGCCAGAAACTCCACAAACAAGCGCAGCTTAGGAGGCAGATGGCGGGTGGGCGGATACAACGCCCAGAGCGCACCGCAATACTGCGTGCGGAACTCCCAATCGCCCAAAACGCGCACAATGCGTCCTTCTTGTTCCGGTTCCTTGGCCACAAAAAAGGGCAAGCTGCCTACCCCCAGGCCCCGCTCCACCGCATCCAAACGCACGCCAGTATGGTTGGCCGCGTAACGCCCCTTCACCGCCACATTCAGCACCCGCCCGCCTTTACTGAAACGCCAGCGCGAATCGCTGGGTGCCTCACCCAAATAAATACAGCTGTGTTCACGTAACTGCTGCGGGTGAGCGGGCATGCTGTGCTCGGCCAGATACTCCAGGCTGGCATACAGGCCATGACGAATATCGGTCAGGTGGCGGCCCATCAAACCGGGTGGCGGCTGATCGGTGATACGGATGGCCAAATCCAGCTGATCGTCGATCAGGTCTGCGTAGCGATCATCCAGATTCATCAAGACATTCACTTTGGGATGGGCGGCCAAAAAATCCGGCATATGGGGATGAATCAGAAAATGCCCCACGGCCTTGGGCACGCTCAGGCGGAGCTGCCCTTCCGGTTCGGTCTGAAACTGCCCCGAAATTTCCATAGCCGCTTGTGCGCAGGAAAGCATATCGCGTGCATGCTCGTAAATCGCCTGACCGCTATCGCTTAAACGTAGTTTTCGGGTTGTGCGTTGCAACACGCGTGTCCCCAGCCCTTTCTCCAGGCGTGTAATGGCGCGGCTAACCGCCGACGGGGTATAGCCCAGTTGGCGAGCGGCTTCGGAAAAGCTGCCGGTCTCTACCACTTTGACAAAGACCACCATATCGCTCATCAGGGAAGTGAAATTACTTGTGCTCATGGGGAATAAATTATTTCATTGAATTGCATTTATCTTGACTGCTCACTCTGTCTACAATGCCTTAAAACCAACCTACAGGTAAAAAAATGCGAGATAAATTATATTTGACAAGCAATAGCCTTACCTGCGTCGCGGAAATCCTAGAGTGTTATCAATCGGAAAATGAACGCTACGCTGTCAGGCTGGATAAAACCTTATTCCATCCCCAAGGCGGGGGACAACCTTGCGACAAAGGCACACTAAATGGTCACGAGGTTTTGCATGTCGCTCAAAACCGTGACGGCCATGTCCTGCATTACTTGCATAAGCGCCTGCCCCTGGGCCCAGTAGAACAGCAAGTAGACCGGGCGCACCGCCTGCAACACGCACGCTTGCACACCGCCGGCCACATGATTGGTCATTTGATCGAACGCATGGGCTGGCAAGCCCTTAAAGCCCATCATTGGCAGGGCGAGTCGCGGCTTGTGTTTCTGAACTCCAACCATGCCCTGCCCCCTTTTCTGGATGATTTGTCTGATCGCTGCGCGGAGCAGATCCAGTTGGCGCAACCCATTTCCATCAGCTTTCAGGGTGATCAACGTCAAGTCGCCATTGGGAGCCTGGGACATTATCCTTGCGGTGGCACGCATGTTGAAAACACATCTGAATTAAATGAATTGAAAATAATCCGTATAAAAAACAAGAAAAATGAACTCAGTGTCCATTATGAAATACTGGATTAAGGAATAATAAAATTAATCTTGTTTATTATTTTTAGCCATAACTGGGCAAGAAAAACAATTCTTTTAAAGCTGCCGGGGAAGTGAGACATGTATTTAGAGACAGAACGTTTACGAACTGAGCACATGCAGTCCCTGCTTAATGGCGACCTCCTGGCAATTCGGCTATCCCAGTTCATTGATGCGTCCACCTCACAAAAGTTAGGAGCACAGATCATTAACAAAGGCTTTGACCGCTATGTGAATGCACCCAGCATCGGCCGTATTGGCATGGCTTTTTACGAAGCTGAAAACCAGCCCGAGCGCATGGCGTCTTATTTTGAAGGCGTGTTCGACAATATTGACGAGCTGCGCCGCCGCTGCACCCCCTATCTGTCCCCGATTGACTTGCTGCGCTGCACGTTGGACGAGGTCTGGCCCGCCGGGGCCACGCTGGAGACGCTGTACGGCAAAAAAATGTATGTAGGCTTGTCGCGCGTCGTACAGCCGGACGTCCATTTCCTGGCGCATCACGATATTTTGGCGAAAGACGCCCCCGGTAATTATCAAGCCATCAGCCTGCAGGGCCAGTTAGCTGCCAATGTGTATTTGAAAATGCCCGAGCAAGGAGGTGAGCTGCAGATATGGAAAACCGAACTACGTCCTGCAGAATTCGATCAGATGCGTGGCGATAGCTATGGCATCCATCCTGATTTACTAGGCGCACCTGAAGTCCAGATATGTCCCGGTCCGGGCGATCTGATTATTTTCAACTCTCGCAAAATGCACGCAGTCACCCCCGGAAAGGGCGATTTGCGTTTGAGCCTGTCGTGCTTTGTGGGATATCGCGGCCCGGCCATGCCGCTGACCTTTTGGAGTTAATGTGCTGCAAACCTATTGGCCCGAATTCGCTACTCTTGCTTTGATTCATTTTTTAGCCGTTGTTGCCCCTGGTCCTGATTTCGCTGTCACTATCCGCCAAAGTGTGCGGCTAGGCCGCCAGGCTGGTATTGCCACGGCTATTGGTATTGGCGCGGGGATTTCCGTGCATGTCATCTACACCTTGATGGGTGTAGGCGCCTTGCTGCATTCCACCCCTTGGCTGATGAGTGTGGCCGAAGTGGTGGGCGGTGCCTACCTGCTCTATATAGGTTGGGGATTTTTACGACAGGCCAGTACGCCCATAGAGGTGAGTCTGGCCGACTCCGACAATGGCAAGCCTGCCGCTGCCAGTGTGCGCCAGTCCCTGACATTAGGCTTTATGACCAATGCCACCAACCCCAAAGCAACACTGTTCTTTCTGGCTGTGTTCACGACCGTTGTCAGCGCCAGCACACCATTAACGACTCAAATGCTCTATGGCATCTGGATGTGCCTGGTGAATGCAGGCTGGTTTATCGTGGTGAGCCTGATCTTTACTAATCCCGGCGTACGCCAGCGTTTTTTGCGTATGGGGACCTGGTTTGAACGAGTGACTGGAGTGTTGCTGCTGGGCTTTTCTCTACGCTTACTGGTTCATGCGGGGCAACGAATCCTGACCTGAACAGGCAAGTCTGTAGCAGGCTGAAAAAAGCCCCGCCTTACAAGAGGACGGGGCTTTTAACTTAGACCATGGACTCACCCGTTTTACGGGCATTGCGCCAATCTCGAACCAGATTAGCAACCAGCAAGATCAGGATGATGGCCGACAAAACAGGCCACACCAAAAAATAAATCGTCATCATCATAAGATTCTCCTTTGTTGTGCTCTCACCTAATCAGGCGCGCGCGGAAGCCGGTGCGCTTGATTGTCCAGATCCTTTCTTGCCCGGTGCAGGTGTGTCATCGTAGTGAAAAGACTGAACACGCTCGGCCAGCAAGGAAAAGTCAAAACGCTCCTGACTACGTAAACTGATGGCCACGCAAACGACCGCGCTGACGCCATAAGCCGTCAAGGAGCCCATCAAGACAATGTAGTCACGCAAGAAGCCGATAAAGTTAGGCAACATGATGGCGGTAGCAATCACCCCAACTGCAATGGCAATCCGGCTCCGGAAGAAGGCGAACGCCATCAAACCAGCCACCACGCCACCACCAACAGAGGAAGTGATTTCGTAGAACAAAGCCACAGCACCTTCGATAGGAATTAGCTCGAAGCGCACAATGGTGAACAACACGACAGCGCTCAAGACCGACCAGCTAAAGGCCTTATTGGTGACGCGATCCCAGTAAAAGCTGACGATAACCGGGAACACAATCGCCCCCCACAACGCACCCACAAAAACCAGCATCACCAAAATATCCAGACGCAGACTGGCAAAAATCACCCCCACCATCGTGGCCACGACCATCGTGATACGGCCCCACCACAACATGTGAGCTGGTTTTGGACGACCACGGGCAATGTTCTTAGCATAGATGTCGGTCATCATGATGGCCGACAAGGCGGACAAGTCGGAGTCCGCTGTCGAGGACAAGGAGCCCACGACCAAGATGAAGAACAAAGCGATCCCAAAAGGAGGTAGGTACGTCGAGGCCATCTGCGGAATAATATTGTTCATGTTTCCATCAACAGGCTCCAAGCCGGTGAACAAAGCCAGCAAACCCAACATCCCCAGGCCAATCACCACGGCCCCATAGCCAATCGTAGCGGTCAAGAACGTGGGTTTAATCAAATCCTCCCGCACCGCAAACAAGCGCTGGGCGATAGTCTGGTTCCCGATGGCATACGCCAGCACCGCCACAAAATACGGCGCGCCCTGCTCCAAGATCGCTTTAGTGGAATAGAAATTGGATTGCTCCGCATCCAGACGCCACCAGTTGGCCTGGATCATTTCTGGCCCGCCCGCGTTAAAGAAGATCAGCGGAATAATCACCACTGCCGACAGAATCATGGCAACCAGCTGGGCGAAGTCTGTCATGACTGATGCGCGAAAGCCCGACCACAAGGTGTAAGACAGCACGCCCAAACCGGCGATCAGTACACCCTGGATGAAAGACAAGGGGCTAAGAATCGAGACCAGTGCACCCGCAGCCGTAAAGTTCACCATCAAGCTGATGCCACTGCCGACCACGTTGGAGATCGCCATGATCATCTGGCTGGATGAGCCATGCCGCGCATGCAGCACTTCGGCCAAGGTGTGCGCCTGGGGAGCCAATTTACGGAAGCGTCGCCCAAAGGGGTAGATGAACAGGATCATCAAGGCCCCCCATAGTCCGTAATGCAGGGGACCGGACAGTCCATATTTGAAACCCGAGGTCGCACTGGCGTAAAACGACGCGGCCCATACCCAGGTGGCGATCATGCTGGCCGCAGACAGGCCAAACCCCACCGCACTGTTGGACACCATGTATCCGTCCACGTTTTCTTTCTTTTGGCCAATCATGAGCGACATCAAAAATGTCGCGCCATAAAAGCCGACCAATAACAATATGGCCGTTGTTGTTGAAAGCGTAAAAAACTCCGCCTCTTGCATGTCTTTCCCTTTCTCTTCTGCGCAGCGGCCATGTGCAAAGTGGTCGTCGTACGCATGCGTGCCAATTCCGCAGTAACGCGCTGGGCGGCACTGATCCCATGATCAGAACCGGAACACCTAAACCGAACGCGCGCACCAACGCCCCCACCATGGGCAGAGCCCAAAACGGGGAAAGAGCAAGACACAGCGCAAAGTGCCTCACATTACGGCGAGTCTGCGGGCCTTACAGCAAATAAACATGGCCAGAGGCAAGCCGCTCTGTTGCAGGCCGATGTCGGGAGAGACAATCGGCTGGTTGTTCCGCGACCCAAGAGGTCGGGCAAGGTGTTTCGGACTAAAAAGCCGGGTTGTTGTGCAACAACCTGTTGAAGAACAGACCACCATTTTTTATGCAATTTTGTCGCACCTGAACGGCCTGTTCGAGACGCTGATTCGAAGAACCAGAGCCATCAATTATACATATTTAAAATTTAAGGGTCCACATCATGCTGTTTCAGCATCGAGAAAGGGCTTTTCAGCCCTTTTCAGATCAGTCATAGACCTCGTCCCTGCTTAAACTAACGCGCACCAGCTCCTGGCAGTTCAAGGGCACTTTACCCACAAACGCATAGCCCTCGCCCCGCACTGAGCGTATGGGAAGATCCTCCCCGATGGAACTTAATTTGCGTTTCAGACGGCTGATCAAAACGTCCACAGAACGGGCAGTGGCCTCGCGCCCATCCTCCAAGGGGAACAAGCGATCACGCTCCACGGTTTGCGGGCTGGCCGCAAACAGCACCTGGACAATACGCCGCTCGCCACGGGTCAACATGACCGTGTGACCTTGGGGCGTCATCATGCTCCAACCGTCTTCCATCAAATCCCATCGTTGGAGCTCCGGCTCCACGGGTTTGGGCAAAGGAATGACGGTCTTGCCAGTCACTGCCTCGGGGCCGCGCAAGCTTTGCCGCAACAAGGCATAGGCACGACGTCGCAAGGCCTGCACACACGCCACCACCTCCACAGGCAAGGTCTCCTGATCAAAGCAGGCATCGGCTCCCGCCAGCAAAAAATGACCGCGCTCCAAACCGGCCACTTTGCCACCCCGCACAATGATGACTCCCGCAGCGGGGAAGTCCATACGTAAACGATTAATGTGCAAAAACACATTGTCTGCCTGACACGCCAGGGCAAAGACCATCTCGGCACCCGCCGAATGCGCTTGGTACAGGCATTGCTCCATCGCCTCCACCGTCTGAACCCGCACTCCCCACTGCTCGGACTCCGAGGCGATCTGGTGCAAACTGGCCTCATCGTCATACAGCAAGAAAATCTGTTCAACCTTCATAATCCTCATCCTTGCTGGCCCACTGAGGCACTTTGTATTTTTATTAGCCTTTGACCCGCTTCAACAAACGCTGCGCCGCATTTTTTGGTATTTTCTGCAACCACTACATACGTGGCAGTGTGCTCATTCCAAACCGACCTATAGATTCTGCTCATGGTCTCTTCGCTTACAAAAGAACTTAGCCATACGTCTTCCCAGATCGCCACTGCCTCGCGCTGACGTCACAGAGTTTTCAGACACAACAAACCCCCTCACCTCGTCATGGTGATAATTTGAAATTTGCTGTTCAGGAAAGTCTTACCGGATCCTCATCCCTATTCGGATCGTTTTATTTTCTTACCATTTTTTAATAATTACTTTTGAAATTCTACAGAAGCCATTTGAATCACCACAAAACAACAATTTAATAAATTACATATTTCAATTTTGCTTTAAATATTAGTACTGTTCTGCTGGCGGTAGACCGACGGCGACAAGCCGCAGTACTGACGAAAGGCCGTGGCAAAGTTGGCCGGATTCACATAGCCGGACTCAACGGCTACGTTGATCACTGCCATATCAGTCTGTCTGAGCAACTGCTTGGCATAACACATGCGACTAGAGCGCACAAAATCATGCACGGTCAAGCCACAGCCCTCCTTAAAGAGGTCGTTCAAGCGACGCCCCGTGGTTCCAAACATCTTCGCCAGGCTCTCGGCCGTCAAGGAATCCGACAGATTGTCCCGCACGTATTGCTGCACCGCAGCAACCAGATGATGTTGTGAGACCAATCCAGAAAAACTGCCCAAAGCCTTTATTTTAGCTATCCCCCCTCTATTTCCATCCACCTCTTTTAGCCCCAGGTGCAGGCGGATACGCTCCATTACCAATTGCACATTGCTTTGGGACGCAATGAAATCGCGAGCTCCACTACGCAGAGCCATTAACTGACTATCGGCACACGGAACCGCCGATAAAAACACCACTGGGATAGATGAGGTCTGGGGATTGGCACGCAGCATGCGCATAAAAATATCACCACGCAAGCGGGGCAGATTGTATTCACTCAAGACAAAATCAGGCCGTAAGGACAGGCAGCGTGCCAGGCCCTGCTGCGCGTCCAGCGCAAAACTAATACGAGCAAAACTGGTGCGTAACAAGACCAACAAATCCGCTACGCCCGCAGGTTCTGGAGCAATAACCAGAATATGAGCTTCAGACGAGACATACATAAGCAATCCACCTTTGGAGACAGACAAGTTTGTGTTGTTCCAAGCTGATGGTAATTCTAATAATTAAATCTGCTTATTCATTAAGACTCTACTTTTCTGACACTCCATATTTCTATTTATTTCCATAACAAAAGTTACATTATTTCAAATAGTTTCTTTTTAAACCTATTAAACGCTGCCTCAAACTGCAAAGAATCGAAAACCAATCTTCATTACATTCAAATACTTGTCTTTTGTTTCAAATCAGTAAATGAAGTTTCTAAACGATACTTACATGCATAAATAAAAACCCCACCGTAGTGGGGTTTACCAGTAGTAAGCCACCAAATAACTTACTGTTTATGCGAGCTGGCATAGGCAGCCTGAGCCAACACAGCCAAGGGTCCAATCTGACGTACACGCTCAATTTGCTCGGGGGTACGTACATACATACAACCTGCATACGACAGAGCATTGACCGAAATACCTTCGACTAATTCCACACTGCGCGGCACCACCAACATCCAGCCTTGGCCGACCAACATATTATGCGGGGGCAACAAGGTATCCTGGCCCGGCACCAGACTCAATTCTTTACACGCCAGGCGGTAAGCATTCAAAAGACTCTCGCTTAAGGCTGCCGGTTCCTGCGTATCCAGCAGACGGACAAAACAATGCTCAAAGTCCAAAACAGGATGGCGATGGACGCTGCCCGCTTGCGCCTGGGCCGGGAGCTGATCCTGGTAGAGTGCCAGCGAGCCATTATCTGCTGCCTGCGGGATCCATTGGGTGTGTTTATGACGCTGGCTGGCTCCTGCCGGGCCACCGCCGTTATAAAAACCCAAGCCGCCTTGCGCGGCCAGAAAGTCCGCCAGAATCCGGAAATCAATATCGCGCAAAGGGTGCAGCTGCTCGCTAAAGACCTTGTCAGCCAGGACCAGATGCAGATCACAGACCGCAAATTTATTAAGCACAATATTGTGTGTCGCGCTGGCATCGTCCACCGTCAGTGCCGGGGCCGGCGGCAAGAATGGGTTGAAATTGGGGTCCCGTGGCCCCCCTGGAATCGAGACGCTGGCCGCATCTTTCGCCGCCAAGGTAGATACCCAACGCACAAAAAAGCTCAGCCCCTGATCCTGTAGCCGCTCTTCTTGAGCTTGCACGGGCAACAACTCACCACTGGCCAGCGCGGCCTGGCTCAGTTGGTCCAGGCGTTGCAAAATTTCCTTGCTCACGTCGTCTCGCTCCTCATTTGAAGTTGTATAGTGACGCCTTATTGTAGGCAAGAGACGCAAATAAACGCGCATTGCTGCCCTGCCCGAATTTCCCACCATCCCTATCAGGAGTACACCATGTCCGGTATCCGCCGTATTGCCAGCCCATTGCCACTGCCTTTTTCGCGTGCAACCATGGCTGGCGGCTTTTTGTTTTTATCCGGCCAGATCCCTTACGATGCCGCCGGTGAGGTCGTGCGCGGTTCCATCCAGGACCAAACCCACGCCGTATTTGATCGCCTGATCGAAGGTCTGGCTTTGGCCGACGCTACCTTGGCTGATGTGGTTAAAGCCACTGTCTGGCTGTCCGACATGGCTCTGTTTGCTGACTTCAACAAAGTCTACGCCGAGCGTTTTGGCGACACCCTGCCTACCCGCTCTTTGGTTGAAGCCAAACTAGCTAAAAGCGTGGACGTAGAAATTGAAGTTCAGGCCTGGTTGGGCGACCGCGCTTAATCAGCCCTGACACCGACGGGCCGTCACACAAATTAACGCGACCCTGCCAGCGCTATGGCAAACTGAATTTCCCTATCCCAAGGAGAATTTCAATGCGTTTCTTTGCTTTGGCCCGTCACGCTTTACTGGCTTGCTCTTTATTGGGCCTGGGTGCCAGCAGCGCCTACGCAGCGGACACCAGCAAGACCGCAGAACCCACTGCGATCAAACGTTATCTGGGCGACTCCGCCATGCCCTTTTCCCGCGCCGTGCAGGCCGGGGACTTCCTGTTTCTATCCGGGCAAATCCCGTTGAACGAAAAGGGTGAAATTGTGCGTGGCAGCATTGAAGATCAAACCAATGCCACCTTGGACCGGATTGAAGAAACTCTGGCCCTGGCCGGTGCAAACCTGAGCCATGTGGTAAAAGCCACCGTCTATCTGTCTGATATTGCTCTGTACGACCAATTCAACAAAACCTATAAAGAACGGCTGGGCAGCAACTTTCCGACCCGCTCCCTGGTGCAGGCCAAACTGGCTGGTGGCGTGGATGTTGAAATCGAATTTCAGGCCTGGATGGGTGACAAAGCCAGACCTGCCAAACAGTGATACGGCTCCCCTGCTATAGGTAAATCAATATAAGCAGCCCGCTTACTGCCTTGCTGTCTTGTATGGCACACTAGCACTCGTCACAGACCCCATTACCCGCGCCAGGCTTGCTGCCTGGCGTTTTCGTGCTTTACGGAAAATCTCATGATCTACGCGATTACCGCCCTGTTCGCCTTCCAGTTACTAGGCGAGATCCTGGTTCAGACTCTGTCTTTACCGCTGCCAGGCCCCTTGGCTGGCATGCTGCTTCTAGCGCTTGCCTTGCTGATACGGGGCGGCGTACCGGCCTCTTTAGAGAGTACGGCCAGCGTCATGCTGCAGAACCTGATGTTGCTGTTTATCCCGGCTGTAACCGGGGTGATGTTGTATTTTGATCGGGTCGCCGAGGAATGGCAGCCCTTTTTAATTGCCACTTTTGGCGGCACCATCATCACCTTGGTTGTCACTGCGGTGGTGCTCAATCGCCTGCTTAAAAACCGCCAGGAAGAAGAATAATGACGGACGGCCTCTTTCAAATCTGGGTTTTTCTGTCCAGTTCCCCCCTGCTGTGGCTAACCTTGACCTGCTCTGTGTACGCAAGCTCGGTCTGGCTCTATCGCAAGTCCGGTAGCAGCCCGTTTTTGCTGCCTATTCTGGTCTCTGTCGTTGTGATTGTGGTCTTGCTCTTGCTGACCCGTACACCCTACCCCGTCTACTTTGAAGGCGCGAAATTCATTCACTTTCTGGTTGGCCCGGCTACGGTCGCCTTGGCCGTGCCGCTCTATAGCCAATTGCGTCAGCTGCGCAAAATCTGGAAGCCTTTGACGATTACCTTGTTGATTGGCTCGGTGACAGCTATTTTCAGCACTGTGCTGATTGCCTGGGCCTTGGGTGGGTCGATGGAAACTATCATGTCCGTCGCCCCACGTTCAGCCACCATGCCTATTGCCATGGCCTTGGCCGAGCAATTTGGGGGGCAGCCTTCGCTAGCCGCGGTCGCCGTCGCGATTACCGGAATTGCAGGCACGATCATTGCACGGCCTTTGCTCAATCTGCTGCGCATTGATCGCCCTGAAGCCCGAGGCTTTGCGGTGGGCGTGACAGCCCACGCCATTGGCACCGCACGCGCCTTGCAAGTACATGAAACCATTGGGGCGTTCTCCGCCATCGGCCTGAGCCTGAACGGCATCATGACAGCGGTGCTGATTCCCTTTGTGCCTATTGTGCTGCGCTGGCTGGGCATGGTCTAAGGCACGGCAAAAAACGGGGCCCTAGCGCCACTCGTCGCGATAGACGAAACGTGGCATCTGCCAGTTGCGGCGCAGGGCCAGCATACGGAACCCCAAACCTATTACCATAGGACCCAACAAGGTCACATAAGGATTCCAATCCAGATGCTGGGCTCCCAGATACAGGGCGCCAGTCAGCATGGACACGCTGGCATACATCTCTTTACGCAGCAGCAAGGGAATGTCATTACACAAGATATCGCGCAACACACCGCCTGCGCAGCCAGTAATCATGCCGCTTAGCAGCACAACGGTAATCGGCAGCTTCATCTCCAGCGCGATCTGACAGCCGATCACGGTAAAGACCACCAGCCCCATCGCATCGAGCAGCAGGAACAAGCTATGCAAGCGCCGCATAATGGGTGCAATCAAGGCGGTCAGAATCGCTGCCCCGGCGGTGATCCACAGATATTCGGGATGCTGAACCCAGGTCAGCGGATAATGACCCAGCAGCACGTCCCGTACGGAGCCGCCACCCAAAGCGGTGATACAGGCAATGGTGCACACCCCCACCCAGTCCATGTCGCGACGGCCTGCCGCCAGAGCGGCTGTCATGGCCTCGGCAGTAATGGCAATAATGTAAAGAGTCAGTAAAAGCATGATATTTCTTACGCATCAAGCTGTTGAATAAGGCCCCGATAGCGACGCAGCATCAGCAAGCCAGGCACAGCGATAAATACCGTACAGATGAAGAACCCAGGCCAGCCCAGGGACTCGACCAGTACCGGCGTCAAAGGTCCGGCCAGGTAGGTGCGCCCCACCGCCGACAAGGCGGATAACAGCGCAAATTGAGTGGCCGAATAGGTCCGATTACACAAGGCCATCAGCAAGGCGACAAACGCCGCCGTACCCAGGCCACCACACAGATTTTCCAGCCCGACCACCAGTCCCATCAGCCACATGGACGGCGCGGTTTCAATCGCGATCAGCCAATAGCCCAGGTTGGAGACCGCCTGCAAAATACCGAAAATCATCAAGGCCCGGTACAAGCCCAAGCGAGCCATAATGGCCCCGCCCATCAAGGCCCCCACCACCGTCGCGGCCAGACCAAATACCTTATTGATCGTACCGACCTCGGACAAGGTAAAACCCGCGGCCCGAATCAGAAAGGTCGTGGACAGCGCGCCTGCAAAGGCATCGCCCAGTTTATAGAGCACAATCAGCGCCAAGACGCTCCAGGCACCGGGACGCGAGAAAAAATCGGCCAAAGGTGCTACCACGGCTTCGGACAAACTACGCGGTGGCCGGCTTTGCTCCTGGGGCTCCGGGGATACCAAGGTCACCAGCGCACACAGGGCCATGAACACGCCCATCAGAAAGTACGTGTTGGACCAGCCCAACCAACGGTCCGCCAGAACCAAAGCCAAACCACCGGACACAATCATGGCTAGGCGATAACCCATGACCTTGACGGCCGCTCCCGCCGCCCGTTCCTGGGCCTGCAGCACGTCCGTGCAATAAGCGTCAAAGGCGATATCCTGAGTGGCGGACAAGAACGCCACCCACACCGCCAGCAACGCCAATGCCGTCAGATTTACCGAGGGGGAGAACAAGCCCATGGCCGCAATGGAGGCGGCCAGCAGCAATTGAGTGACCAAGATCCAGCCACGCCGCCGCCCCATAAAAGGGGGAGCAAAGCGGTCAATCAGGGGGGCCCAAAGGAACTTGAGCGTGTAAGCTGACCCGACCAGAGTTAAAAACCCGATCTCGGTCAGTGATACATTTTCAACGGTTGCCCAGGCCTGCAAGGTGCCTGATACCAGGGCCAGGGGCAGGCCACTGGCGAACCCCAGAATCAGCAAAGGCAAGACTCGGGGACTGGTATAGACACGGGACACGTCAGGCCTTATTAGCGCTAAGCGGCAAGATGGGGGGATTCAAAACGATACATGGCCAAGGTACTGCGCCAGCCCCGCAAAAAGCGTACCGTGTTGCTGCCATTGAAGGCTGCGCTATCCAGGATACGCACACCCACTGCCTGGGCCAGATCCTGAAAGTCTTTCATGGTGCACAAATGGATGTTGGGCGTGTTGTACCACTGGTAAGGCATTTCACCGGTAACCGGCATGCGTCCGCGCAAAATGCTCCAGCCATGCGGCCAATAACCGAAGTTAGGAAACGAGACGATACCATACCGCGCCACACGCGCCATCTCGCGCAGGATGTGCTCGGTATGGTGCATGGACTGCAGCGTCTTGGACAGGACCACAGTGTCAAACTGCTGATCGCTAAATAGCGCCAGGCCCTTTTCCAAGTCCTGCTGAATAACGTTGACACCCCGGCGTACCGAGGCAATCACGAATTGATCATTCAGCTCCACACCCGTACCCACGATCTGACGCGTATCGCGCAAGTGGGCCAGCAAGGTGCCATCGTTACAGCCTAGATCCAGCACACGTGAACCCGGCTCAATCCACTGCGCAATGCGCAGCAAGTCCGGTCTTAACATGGCGGCATCCACCTGTATTTGCGGCTTAGTCATTCTGCCAACACCCCTGTAGTGCTCGTACGCGCGGGCAAGCCCAAATTAGCGGCGATCTGGTCATAGTATCCCTGCACCACGGCATGGTAACGAGGGTCTTCCAGCAAAAACGCATCATGCCCATGCGGTGCATCAATTTCTGCGTAAGTCACCTGACGTTGGTTACGCAACAAAGCCTGCACCATTTCACGGGAGCGTTCGGGTGAAAACCGCCAATCCGTGGTGAAAGACACCAAGAGAAACTTGGCCACCACTTTTTCCAGCGCCTTGACCAGATCTCCCTGATACGTACGCGAAGGATCAAAGTAATCCAGTGCCCGCGTAATAATCAGGTAGGTATTGGCGTCAAAGTAGCGCGAGAACTTCTCGCCTTGATAACGCAGATAAGATTCGACCTCGAACTCCACCCCGTAGTTGTAGTGGTATTCACCGCCTTGGGCTGGCGCACGTTGGGTGCGGCCAAACTTCTCGGCCATGGCGGTATCGGACAGGTAGGTAATGTGCCCAACCATGCGGGCGACGCCCAGACCGGCTTTGGGCACCACACCGTGCTCGTAATAATTACCGCCGTGAAACTGCGGGTCGGACAAAATGGCGCTACGGGCCACTTCGTTAAAAGCAATGTTCTGGGCAGACAGACGTGGGGTACTGGCAATGACCACGCAGTTCTCTACGCGTTCCGGGCAGCTGATGGCCCAGCTCAGGGCCTGCATGCCCCCCAGGGAGCCGCCCATGACAGCGGCAAACTTGCGTATGCCAAAGTAATCGGCCAACCGGGCCTGGGCGCGCACCCAGTCCTCCACCGTCAGAACGGGAAACTCAGAACCCCAAGGTTTGCCGGTGGCCGGATTGATGCTGGACGGGCCGGTAGAGCCAAAGCAGGAGCCAATATTATTGACACCAATGACAAAAAAGCGATCCGTATCAACGGCTTTGCCGGGGCCGACCATATTGTCCCACCAGCCTATGCTTTTGGGATCGTCGTCGTAATAACCGGCTACGTGGTGCGAGGCATTAAGCGCATGACACACCAGGACCGCATTGCTGCGATCTTCATTCAGGATGCCGTAGGTTTCCACTGCCAGCTCGTAGCTGGGCAGCACTTGCCCACTGCGCAGGTGCAGGGGTTCGTCAAAGGCGATGAGTTCGGCTTGTACAGGG
>SMEP01000072.1_pt1 | contig 22521 bp, 22 predicted proteins | sample 2456231 | NCBI WGS metagenome assembly SMEP01 (sample SAMN10132595, study PRJNA489261) | soil metagenome | isolation source: day1 control-silty clay loam soil ammended with raw manure from dairy cow... | place: USA | collected 2015-05-15
TTTTGCTAATAGCAATTTGTTGAACTGGTAGTGCGGTGCGGTCCACATTGCGCGTTGCAAGCTCAAACACAAAATTTTCTTCATCTTCGGTCATGACGGCATTTTTATCCGCCAGTAAATCTTCCGCTAAAGTACCAATCAAGTAACCTTGGCTATTTTGCTTTGGCCATTCACTTTGGAATTTATGCGTTTTTCGCAGTGCCGGTGTTACGACAAAAACCCCTTCTTCGTTACGAACAATGAGCTGCTGCTCGGTTTCGCCTTGTGGATTTACCGATACGCGGTAATAATCCGGCTTTGTATGCCAAACGTTTACATCATAGGCTCTCGGCTCACCACCTGTACGTACTTCCATCGACGCTGTTAGCTCATACCCTTTTGTGTCGTTCCACTTTTTATTCACATCTTCAATGACTTCCTCTTGTGTAGCTTTGCCACAAGCTGCTAACAATAGACAGCATGCGACAAATATGAGCAATCGAATTTTCAACGCTCCACCCTTTCTTTTCATCTAATTTCGATATCTTAACATATGAAAAGAACAAGGCATGTATGTATTACTGCATTAAGATTACTTGCGCGGCTGCGGTTGTTTTCGTATGCGTAATCGAAATAAAGCCATTGACAAGTGCACCGTTAAAATAGAGCACCGGCTTGCCGATTTTATCTTTTAAAATTTCAATTTGCTGGAGTTCACAATCTTTTCCGATGCCTGTTCCATTCGCTTTTGAATAAGCCTCCTTTGCGGCAAATCGTCCCGCTAAAAATTCTACTTGGCGCGCATGTGGGAGCGTTTCAAAAATCTGCTGCTCTTTTTCGGTTAAAATGCGCTCGACAAACTTCTTTGAACGTAGCATCATTTTTTCGATACGTTCTAATTCTACTAAATCTAAACCAATTCCTTTAATCATCTGAAGGCTCTCCCTTTCTTTTGCACAATCTTCCAATGTATAATAAATCTAATTCGTTTTTTAGGACGTAATCGAGGTGGACTATGTTTATTCGTAGAGAAAATTTTAAACAATACATTACGCTATACCCCGTAGTGTCGTCAATTATGGCCATTAACTTTATCGTCTTTTTACTGACGTTAATTCCTGGCTTCGGCACACAGCTTTTATATGCGGGTGCGAGCGTAAATGGACTGATCGCTGAGGGCGAATGGTGGCGCGTGGTTACCTCTATGTTTTTACACGCAGGCTTTACACATGTACTTTTTAATATGTTCTCATTATTTTTATTTGGTCCTGAGCTTGAAAAAATTGCAGGCAAAATGCGCTTTTTAACGATTTACTTTTTAACAGGCATTTTTGGTGTTGCTGCAACTTATTTAACGCAAGATGCAAGCTATGCGAGCGTTGGTGCAAGTGGTGCTCTTTATGGTATCTTCGGTGCATTCGCTGCACTTGTATACTATACGAGACATTTATTCCCGCAGCTCAAGCAAATCATCCTGCCGTTAATTGTAATTAGTGTAATCATGACCTTTATAACGCCAAATATTAATATTGCTGCCCATTTAGGTGGCCTGATTGCCGGTTTTGTTTTAGGCATTGTGTACTTTAATCCAAAAAACATGCTACGCTGGCGTAAAAAAAATATTACACGTATCAAATAGTAAAACGACCGCTCCTACACTGGGCGGTCGTTTTTCTGTTCATACCAATCTAAAATGCGTTCCACTTCTTGTTGTTCCATATGACGAACACTTGCCGAAGCGCCAGTCATGCCAGACATCACCACAATTTTTGCCGTTCCAATCGTACGACGCTTTTGGAAAAATGTTTGACGACCTTGCGTAACTTGAATACGCTTTTTCATTGCAAAAAAGGTTACTCGGCTAATCATGCGCGATTGAATTGTTATTTGATGCTCGAACAATGTGTAGCCCGTTGTTTTAAACTGCCATTTGCCTAATAAAAGGATCGGGATAACGAGTAACAGCGATAATAGCCCATACGGATAAAAGAAATAGGACACAAGCCCAATCAGCGGGATCAACCAGACGAAATCAATGCGATAGAAAAATGGCTGCGCTTTTTTCGGCGGTACGACTTGAGGTAGTAGCGTAAAATCATAATCCGGAAATAGCTCGATTAATGGCTTAAGCAACTCTTTTTTCGCAATGAGCGGGAATAAAATAATTTTTTTATCCGCCTCCCCACTAAAGCCCCCACCTGCACTTTCAACTGCAACCGATGCCAATCCTAGCAACTGTTGGAGTGGGTTTTCCATAATTTTAATCGCCTGTACACGGTTTAATGGAATCGTTACACGTTTTTTTTCAATGAGCCCACGTGTAATCATTAACCGTTCCTGCTCTTTTGCTACGGTGAAATTATAATAATTTAAGAACGTTAGTCCAACAGAAATCACCCACGTTAGGAGTAGCCCTAGAGCGATTAAAATTGCTACTACAACAAAGCTATATTTCATTATGAAAGCCAGCTCATCATAAATGGCGTCGAACGGAATAAACTCCGCAAACTGCGAAACAACGGCAAATACCCCTGCGAGCACTACGCCGACACCACTTGATGTTGTTGCTAATAAAAGTAGCTCGGGAATTTGCATTTTATGAACCGCTGTTGAAGCAACCTCTTCTGTTACTAATGGCTCTGTGTCATCTAGCGGTACGTCCTTCTGCTTTGCGCGTTTCATACGCAGCTCAATTTCATCAGCTGCCACACGTGTTACCGCAGTTAGCTCTGCTTCTGGCTTCCCATTTTTACTACCTGCTGTTTCTACCTGCACTTCAACTAACTTAAAGATCCGATGAAAAATGCCTTCTTTATAGTTTAAGTTTTGAATGCGATCGAATGGAATATAACGCTTCTTTTTCACAAATAGCCCATATTCGACACGCAGTTCGCTCTCTTCAAACCAATACACGAACGTCCACCATTTAATTAATCCACTAATTATCGTCCAAAGTAAAATGACAACTAAAAATAACAGCGGCACCATTTCGCCAAAAAAATCTTCGCTACGGTAGTCTAAGTTGATATTCCCACCATTCGCAACAAGGATAATCACGATTGGAATAAGTAAGTCCTTTAATGCTTTGACAACATGTATAATGGCGGAAACGGGATGAAGTTTAAATTTCTCGTTAGACATCATCTTCCGCCACCCTTGCTAATTCGGAAATTTTCATACGTAGTAAATCGGCATCTTCCAGTTCAAGCATCGGAATTGTATGCGTTGTTGCTGCTGATGAAATAGAAATATTAGCTAAATTATACTTTTTTAAAATCGGACCTTGTTCTGTATCAACATGTTGTACGCGTACCATCGGGATCAATGTGCGTGTTACTATGAATAACCCGCTTTGAATTTCGATTTCCTGCTCACGTACTTCATATCGCCAAATTTTCCAGCGAATACTTGGGAAAAGGATAATGGAACAAACAATCGATAAAATAACGGCCGCAATCATCGTCCATTGAATCCAAATCGGCCAGTCAAACTTACTTGTTAAAAATACTGCTCCTGCTGCTAATAACGCTAAAATAATTGTCTGAAAAAAGCCGTACAAACGCCAAACTGTTATTGCTTTTTTTGGTAATTGGTATTGTGGTTGTGCTCTCATCGTTTTACACCTCGTTTTCTCTATCTTATTCTACGAACGAGAAACATAATTGTTTCGTTTTTATCATACTATATCTAATTTACACTTACCGGAAACTTTACCAACACTTTATTTTTATGTAGAGCAAAAGCGCTAAAGCGCCCGTTCAGCCCCGACAGACATTGGAGGGCCCGACGCAAAAGTAAATGCTCTACCACTTTTGCAGGAGGGTTCGAAATGTCCAAGGGGCTGGCGCTTTAGCCTAGACGTAGACAAAACTTATGTAAAGTTATCCACAATGCGCTCATCTATAATTTTCTTAACAATGAAAAAACACACCAGCGAAAAATTCGCTGATGTGTTGAAATTTTAAAATTAGTCTTCGCGACGTTGACGAGGACGACGATCACGAGATGCTGAAGGTGTTGATGAACCTTCACGACGTCCGCCAGTGCTAGCGCCTTCACGACGACCAGTGTCACGACGTTCGCCACCGCGACCACCTTGACCACCTTCACGACGACGATCTCCGCCACCACGATTACGGTCTCCGCCACGGCCACCGCCGCCACCACGGTTACGATCATTACCACCACGGCCACGGCCACCGCCGCCTCCGCCACCACCAGAACGACGCATTGGTAATGGACGTTCTTCAGATAATGATACCGGTGTAGCATCAGGCTCTTTAGTAACTGATTTAAGTGCTGCCGCAACTAAATCAAGAGCTTCATGTTTTTCTAATAATTGAGCAGCTAATTCACGATAGCTACCTAAATCATTATTTTGTACTAATCCAGCTAACGTATTCATTGCATCTTCTTGTAAGCCTACTAATGCTTCTTCAGATGATGGTGGACGTAGTGGAGTCATACGTTTTTTCGTAGTTTCTTCTACGATACGTAAGTAACCCATTTCACGTGGTGTTACGAATGTTACAGCAACACCCGATTTACCAGCACGGCCTGTACGACCGATACGGTGAACGTAAGATTCTGGATCTTGTGGGATATCAAAGTTGTAAACATGTGTTACGCCTGAAATATCTAATCCACGAGCAGCTACGTCTGTAGCGATTAAGATGTCAATTTTACCTTCTTTAAATTGACGTAATACAGAAATACGTTTCGCTTGAGAAAGGTCTCCGTGGATACCTTCTGCTAAGAAACCACGTAAGCCTAAAGCTTGAGATAACTCATCAACACGGCGTTTTGTACGACCGAAGATGATTGCTAATTCTGGCTTTTGAGAATCTAATAAACGAGATAACGCATCGAATTTTTCACGATCTGTAGCTTTTACGAAGAATTGCTCAATGTTTTCCATTGTTAATTCTTTCGCTTGAATTTTTACGATTTCAGGATTTTTCATGAATGTTTCTGCAATTTTACGGATTGCTGTAGGCATTGTCGCTGAGAATAGTAAAGTTTGGCGATCAGATGGTACTGATTCTAAAATTGCGTTAATGTCGTCGATGAAGCCCATGTTTAACATTTCATCCGCTTCGTCTAATACTAACGTTTGAACTTCGTCTAATTTTAATGTACGACGGTTAATGTGGTCTTGAATACGACCTGGTGTACCAACAATAATTTGCGGGTTGTTTTTAAGAGCACGGATTTGACGTCCGATTTCTTGACCACCATAAACAGATAATAATTTAACACGTTTGTCATAACCTAATTTATAAAGTTCTTCTGAAACTTGGATTGCTAATTCACGAGTTGGAGCAATTACTAAAGCTTGGATGTTTGGATTTTTAGGATCGATTTTCTCGATTAATGGAATACCAAACGCTGCTGTTTTACCTGTACCAGTTTGCGCTTGACCTAATACGTCACGACCAGCCATTGCAAACGTAACTGTACCTTCTTGGATCGGTGTTGCTTCTTCAAATCCCATACGTTTAATTGAACGTAATGTAGATTCACTAATATTTAATTCTGAAAAATTTGTCAAACTCTTCAATCTCCTTTTTACTTATAAGTTGACAAATGGTTACATTTTCAGATGAAATGGCGGCAAATTTTCGAGCCATTATAAATGGAACGTTTCCGTTACTAAAAAATTATCTCTACTTATGGAACGTAGAGTCTCTTATATGAAAGGAAAGCCCGGTCATTGCCGAGCGGTTCGATTCTACAGTTTCTTATATTGTTAGGCATATTTAAAAAATAGAATAAAACCGTTATCAAAAAAAAGCACTCTTCACCTAAATAGCTTGAAGAGTCTTTGCACAAAATGTATCCATTGCTCTACATAGTCTAACACGGGATTGGTTGGTATGCAATGTTTATGCTTACATGCTTGCTCAGTTATTAATTTCCCTTTAAAAAAATGAAGACTTCTTCGAACCATTTTTGGCAGTCATCGCTATAGCAAATATGATGTTTGCCATGCTTTGAAACGTACACTCTTATGTCTGGCGATTGCAGTAAATTTTCTAAATATGCGGCTGTTGAAAATGGGACAATCCCGTCAAGTTGGCCTTGTACGATAAATGTCGGGCATTTTATATTTTGCATATAAGGCTCTGTTTTTTGTACAACACGCGTAAATTCTACTGTTGCAGATAACGGTACGTGTTTAAATTTAAATTTATAGCGTGCAAACAATTCGTTATCGCCTAATTGGTGATGCAAAAAATCCTCTGCCATTACACGAATATCTTTTACAAGCTGTGGTGGGCTCACATATTTCGCTGCTGCACTGAGGAGGACGAGCTTTTTCACCTGGTAACGAATTGCTAAGTACATCGCAATCACACCACCCATTGAAAACCCTACAACAATAACGTCATCTACTTTTTTCTTCAAATTACGATAGGCAATTTCTGCTTCCATCATCCAGTGCTCCGCCTTGTAGCCCTTCATCGCTAGTTCTTCTGCCGCGCCATGTCCTGAAAATGTCGGGATGCTTAGCACCCAATCTGTCCGCTCTTTTATATAATCTGCAAAAGGTTGCACTTCATACGGTCCACCTGAAAATCCATGTAAAAATAGTACACCTGTTGACATGATTTCACCTAAATTCTCTTTATTAGTAAGTATGCTCATTTTATTGTAGCTTTTTTTACAGAGAATTCCCAAATAAAAAGGCGACGGAATTAGCATGAAACTAATCCCGTCACCTTCTTTTTATTTCGAAACGTTTTCGATAATCGTTTCTAACTTCATACCGCGCGAACCTTTTACTAAGATCAGCGTATCGTTTGTTGCGTATTGTTTAATTGTTTCGACAATCGGTGCATAGTCTGTTTCTGAGTAAACGACATGACCCGGTGCAAACTGCGGCTGTAACTTGTCAAATAGCCACTTCATACGTGGACCATACAGACAAACATAATTTACTTTTTTAGCATCAATATGTGCAGCAATTTCTTCATGCATTTGCTGTTCGTCATTACCAAGTTCGAGCATATCTCCAAGCACGAGCCATTTATCCGCGCGAATCGTTGACTGATTCACAAATTGAATCGCAGCATGCATGCTTGTTGGAGCAGCATTGTAAGCATCGTTAATAAATAGCACGTCACCTACTGGAATAAGCTGCATACGCATATCCGTTAGCACAACCTGCTTTAACGCCGCGCGAATTTGCGCGTCTGTTAAGCCAAGTGCTTTACTTACTAACATTGTGTTTAACGTATTTTTTACTTGGTGCTCCCCAAGTACCGAAATGAAGAAGTCACCTGTAATCGCACCTTCTACGTGGAAGCTACTGCCTTTAGCTGTTGCTTCTATATTTGATGCGACTAAATCAAGACCTGCTGTAAAGCCAACTGATTGCGTTTTTAAATTCGCTTCTTTTGCGACAAGATTTTGTAGTAACGGCTCATCCCCATCAAAGAATAAAACGCCCGTTTCATCTAAGCCTTTAATGATTTCAAACTTCGCTTGTGCGATGCCTTCACGTGAGCCCAAATCTTGCATATGTGCTTCACCGATATTTGTAATAAGCGCATAATGAGGACGTGCGAGCTTCGTTAAAAATTCGATTTCCCCAAAGCCACTCATGCCCATTTCTAATACGGAGATTTCAGTATCTTCATCAAGCTGTAAAATCGTAATCGGTAAGCCTAACTGATTGTTAAAGTTGCCGATTGTTTTTTGTACTTTATAATACGGTGCCAGTGCGCCCGCTAAAATATCTTTTGACGATGTTTTCCCGTTTGAGCCGGTAATGCCAATGAATGTAGCCTGATGCTCGCTACGGTATGCTATCGCCATTTCTTGTAGGGCAATTTCAGGATCGTCGACAAAAATTAACGGGAGATGCTGCGGCGGGTTTGGTTCGTCTTTCATCCATAATGCCGCCGCTGCGCCCTTTTCAAACGCCTGTTCAACAAAGCGGTGGCCATTTACTGCTTCCCCGCGGAATGGAATAAATAAATCACCTTGTTGAATTGTACGCGTATCGATTGAAATACCTGTTACAACCGTTTCTGGGAACGCTTGATTTTCAATGTTTAGCCAGTTTGCTAGCTGTTGTAAATTCTTCTTCACGGTCTACCCCACTCAATCTTTGTTGTATTGAAGTTGTTGTTTTTCTGCATGGCGCTCTTCTGCTAAGCCAATTAATTTCTTGATTAACTCTGGATAAGGCACGTTCGTGTGTTGCCATAATAACGGATACATACTTACCGGCGTAAAGCCTGGTAATGTATTCACTTCGTTAATGAAAATCTCATTATCGTTCGTTACGAAGAAATCGGCACGTACTAAGCCAGCTCCATCGATTGCTTTAAATGCTTTTTTCGCCATTTCTACTAAATTGGCATAGACGTTTTCTTCTAATGGTACGGGAATGATTAGTGCTGTTGAGCCATCTTTATATTTTGAATCGTAATCGTAAAACTCAGTCATCGGTTTAATTTCACCAGCAACCGATACTTTAGGCTCGTCGTTACCTAGGACACCTAGCTCGATTTCACGCGCAATAATACCTTGTTCGACAACGATTTTACGGTCATATTGAAGTGCATATGCTACGGCCTTGTCGAGCTCTTCGGCGTTACTTGCTTTACTGATCCCAACGCTTGAACCTAAGTTCGCTGGTTTTACAAACATTGGATAGCCAAGTGTCTCTTCACATTTTGCTGTATAGTCTGCTTTATTGTTTTCCCATTCTCTACGAATAAAATGTACGTATGGCACTTGTGGTAAACCAGCCATTTCAAATAACTGCTTCATTGCTACTTTATCCATGCCAGCTGCTGAACCTAATACGCCATTACCAACGTACGGAATGTTTAATACTTCTAAAAAGCCTTGAACTGTGCCATCTTCCCCGTTTGTACCGTGTAATAATGGGAAAATCACATCAAACGGCTGTGCTGTATGTGCTGTAATAAATTGCGTTATATTGTTATCAGCTTTTGAAGCTGATGTAAATTGTAATTGTTCGATTGATTGTGCGGCTTCTGTTAATTGAGGTCCTACACGCCATTCACCATTTAATGTAATAAAAATCGGAAAGACATCAAACTCGTTAAAATCTAACGCTTGTGTTACTGCCTTTGCAGTCGACAGCGACACCTCATGCTCGGCAGACTTACCACCATATAATAAACCGATTCTTTTTTTCATTTCGTTGACCTCCAGTTTTCACTACTTACTAGTGTACCATTTCCCTAATTTGCGTTCGAGTATTCATTATTTATCTAGAGCAAATACTCAACTTACTAGGTTTTTGTTTTTTCGAGTTAAAAACACTCACCGCAAAACTGCTGTGAGTGTTAGCTAATTTGTATGAATTCATCATAGCTTAGTTTTAAAATTTCATGTAAATCATCCCATACTTCATCTGGATAATCGTAGTCGCTAAGCGTTCGCACTTCGATTCCATAATGAGCGTTAGGCTTATCTAATTTATAGAGTGACAGTAACGCGCCTTCCTTCACATAAGGTCTATATAATCGCAATGTTGAAGGATCGATTATTGGTGAATTATTTTTGTTTTTTCTTCGCCAAAAACTTCCTGTGCCTTCTTTTTCTTTAATCATTTGATTAAACAAATTCGACACGAGTATTTCAGAATCCCCGATAAAACGATAATAAACTTTCGTCATTTTATCTGCAACGGACGAATAATACGTATAGCGATTTTGCAATTTGCTAAAGAACGGTGTCGCTAGTGGCTCACGCTTATGACTTAAATACAGTAGCTCTGCTTGCTCAATTGGCGTTAAGGCATTGACGTTTTTTTCAGACGTAAAATCTACCCAGCACAGGTCTTGTTTCAAATCACTTTCTTTTTTCAAAAAGGGCGCCATATCTTCATTCGTTACAAAATCGAATTGGGTATGCATATTAAATGAGCCGTCTTCGTAAGCGTGTTTTAACAACAGTATGTTTTTCATCGGCTCAACAGAAGTTACAAATTGCTTTAATGTTAATCCACTATATACGACAAAATGTTCGACATCGTTCATATGTATGTAGATATGATGCATAAAATCTTCTGCTGCTCTCATTTTCTTCGCCACGAAATACACACCCCTTTAATACGAATAATAGATTTATTATATGACTTCTTGTGCAAATTTGAAACATTTTATCCTTCGTTTCGTCCAACTTTTAAGTTAGGCTAATCTCACGAGTTTTTGAATGGTGCTTTTTACTTAAGTTTATAAGAAATCTAACCGCCAACTAGCTTACATAGATTTGAGTAAAGTATTTTCTACAAGAATATGATAAAGTATAAACATCAAAAAGCTTTGCAATTTACCGCCTATTCTACTTTACATTATGTGAAACTTCAATCAGTGAGCGAGGACTTACTGGTTCTTTTACATGGAATCATTTCATAATAAATTTTGGTGGGTTGTGTACCTTCAATTTGTTAGTATCTTTAGGCCCTATTTGGGTAATTAAAAAAACATAAGGTGAATCAAAATGGATACAAACAATTATAATTTTAATAAGCGTTTCGATTGGACGCTTACCGTTATTTTATTTTTATTTCTAGGTGTCAGTTTACTAGCGATTACATCTGCGCAAACATCTGGACAATACGGGGAAAACTACGCATTAAAGCAAGCCGTTAACTATGTTATTTTTGCGATTATGGCGGGCGTGGTCATGTACTTTGACCCAGACCAATACAAAAAATTAGCATGGCCACTCTATGGTGTAGGGATGATTCTCATTATTGCGGTCGTGGCAATCCCGCCATCAACGGGTCTTACAATTGACCGTAATGGTGCGCAAAGCTGGTTCAATACGCCAATTGGTAGTATTCAGCCCGTAGAATTTATGAAAACCTTTTATATTTTGGCAACCGCATACTTAATTAGTAAACATCACGAAAAAAATCCAAATAAAACCGTGAAATCTGATTTTATTCTACTTGGGAAAATCGCTGTAACAATGATCGTACCACTCCTGTTTATTATGCTACAGCCTGACTTAGGTTCGGGTTTAGTATTTCTTGCGATTACGGCTGCACTAGTCATCGTAGCAGGCGTCACTTGGAAAATCATTTTACCGATATTTGGTGGTGCTGCTGTAATTGGTGGCTCGCTTTTATGGATGGCACTGTATATGCAGGATTTCCTTGAACAAGCATTTGGCTTTAAACCGTATCAATTTGCGCGTATTTATTCGTGGATAGACCCTCAGTCATATGCTAGTTCCGATGGTTATCATTTAATTACGTCACTAAATGCCATTGGATCTGGTGAAATTTTCGGAAAAGGCTTTATGGCACGTGAAGTGTACGTAGCTGAAAACCATACCGACTTTATTTTTGCTGTTATTGGGGAAGAATGGGGCTTTGTTGGAGCAAGTGCTGTTATTTGCTTATACTTCTTACTCATTTACCATTTAACAAAAACAACGTTAACATTAAAAGATCCGTTTTGTACCTATGTTTGTGCTGGGATTATCGCAATGATTACATTCCACGTGTTCGAGAACATTGGGATGACGATTCAACTATTACCAATCACAGGTATTCCACTACCATTCCTAAGCTACGGAGGTAGTTCGATGATGGGGAATGCACTCGCAATTGGTCTTGTATATAGTATGAAATTCCATTACCGCACATACATGTTCACATCAAACGATCCGGAAGATGAATAAATAAGAAAAGCGCCAGCCTCGACAGAAGTTCGAGGGGCTGGCGCGAATATCTAGACACTGTTATAACACTTAAACTTTATGCTTTCTTATCTATCTAAAAAACGACCGTGCTTTATTGGCAACGGTCGTTTTTTTAATTTTGCGTTTGCGGAGTTTGTGTTGATGGTGGTGTTAATACTTTTAAAAGCTCAAGACGCGATTTTGTAACCGTCGCTGTAACACCGATTTTTGCTAAATTGGTAACAATCCGTTTTAAATCCATTTCTTTCGCCATTTCCGTACACCTCAAACTTTCCTTTTGTAATTTATATAACGAATTTGATTCTTAAAAGTTTCATTTTCAAAGGTCAGACCTTATACTTCTATACATTACCACAATATTGATATCGTGAAGTTTTCAATTTTGTTAAAAATAAAATGATTAATTAATAAATAACCAAATTCACACGAAAATAAACAGTTATAACATTTTTATTTTTAGGTTTTTTTTAATAAAATTGACAAAAATCTTAAATTTGATAATTTACGCTACGCTAATAGTAAAAACCGATAGCAAATAAATTCTAATCATGTTTAACAAAAATTTCAAGTGGAAATATTGTAATACATGGAACTTCAACATTCGTATGACACCTAAGAATAGCACCTCGACAAAATACGATTTTTTTCCATCTTTTTCGAGAATCTAACTTCATAGGAGGTACTTCATGATGAATAATTATGAAAAAAGTATATATATACCGAAAGAATTAATTAATTTCCATACATGTTTAACACAATCCGCAGAACAGGTGGCGATTTTAAATCCCATAAGACAGCCTGCTTTTATGCATGAAAGTAAATTTGCTGGGTTGCCCCTACTAACACATGAAATGGTGCACCCAAAAGACGATCAAAATCAGTACATGCTGTTTTTAGCACAAATCAACTTTGCTGAAATTAAATTGGAACAACCATTTCCTGAAGACGGCATCCTACAATTTTATATTTCGCAGCAATGCTACGATAACGTTAAATATCGCTCACAATCTGGCCATTTTAAGGTGCAATATTTACCTGAAAATGAAAATCTAGAACACTATATTCACGATTTCACGTATTTAAACGGTGTCAATTTAACGCATTTTCCAATTCAACATGAAATGAAGTTACGTGCAACGACACAATTTGAGCCTGTTTCTGCTACGGATTATCGTTTAAATGATTATTTCAATCCGGAAATTATGCATACAGCTATTACATTAGATGATCGCTCATTTGAGGATATTTATTTAGAAAGCTATTTAGCTGCTGAACATAAAATTGGTGGCTATCCGTACTTTATCCATGAAGATTTCCGTAAGCAATCGTTATATTTACAGCATTACGATACGTTACTATTACAAATTGTTTCCAATGATGAACAAAAAATTATGTGGGGAGACAGTGGCATTATGAGCTTTTTCATTAACTCCGAAAAGCTTGCTAACCGTGATTTCTCAGATATTTATTTCCACATCGAAGAATATGAATAATTAATCTTTCTAAAACACTCGATCATGATTTATCGAGTGTTTCTTTTTGCGCACCAAGTATTTGCGTTATAATAAGGAGCGTAAAAGTAGAAGAAAGTAGGTGAACTTTTTGAGCGCAATTATTGAAAATTATTTTTTAGTTCCAATTGTCATCTTCATCAATATTATCCTTGCGATTACCGTTATCTTTTTAGAGCGCAAAAAACCTTCATCGACTTGGGCTTGGTTACTCGTACTATATTTCCTACCGTTTGTCGGGTTTTTCCTCTATTTATTATTAGGCCGTCAGCTACGCAAAAAGCATTTATTCCGCTGGGATGGTAAAAAGGATATTGGTATTGACCGTCTCATTAAGTATCAGATTGAAGCCATTAAAGAAAATCAGCTCGATTTCCGAAATGATTACGTCCAGGATTATAACCACATGATTTATATGAATTTAACCACGAATAATTCTGTCTTAACGCAAGATAATGCCGTACATATCTTTGATGATGGTTGTGATAAATTCGAAGCACTCCTTAAAGATATTGTTGCAGCGAAAAATCACATCCACATTCAATATTATATTTTCAAACTTGATAATTTAGGACAACGTATCTATAACGTGTTACTAAAAAAAGCTAAACAAGGCGTTAAGGTACGTATTTTATATGATGAAATGGGCTCACGTGATGTTCGCAAACGTCATTTTAAAGAGTTAATTGAACTAGGTGGAGAAGTTGAAGTTTTTTTCCCGTCCATTTTACCGCTTATTAATCCACGTTTAAACTTCCGAAACCACCGGAAAATCGTTGTCATTGATGGCCGCATCGGTTATATTGGTGGCTTTAACGTTGGTGATGAATATCTCGGGTTATCGGACCGCTTCGGCTATTGGCGTGATACACATTTACGTATTGAAGGCAGCTCGGTGCATCCACTGCAAACGCGGTTTATTTTAGACTGGAATCAGGCGAGTGCCAAAAATGATATTCAATATGCGGGGCGTTACTTCCCGATTATTCCGCAAAAAGGAACATCCGCTGTGCAAATTATTTCAAGCGGCCCTGACACAGAATGGGAAGTTATTAAAAATAATTATTTACGCTTAATTTCGAATGCCAAGCGCTATGTGTATATTCAATCTCCTTATTTCATTCCAGATGAATCATTCTTTGATGCGGTTCGTGTTGCCTCACTTGCCGGCATCGATGTACGTATCATGATTCCGAACAAACCTGATCATATGTTTGTTTACTGGGCGACATATTCCTATGTTGGACAGCTCGTTGAGGCAGGCGCTAAAGTTTATCATTATGAAAAAGGCTTTATTCATGCCAAGATGATTGTTGTTGATGATGAGGTAGCTTCTGTCGGCACAGCAAATATCGATGTGCGTAGCTTCAGCTTAAACTTCGAAGTAAATGCCGTGCTTTATGACCGTGCATTAGCACATCGTTTAGCAGAAATTTTTGAGCAGGATATTTTAGATAGCTCCGAATTAACAAAAGAACTATATCTGAATCGGTCAAACGCCGTGAAATTCAAAGAATCGATTTCACGCTTGTTATCACCGATTTTATAAGAAAAGCGCATTTGCGCCCTTTAAGCCCCGATAAGCTTTGGAGGGCCCGACTAGAAAGTAAACGTTTCACCCACTTTCGACGGCGGGACCGAAAAGCTCGAGGGGCTGGCGCGAATGCCTAGACACTGTTATAACGTAAAATTTTATACTTTATCTCTAAAAAAAAGGGGCGTCCCGAAATCACTTTCCGGACGCCCCCTTTCACTATTCTAACCCTAAATATTCCTCTAACGTTACCCCTGCTTCGTAGACTTTCTTAGCTAAATCCCCTTCTAAATAACGGAAATGCCAAGACTCGTACATGAAGCCTGTAATGTCTTCCTTGCCCTCTGGATAGCGTAAAATAAAACCATACTTATGCGCATTATTTACTAACCATTGTCCCGCTTTTGTTTCACCAAACTCACTTGTTAACCATAAATCCTCGCGCCCTTTTTCTCCGATATCAAATGCTAAACCGGATTGGTGCTCTGAATAACCCGGACGTGCACTATAACGGTCCGCTGCATCTTTACTATCCTTCGCTACATAACGGTCATATAACGATGTTTGATATTCGTATGAGCGATAGCCACTAAATGCCACAAGCTCGATCCCTTCCGCTTTTGCTGCTGTCGCCATTTTGTCAAAAGCTGCTTTTGCTGTTGGATCTTCACCTTTATCATAATCCGCTGGTAACGGATTTTTTTTATTCACGATTAATACGCCATTTACGTATGTAGGTTCTGTTGCTGGTTGTTGTCCCTTGATATAACCATTTACAAGTTCTACGTCTTTTGTTTCTGGTTGTTCGGTTGTTTCAGCTTTTTGTTCACTGCTATTTGAAGGAGCTTCTTCATTTGATGCTAATGCCGGCTCTATCGGTTTCGACTTCTCTACTATCTGTGAATCTACCGGCTCTTCATCATTTGTAGAAGATTGCGCAGCATTGTACTTATAATAAATCGATCCTAAAATCGCAATTAATAATACGCATGAAATCGATGCAATGACTACAAATGGACTTTTTTTCTTCTGTTTTGAGTACATATCAATTCGCCTTCTTTTTTTAAGCTTTTATATTATCCCGCTACCATAACGATGACAACTAGTACCGAAAGAATTGCAAAGATCATCGACATTTTTTGCATCCATTTCGCCTCTTTGTCATGTCCTTTTTGTTTAAACGTTCTCGAACGGAAAAGGTTTGTTAATGTAAACATAATCGTCATTGATAAAATGGCCGCATCCATGTTTTGTTTAATAATAAAAAATAGTGCTGATAAGCTCGATGCCGCTACTAAAACAAGCGATATCGTTTTTTCGTATTTCTTCATGAAACTCTCCTTACATGCTATTCATAGTATATTCATGATTATATACCAAAATGAAAAACCCTCCACCCTTTTGCCTCCGGTCATGCACATTATTGCATGATGAATTGCAGATGGATGGAGAGTTACTGTCTATTATTTCGCTTAAATTTAAACTTTTTCGTATGCTACTTCTGCCATTTCAAAGCGGAAAAACTCATGATGTAATTCGTCACGGAAGTGTTTTGGTGTAACACCTGTGTATTTCTTGAAAATACGTGTGAAATAACTTTGATTACAGAAATGGAACTGCTCTGAAATCGATGTAATACTCTTATTTGTGTGGCGTAAATAGTATTGAGATTCTTCTACACGACGCACATTTAAGTATTCTACTAGCGTAATGCCCACGTGTTCACGGAAAATACGTGATAAATGGCTTGTACTAATATGGAAATTTGCTGCAATACTTTCAACTGTTAAATCATTTTCTAGCTCATCATTTATGTACATAATTACTTTATTTACCGTTTGATGACGGAATGTTGGTTGTTTGCGATCTGCAATAAAGTAGACATAAAAATCAATTAGGTCATCCGCAAATTGTAAAAACTCAGCATCCTTCATTTTGTTTTCAACCATATCTGCACATGCTAAATTGAAAGCAAATGCTTTTTTCGAAGGTACCTGATTGTCTAATAACTTGCGTGCAACAATTGAAGATAGAATAATAAAATATTGACGTACTACTTTGATTACTTGTTTACCAAAACGTACAGATAATATATCAATAATTTCGTGCAATGACTTTTTCGCTTTTGCTGCTTCTAAATGATAGACTTCAAATATAAGCTTGGATTCTAAAACAAAAAAGTCCTCGATGCCAGCGTATTGATTAATATTATCAATTTCCTGGAAGTAGCGTTTTGAAATTGTCTCCGATATTGAATGTTGATGTAGTTGCATAAATTACCCCATCTTTCTTCAGAATAGATATTCTGTTACTTATTCGAAAGGCTTTCATTATAAAATGACATGATCTTTCATCCATGCAAATCAGGGTGTTCTATGCACCAACCAATCTGCCTACAATATTAATTAAAATATTATATTACGTTAAGCAATATTATACTTAAAGTTCAGTTTATTAAGTGAAGTGATTATTTATACGTTTCGAGAATTTCATCATACAATATTATGTTTTTGCATATTATTGTTCGTTTTATTAGTAACTATAGTGAATATTACCATATTTTGAGTTTTCCTTTCAACCTAATTTTAACAATTAACCTAGTTCTAAATCATCACTAATATTCCCTTTTTTTGAAAATCTTTTGTTTTTATGACCGAAAATACAAGTATTCATACAGTTTCCATGCATTATTCCATGTAATTATTATCCAAATAATAATTCTTAAAAAGTTCACTTTACTTTATCGCAAATAATTTTTATAAAATAAAAAAAATCTTCTTAACCTAATTTCTTTAAATATGTAGTAAAATAGTTCATAATTGTATAAAATGCTTATGAAGAGGTGTTATAGAGTGGATCCAAAACAAATTGAAGAAATCATGGAAGTCATTAAAGAATTTTTCCCCGAAAATACGTCAATCGCTATTTCAGACACAAATGAGTATATATACTACCAAGCTAGCAAGAAGGTAGATTTGAAAATTAAGCCGGGTGATCCGATTAAAGAAGGCTCAGCTGCTCATAAAGCATTAACGTATGGTCAAAAAATCAATTCATACATCGAGTCAGATGTATTCGGCGTTCCATACTACGGTATGAGTATTCCATTAATTGAAGAAGGGGAAACAAAAGGCGCGATTACAGCCATTTTCCCACAAAAGCCATCACCATTCTTAACAAATTACATTACCGTTAAAATTGATGATTGCTGGTACCCAATTAAACACAATCAAGTGATTTATCTTGAAACGCAATTACGCAAAACATTTGTAAAAACGATGCACCGTGAAGGCTACCATCGCTTAAATCTAAGCGACTTAGAGCTATTTTTAGCTCCTGATTCTTTCATCCGCTGTCACCGTTCTTACATCGTCAATATTGATTTCATTGAAGAGATTCAACCAGATTCTCATTCTACATTCTTATTAATTATGAAAGACGGTACACGCATTCCTGTTAGTCAACGTTATGCAAGTTACTTCCGTCGTTCACTAGGATTCTAATATAGAACAAAGGGCTTGTCCGGAAAGTAATTTCCGGACAAGCCCTTTACGTTGCATCGTGGAAATTTATTCTGACTACCATAAAAAGCAGCTCTTAAGCGGCTACATAACAGGTGATTTATGCGTTGTTCTAAGAGTAAATACTTCTAGAACAGCGCTTTTTTTACCTCCGTGTCATATAACAGCGTGTCTTTTTACCCCTTTTTTCAGTCACTATTGCATATATTTGCTAGGTTATACCGAATGTCCATTAAATTAAAAAACCGAATTTCGTCGAATTTGATTACTTTATTCTCTAAAAGCCCATTTTTAAGCGCTTTTATACCTTATGACAAGCAAATGTGACAATTTGATGATATTATTAGCTTAACTGTCAGTGTATTCTCTGACGTAAAAAACAGAAAATTCCAAAAAATTTCCTGTTTACTCAGACCATCAAAAACTTTTTAGGGGGATTTTTAAATGGATTTACGAGTTGAGAAACGTTTAGGCTTAAAAGAATTAGTAGGTAAAGTAATGTCTGCACAAGAAGCAGCTGCTTTAATTGAAGACGGTTCAGTAGTGGGTATGTCAGGATTTACACGTGCTGGCGATGCAAAGGTTGTTCCTATGGCATTAGTAGAGCGCGCTAAAAATGAAAAATTCCAAATTGATGTATATACAGGGGCTTCTTTAGGTCCTGAAGTTGATAAATATTTAGCAGAAGCTGGTGTAATCCGCAAACGCGGACCATTCCAAGCAGATTCTGGTACACGTAACTTAGTAAACGCTGGTAAAATGACTTACGTTGATGCGCATCTTTCTCACAACGCTGAGTTAGTACGTCAAGGTATCATTGGCCCAATCAAACACGCAATTATCGAAGCAACAGCAATTACTGAAGACGGTATGATCATCCCAACAACTTCTGTTGGTAACTCACCAATCTTCGTAGATTATGCTGAAAACATTATTATCGAATTAAACATTTCACACCCAGAATCATTGATCGGTATTCACGACATTTACATTCCAGGTGAGCAAGGTCAACGTGAAGCGATTCCAATGACAAACGCGGAACAACGTATCGGTACAATCGGTATTAAAGTGGATCCAGCTAAAATCCAAGCAATCGTTATTTCTGAAGAGCCAGATGCACCTTCAATGATCGTTCCTCCAGACGAGGAAACACAAAACATGGCAAACATTTTATTAGACTTCTTCCGCGAAGAAATTAAAGCGGGTCGTTTAACAAATGAATTAATGCCATTACAATCTGGTGTAGGTTCTGTAGCAAACGCTGTACTTGACGGCTTCGCTGATTCAGAATTCGAAAACTTAGTAGTAGCTTCTGAAGTATTACAAGATGCAGTATTCAACTTAATCGACGCTGGTAAAGTTAAATTCGCAGCAGGTGCTTCAATTACGCTTACAAAAGAATTACAAGAAAAAGTATACGGTAACCTTGAAAACTACGCAGACAAAATCTGCCTACGTCCACAAGAAATCTCTAACCACCCAGAGCTTATCCGTCGTTTGGGCTTAATCTCAATCAACACAGCTCTTGAGTTAGATATCTATGGTAACGTTAACTCTACACACGTATCAGGTACAAAAATGATGAACGGTATCGGTGGTTCTGGTGACTTCGCGCGTAACGCTCGTCTTGGTATCTTCGTAACGAAATCATACGCGAAAGCAGGCGCGATTTCTTCAATCGTACCAATGGTTTCTCACGTAGACCACACTGAACACGATGTTGATGTAATCGTAACAGAGCAAGGGATCGCTGACTTACGTGGCTTAGCTCCAAAAGAGCGTGCTGCTTTAATCATCGAAAACTGTGCACACCCAGATTACAAAGAGCAATTATGGGATTACTACAACCGCGCTGTAGAAGCAACTGGTAACGCGCAAACTCCTCATATCTTAGAGGAAGCTCTTTCTTGGCACGTAAACCTTGCTAAAAACAAAACAATGAAAAAAGAAGTAGTTAAAGCTTAATTTTAAATTTTAAAGGCCATGAAGTCCGTATTAACGGGTTCATGGCCTTTTATTATTTTTTTTGTTTAAAATTGTAATCATTAATCGTCTTTTGTGCGCCACCTTCACTGATGAACTTGTTCTCATCAACTTGTAGCGGATTAGCAGCCGCTTCAGCGATATCTGCAATAATACCTATTTCGTTACCAATTTCCACATTCTTTTGTTCATTCATTCCATTTGTTGTCTTCGTTTTAGCTCCATTAATAAAATCCATCGCCATATCACGATTTTCCTTTTTACTTAAAAAGGATGCCGCACCTGCTAATAATCCGGCCATTACAACACCTTTACCCTTTAATTTTGCCATAGTAAATTTCCTCCCAACTTTTATATTCGTTTACACAGTGTAATTATTTTAAAACTTTTTACACTATGATTAAATTGCTCTTTTTAGGTTAAATTATAAATAACACTATTTGGTAGTGGCTTAAAGATGCATCCTAAAGGAGTGTTAGCTATGTTACAAAATGAAGAAATTTGTTATAAAGGAACAGAGATTGTTGCACTTCTTGGTGCTGCCACACTAATGACCGCTATTATCTCCCTATTCATTGGATTATAAGCATAAGAAAAAGCTGCGCGAGACAAAATCGCACAGCTTTTTTTTATGCTTTTACATCATCGTATGCATCACTTTTTTCGAAAGCTGATACAACGTAGGAACAAATTGCATTCATTTTTAAATTATTTTTGCGTGCATAGTCTGCTGCTGCGTCTAATAGTTTTTTGGCTACTCCTTTGCCTCTTAACACATCAGACACATACGTATGATCCATGTTCATGACATTGTCGCGTACTACCCATGTGATCTCTGCTACGCGCTCTCCGTTTAGTTCATACTCAAGTGCGCCGTGATTATTCCCCTTATCGCTATACGTAAATTCCATGTTTTCCCCTCCTTTGTATTAGTTTCAATATAGCATAATTCAAATTTTCTAAAAAATAAAAGCACCCATTATTATGAGTGCTTTTCGTCATTTCTATTCTTTTGAGAACCAAGAAGAAATGGTATCAATTAAGCTATTGAAGAAGTTTTTCACGCTTTGCCAAAAGCCTTCATCCTCTAAAATCGCACCAAATTTTTCATTGAACTTCGTCGATAAATCCGATAGTTGATCAGACCATTTACTGAAATCAATATTTAAGTTACTAATACGATCCATTAAATCTACTAGTAATTGGCGGTCTTTATCGCTTAAGTTAATTTGGAATTTTTCTAACTGGTCTTCCACGATTTTCTGTACTTCTTCTTTTGTTGCTGGTTTGTTTTCAGCGATTACCTTTTTAATTTGTGTTAATAATTCAGCTACTTGCTCGTCTGTAACCCCTGCAGATTCTGCAAGCGATGTCGCTACTGATAACTCGTCATTGGCAACGTCTGTACGCTCGATATCAAGCGTTTCACCCGTCTTTACCTCGTAGGCTTTATAGATCCCTACTAATGCCGAATGCCCCGTCACAGGCTTTGGTGCGGCGATTTCTACGATAGCATCTTCAATGCCTGCTGTTAACATCGCACTTGCATACATTTCTGATGTTACTTGTGTAATATTTTCTGGTGTTACGATGCTAATCACGAGCCCTTTGCCTTCATCTTGACGTGTAATTTTCGCCGATGAGAACATACGAGAGCTTGGGTTTGAATCTTTAATATATTTGGCTAAGTCTTGTCCTGAAATTGTAATTTCGTCTACTTCTGTTTCCTTGTCTACACGTAAAGCGGTTTTTACGATTGCTTTTTCATCTGCAGATAAGTTACTTCCATAAACAACAATTGGTACCCCTAGTTTTTCGTTAATCGGATTTTTCGCTGTTGTTGCAGCAGAAGCATTAAACGGTAGTACGATTGATATCATTAATGCGAATACCGCCACAAGCGCGATCCATTTTTGTTTCATGTTTTGTCCCCCTTCGAAATGTATATGCACACACATGTACATTCATTTATTAATACGAATAAAAAAAGTAAAAGGTTGCATGTTCGTCGCCTTTTACTTTTTTATCGTAACTATTTGTAACTACTTAAACAATTTCTGTCCAGCCGTCTTGTTGGTTAATTTTACGGGCTTTCATTAATGTACCTAACGCACGTTTGAACGCACCTTTACTCATGCCAAACATTTCATCGATTTCTTCTGGTGTTGATTTATCACTAAATGGCATTTTGCCGCCAACACTTTCTAAGTAAGCAAAGATTTTTTCTGCATCCTCACCTAAACGTTCATGCTTGCGCGGTAAAAATGAACCGTTTAATGAGCCATCTTCTTTT
>SMEP01000201.1_pt1 | contig 22348 bp, 22 predicted proteins | sample 2456231 | NCBI WGS metagenome assembly SMEP01 (sample SAMN10132595, study PRJNA489261) | soil metagenome | isolation source: day1 control-silty clay loam soil ammended with raw manure from dairy cow... | place: USA | collected 2015-05-15
GATCAAACAGATTTAGTAAATTTCCTTATAACCTTCAGGGCGAGTTTTAAAACGGCGGTGGAACCACATATATTGGGTCGGTGCGATGCGTAGCTGCTGTTCAATTATCAGATTCACGCGAGTAGCATCCTCGACTTCATTCTCACTAGGGAAATTCTCCAGTGCCGGTTCAATCAGTACATGGTAGCGTGGATTTTTGATATCGCCATGACGATAGAAATATAAAGGAATCGCAGCAGCTTTGGTCATTTTCAGTAAACGACGGTGCGCGGTGACGGTTGCCGCCGGTACACCAAAGAAAGGTGCCATCACCCCTTGTTTTAAACCATAATCCTGATCCGGACTGTACCAGATTGCATGGCCTTTTTTCAGATTACGTACCAGACCGCGCATATCATCATGATCAATTTGATGGGCATAAATCGTGGCGCGACAACGGTAAATCAGCATGTCCAAAAGTGGATTATTCTGTGGGCGATACACCACATCCGGTTCAAAATATTGTGCACACAGATATCCACCAGCATCCAGTAAGGTCGAATGCGTGCCTAGTAACAGCATACCCCGGCCTTCGGCTTGAGCATTCTGAATATGTTCCAGTCCTTCAATACTGACGCGATCCTGAAACCATTTCGGACTGTACCAGGCATTTAAGGTTTCAAAAACCCCCAGCATTTGATCGATAAAAACCTGACGCGCATTGTCCTGTATTTGCTCGGCAGACCATTCAGGAAAACAGACTTCCAGATTGCGCAGTGTGGTGTCGCGACGTGAGGGCAGATACTTAAAAGACAGATGGCCCAGCAGATAGGCCAGACGATACTGAATGGCCCATGGTAAAATCGCCAAAATCATCAGGAAAATAATACCCAGCCAATTGCCCCAGTATCGAGGTAACAGGAATGACCATTGAAATTCGCCGGGTTGATATGCAGGCTGGGTACTCATAGAACAATATAGGGCTAAAAGATTAAGTGCAGTCTAACAGAGAAGATTCTTGAAATAAAAAAAAGCATCTGTACGAATACAGATGCTTGAGCAAATACTCGTGGAATATTTAGCCGTTGCTAAGGTTATCCAGCTCTTCCCAACGTTCTAATTTTTCCAGTAACAGTTCATCAATTTCTGATAAACGCTGAGACAGTTGCATGGCTTTATCGGAATCACTGACAAATAAAGAGCCATCAGCCAGTTGTGCATTGATCTCGGCTTGCTCTTTTTCCAGCGCTTCCATTTCAGCCGGAAGTTGCTCGAGCGCGCGTTGATCTTTGTAGCTGAGTTTGACTTTTTTGGCAGCAACGGGTGCGGCTTCAGCTTTGGCCATGGCTTTTTTCACGGCACTTTTTTGATCGACCACGGTTTGATCCGGACGCTGTTCAAGATAATCCTGATAACCACCGACATATTCGTCGATATTGCCTTTACCATCAAAGACCCAAGTTGAGGTCACCACGTTGTCCATAAAGGCACGGTCATGCGAGATCAATAACAAGGTGCCTTTGTAGCCACCGAGCATTTCTTCCAGTAACTCTAGGGTCACCATATCCAGATCGTTGGTTGGTTCATCCATCACAATCAGATTCGATGGTTTCAGCAACAGTTTCGCCAGCAAGATACGGTTGCGTTCACCACCAGACAACGCTTTGACTGGGGTACGTGCACGTTCTGGCGAGAACAGGAAGTCTTGTAAATAGCTATAGATATGACGACGGTTACCATTCACATCCACGTGGTCAGAGCCTTCAGAAACGTTATCTTTGACCGACTTTTCCAGATCCAGTGCATTACGCAGTTGGTCGAAATAGGCTACTTCCAGCTGTGTACCGGTTTTCACCGTGCCGCCATGCTCAAGCTCGCCCAGAATGGCTTTAATCAGTGTGGTTTTACCGACACCGTTATCACCGACCAGACCGATACGGTCACCGCGTAAAACCAGTGCCGAGAAGTTGTTAATGATCGGTGCATTGTCACCGAATTTCACACTCAGGTTCTCAATCTCAAAGACCAGTTTGCCGGAACGGTTGGCATCCTGAGTCGCCATCGCCACTTTACCTTGTTGCGAACGGCGCGCTTTGGATTCTTCACGCAGTGCTTTTAGAGCGCGAACACGACCTTCGTTACGGGTACGGCGTGCTTTGATGCCCTGACGGATCCAGACTTCTTCTTCAGCCAGCTTTTTATCAAACAGCGCATTCTGCTTTTCTTCAGCTTCCATTTGCATGGCTTTGAGTTCTAAGTAACGTGAATAGTTACCTTCATAACTGCGCAATTGACCACGATCCAGTTCCACAATACGGGTGGCGATGCTATCGACAAAGGCACGGTCATGCGAAATGAATAACAGAGTTAAATTGTTTTGATCGAGCAGGAATTTTTCCAGCCACTCGATACTTTCAACATCTAAATGGTTGGTCGGTTCATCCAGTAATAAGACATCTGGCTGAGTCAGCAAGGCACGTGCCAATAGGACACGACGCTTACGACCACCCGACAAATCGGCAAGATCTGCATCTGGGTCCAGCCCCATTTTGCTTAAAATCGAATTGACCTTGGTTTCCAGCGCCCAGCCATCGAGCTGGTCCATTTTGTGTTGCAGATTGCCCATGCGGTCACAAGCGTCCATATCGCCCAGCACACAGGCTTCACTGGCTGCATGGTAGGCACGCAAAACTTCCGACGCTTCACCGGCACCGTCAGCCACGATATCCGCCACTCGGCCTGAGTCCATCGGTACATCTTGCGCCAGCATCGAAATCGTGATGCCATTTTGTAATGAAACTTCGCCGCTATCCGGCAGTAAACTTCCTTCAATCAGCTTAAGTAAGGTAGACTTACCCTCACCATTACGGCCAATCAAACACACTCGTTCGCCGCGCTCCAAGTTAAAATTCGCGCCGTTGAGCAGGGCGGGTCCACCAAACGCAAGTTGGACATCCCTAAGGGTAATATAGGCCATAATGTTTCCTGAAATCCCCAATGAGGACTTTAAATGACTAAACAACAAAATCTAAATGATCAGGCGTCATTTTCCGCACCCATTGAAGATTTGCAAGTGCGAATTGCATTTTTAGACGATTTAGTTGAACAGTTGAATGATCAGGTGGCTAAACAGACTCTGGAAATTGCCGATCTGAAAAAGCAAATGAGCCTGTTATATCAACGTGTTGAGTCCTCAGACCGCTCTGAAGGAATTGCGGATTTTGATCCAGTTGCTGATCGTCCGCCACATTATTAATTTGCAAGCAATCATTTAATAAAACCCTTATATTTGATAAGGGTTTTTTATTGCAGCTGCTATTTCACCGATGATTCGATTCATTTAATCAGCTCTCAGCCTGGAATCTAGCGATTTCTGACCTGCTTGCAGCAAGATCAAATATGTAATCTTCCACTCGGTTGGAATCTGGTAAATCCGCTGCAACCCGAATATTCACCATGAAATTATTTGACCTTTCACTCACTTCCTACTCTAATACTGGCTTTCAGGTACATTTCAGAAGCTTGTCCCATGCATCCAAAAGTTGTTCTACTCGACCTCGAAAATAATTTTCCGACGGCCAAGTTACTGCGTGAAATTGTGACGCATTATTCCAGCCTGTATCTGTTTAATTGTGCCGGAACATTTGAATTTTCATTAGAAGATTTAACCGAGCTGGCCGGCTGGATTGCGAGTGGACAGATCATCATTCTGGATACACCTGAATCGCCCCAGAAAGAATATGAATATGCGGTCATTGTCGGTCAGCTGATGGCGTTGTTGGAGCCGGAAACCGAAGTCGAGTTGATCTCGGCGATGGACAGCAGCGAGATGTTGCAGCAGATGCTGCAAGCCTCTGATATTAAATGTAGCCTGATTCAGATTCAGCCCGATGAAGTCTCTATTCCAGCAGAGCATGTTAAAAATTACCTGCCTAGTCTGGAGGCGATCCGCAACAAACCGGCCTTGCAACTGGTGAAAAAGTACTGTGATGCTCTAGGGAAAATGAGTGGTAAGCCAAATACCTTGGAAACCTTAAAAAATTCAGTTGCCAATATTCTGCACGTCATGCCCGTGAAGGCCCAGCATGTGGTCGGCATGCTGATTAACCTGAAAATTGTCAAACGCTATGATGAGCAGATCAGCTTCCGTAAAAAAGTCCTGAAACAGTGGCTACAGCTCAATCTGGATGAACAAGATCCGCTTGAAAATCCAAAACTGGATCAGGTCATGTCCCGGCTCAAAGTTGATGATGCTCCAGTTGAAGCATTGCAAACTCCAATTCAGTCAGCCCAGCAAGACCTGTTTAAAAACTTTAACCGGATTGATCCAGTGCAACTGGAAGTCGCACGTAAACTGCGCGAACTTCAGGGCGACAAACCCAAGGATATTTATGAATTACGTGATTTGCTAGAGCAGCTCTTTCCTCAATCGGATATCCGTCTGCTGCTGAAAGAGCTAATTGAGAAGGGTTATATTTACTGGAATGGTCACGAAGTTTTATATAGTCATGAAATGTTCTTGAATTAATTTTATCGTGCAAACTTGCGTTTTATATTGTGCTTATGCAACTCTAATAATAGAACATAAAGGTTGAACTATGGAAAACACTGGAATTTGGGTAGCGGTGATCATCATCATTTTTGTCATGGGGTCAATTTTTGGCTTACGTGTCAGCCCAAGAGAAAAAGCGCTTGGCATCATGCGTGACAAAGCCCGCAAAATGGGTCTGCATCCACGTTTGGTGGTTGCACCCGACTGGACCAAAATTCCAAAGGCCACTGAAAGTCGTGCCAGTATGGTTGCGTACTACAGCGTACTCATGCCAGATGCGCGTTTACCCTTGATGCGTGCCCGTGTTGTCGATAATAAACTCGAAATTGTGCAGGGTGATGAGAAATTTAAAGATTTTCCCATTGCATTAAAAGGCATTTATGCTATTGATATGCAGGCCAACTGTGTCGGATTGTATTGGGATGAACATGCTGATTTAAGAGCAGCCCAACTCGACGATATCAAAGCACTATTACACGCTTTGGCTGAACTTTAATTTAGAAATAAACAGGATTAACGGTTAATTATGGCGAACGCTCCTCGGTCCACATCAAAAAGCAGCACAGCAAAGTCTCCCGACGCTGGAAGTAAGCGTGCCTTAGTGATTGTGGAGTCGCCTGCAAAAGCGAAAACAATCAATAAGTACCTTGGTCCAAACTACATCGTAAAATCATCAGTCGGTCATGTCCGTGACTTGCCAACAGGCGGCTCTGCCAAATCGACAGAGAAAAAGCCGGCGACACGCACCAAACTGACAGATGAACAGAAAGCTGAAAAATCACAGAATGCGTTGATTAACCGCATGGGTGTCGATCCGGAACATGACTGGAAAGCCAAATACGAAGTGCTTCCTGGCAAAGAACATGTGGTTGCCGAACTGAAAAAACTGGCAGCGCAAGTCGATGAAGTCTATCTGGCAACGGATATGGACAGGGAAGGGGAAGCGATTGCCTGGCATTTAAAAGAAGTGATTGGCGGCGATGAGTCACGTTATCAACGTGTGGTCTTCAACGAAATTACCAAAAATGCCATTCAGGAAGCCTTTAAGCATCCTTCACGTCTGGACACCAATAAAGTCAATGCCCAGCAGGCACGCCGTTTCCTGGACCGCGTGGTCGGCTTCATGATTTCACCACTCTTGTGGGAAAAGATTGCCCGTGGCCTGTCAGCCGGTCGTGTACAGTCGGTTGCGGTGAAACTGGTGGTTGAACGCGAACGTGAAATTCGGGCCTTTATTCCTGAAGAATACTGGCAGGTGTTTGCCGATACCAAATCGAAAAAAGATGACATCCGTCTGGAAGCAGTCAAGCAAAATGGCAAGACTTTAAAGCTTCGTAATAAAGACGAAACGGATGCACTGTTAAACCTGATTAAAGATGCGGATTATACCGTTTCTGCCCGTGAAGATAAGCCAACCAAAGTCAATCCAAGCGCGCCCTATATCACGTCAACGTTGCAACAGGCGGCCAGTACCCGTCTCGGTTTTTCTGTGAAGAAAACCATGATGCTGGCACAGCGCCTGTATGAAGCCGGTTTCATTACCTATATGCGTACCGACTCGACCTTCCTGAGTGATGATGCGGTAAGCATGGTCCGTGGCCATATCGAATCAGAATTTGGTGAGAAGTACCTGCCGGCCAAACCCAACCGCTATGGCAATAAAGCCGGCGCGCAAGAAGCGCATGAGGCAATCCGTCCATCTACTGTGGGCCTCAAAGGTGACAGTCTGGTCGGTGTGGAGCGTGATGCACAGCGTCTCTATGACTTGATCTGGCGCCAGTTTGTGGCCTGTCAGATGACACCGGCTGAATACCTGTCTTCAACCATTTTAGTCAATGCCAATGGCGTAGAACTGAAAGCCAAAGGCCGGACGCTGGTCTTTGATGGTTTTACCCGGGTGCGTGGTGCCAACAAAGCGGATGACGATATTCTATTACCGGCAGTGAAAGTCGGTGAAGTGCTGAAACTTCAGAAGCTTGATCCATCTCAACATTTCACCAAGCCACCAGCTCGTTTTACTGAAGCCTCACTGGTCAAAGAACTCGAGAAAAAAGGCATTGGCCGTCCATCGACCTATGCTGCAATTATCTCGACCATTCAGGATCGTGGTTATGTGAAGCTCGATAACCGTCGTCTCTTTGCCGAGAAGATGGGTGAGATCGTCACCGACCGTCTGGATGAAAACTTCAATAACCTGATGAACTACGCCTTTACCGCAGATCTTGAAGGTCAGCTGGATAAGGTGGCAGATGGTGAACGTAATTGGAAAGAGCTGTTAGACAGCTTCTACGGCGATTTCAAGCAGCGTTTGACTACGGCACAAGGTGAGAACGGTATGCGCCGTAATCAGCCAGTGGAAGTGGATGCGGTACATTGTAAAGAATGTGAGCGCCCAATGCAGATTCGTACCGGAACCACAGGCGTTTTCCTGGGCTGTTCTGGTTATAACCTGCCACCGAAAGAACGTTGCAAGGGAACCTTGAACCTGACCCCAGTCGAGTCTTTGGCTGCACTGTCTGATGATGATGCGGCCGAAACCGCTGACCTGATGTCGAAGAAACGTTGTCCGGTGTGTGAAACGGCAATGGACAGCTATGTGATTGATGGCGGTCGTAAACTGCATGTTTGTGGCAATAACCCGGACTGTGATGGTTATGAACTCGAAGAAGGAGAGTTCAAGATCAAAGGTTATGATGGCCCAACCATTCCATGCGACAAATGTGATGGCGAAATGCAGCTTAAAACGGGTCGTTTTGGTCCATACTTCGCCTGCAACAGTTGTGACAATACCCGTAAAGTATTAAAGAGTGGTCAGCCGGCACCTCCGCGTGTCGATCCGATCAAGATGGAACATTTGCGCTCGACCAAGCACGATGACTTCTTTGTGCTGCGTGATGGTGCGGCCGGTTTATTTTTGGCTGCCAGCAAGTTCCCGAAAGTGCGTGAAACACGGGCACCGAAAGTTGCCGAGATTCGCTCTGTGGCTGAACAGCTAGATCCGAAATATCAGTTTATCTTGCAAGCGCCTGATGCAGATCCGGAAGGTAACCCGACTTTGGTGAAATTCAGTCGCAAGAACCAATCGCAATATATTGGCTCTGAAAATGCGGAAGGCAAGCAAACCAAATGGTCTCTGGTTTACCAGGATGGAAAATGGGTTGAAGCCTAAATAAAGTTTAAACTTGAAAAAAATGCTGACGAAAGTCGGCATTTTTTATTTATGATGTGTCGATATTTTAAAAAAAATAAATAAGGTTGCTTGGGGATATGTGGAAAAAGATTCGGATTCTGATTTTATTAAGTATTTTATTGATCGTTGCAGTCAATGCCTATCGTGATCAAAATCAGAACTGGTCAAAGCCGGTCATGGTTCTGTTGCATCCGATTAATGCAGATGGATTACCGACCACACAGCAATACATCCAGCAACTGTCAGTTCAGGATCTAGAAACGGCAAGAGACTTTCTACAAAAATCAGCACAGCAATATCGGAATCAACCCACTTATTTTTATTTTAATTTGGGTCGTGAGCTTAAAGTTTTACCGCCTAAAGTCCCTGAGCAGGCCTCAATTTTCGATACTGTTGTATGGAGTTTAAAGTTTCGATTTTATGCCTGGAAACAGCAACAAAGTTCGGACCCTTCTGCCAGTCTGACCCTGTTTTTAAATTATTATGATCCGGCACAAACCCGGCAATTAAAGCATTCAACTGCCTTGCAAAAAGGCCGGATTGGTTCGGTCAACCTGTTTGCCTCTCAAAAGCAGTCTGAACAAAATAAAATTGTTTTGGTACATGAGTTACTGCATGCCTTTGGTGCCAGTGATAAATATGATCTGGCCACAGGTCAGCCGATTTATCCAATAGGTTATGCATTTCCAGATCAGCAACCTGTGTTCCCACAAGCCAAGGCAGAACTGATGGCAGGACATATCCCGCTGTCCGAAACCACGAGTAAAATGCCGGGATCTCTGGATCAGACCCTGATTAATGAGATCACAGCAATTGAGTTGGGCTGGAAATAAAGACTTGTAGATTCTCTTGGATTTATCCAGAATCTAGACTTTATTGATAGATAAAAATAACCATATGCCGCTTACTTTTGTTCTTGCTCCAGATTCCTTTAAAGAAAGTATGAGTGCTGAACAAGCCTGTCAGGCCATGCAGCGTGGCATTCAAAACGTGTTGCCTGATGCTTTGTGCATTCATGTTCCTATGGCGGATGGAGGGGAAGGCACGGTCGATACACTGATCTCAAGTTCAAAAGGACAGCGCATTCCCTGTGAAGTGACAGGGCCATTGCCTGATCAGCGCATCCAGACGTATTTTGGCGTAATTGATGCAGGAAAAACCGCAATCATTGAAATGGCCAAAGCCAATGGCATAGATCTGCTGGAAGCTGCAAGGCGTAATCCTCTGCTGACCTCAACCTGTGGCACAGGAGAAATGATCAAGTCTGCGCTCGATTTAGAGGCCAGTAAAATCATCATTGGCTTGGGTGGCAGTGTGACGAACGATGCCGGTGCGGGAATGGCACAGGCTTTAGGCGCTCGGTTTTTAGATGCCCAAGGATTAGAAATACAGGCTTGCGGTGGAAACCTGGATCAAATCATAGCAATTGATTTATCCGAACTGGATTCACGGCTGGCGGATATTGAAATTATCATTGCATCGGATGTGAATAATCCGCTGTGTGGACCCAATGGTGCTTCAGCGATCTTTGGCCCACAAAAAGGTGCGACACCGGAAATGGTCAAGCAACTGGATCAAAACCTCAGTCATTTTGCCGATCTGGTTGCTCGGCACATTGGACGTGATCATCGTCATGTTGCAGGTGCGGGTGCGGCAGGTGGACTCGGTTTTGGCTTAATGGCATTCACAGCTGCTTCTATTCGATCAGGTGTGGAACTCATCATTCAGCAGACAGATTTAGCCAATAAAATAGCTCAAGCCGATTATGTTCTGACCGGTGAAGGCAAGCTTGATCATCAAACTAAGTTAGGAAAAACACCATTTGGCGTGGCACAAGTAGCGCAAAAATTCAATAAACCGGTGCTTGCATTTGCTGGACTGGTGGGCGATGGGATTGAGTCACTATATGAGTCTGGATTTAGTCAGATTATCGGGATTAATCCACCAGATTGTAGCCGGGAAGAAGCCTTAAAAAATGCGGAAGTGAATCTGGAAAAAGCAGTGTCCAAAACAATTAAAAATATTGAGGAACAGCGTATTTAGTTTTCTTTTACAAGATCGTCATTGCTGCACAAGCTTTACGTAATGGCAGATAATAACGCATAAGCAGATCTTGCTTTTCATGGATGAGAAGCACTGCTTCGCAAGGTAACTGAGGGTATGTCCCTATATCTCAATCCAGCAGACGGCATCCATGCTGTCGACCCTATAGCAAACAAATCAAGAGATAAAATTTGCTGCTGTTTCAGGGCGGATGAAAAGCCATAATTATAAGAGCGATCTGCTAAACTACAGCCATCCACAAAACGATGAGTGAAAATGAGTTTAGCCAACCTGATTGATGAATTAAATCCCCAACAAAAGCAAGCAGCGACCACAGAAACAAAACATAGTCTGGTGCTGGCCGGGGCAGGTTGTGGCAAAACCAAGACCATCGTGGCACGTGCAGCTTACCTGATTGAGCAGGGTGTACCCGCCAACCAGATTCAGATTCTGACCTTTACCCGCCGTGCAGCCAGTGAAATTGTAGCGCGGGTGGAATTAGCCTTGGGGGATCAAGCCAAAGGTTTGCGTGCCTCGACTTTTCATACTTTCTGTATGTATCTGTTGCGCCGTATTCCGAAGGCCTTTGGTCTGGAACAGTTCTCGATTATTGATCGTGATGATCAGTTGATGATGTTCCGTCTGATTCGTGGCCGTGATGACAAGAAAAATCCCAATCATTTGCCCAAGCCACAAGAACTCTGCGATTTATATTCCTTTGCACGTAATACTCGGCAGAAGCTCAGTCTGGCACTGGAAAAGCAGATGCCGGAATATTTGGCGCTGAAAGATCAAATTGCCGAGATTATGAAAGAGTACGAAGCACGTAAGCAGGCACGCAGCTTTCTGGATTATGACGATATTCTGGCGGTGGTGGCGACAGCTTTGGCACAATCAGAAGGCTTGGTCGATTATGTGGCTTCAATCTGTCGACATATGCTGGTCGATGAAATGCAGGATACCAATCCACTGCAATGGGCCTTGCTGGAGCCGCTGAAAGACCGGATCAGCCTGTTTTGTGTCGGCGATGATGCCCAGTCGATTTATGGTTTCCGTGGCGCAGACTTTGAAAATATTCATCATTTCAAAGAACGGGTACCAGATGCGCAGATTTTTAAACTGGAAAAAAACTACCGCTCGACCCAGGAAATTCTGGATCTGTCCAACTGGCTGCTGGATCAGTCTGAAATCAAATATAACAAACGTCTGGAAGCTTATCGTGGCGAGGGCCTAAAGCCGCGCATGCATATATTTCCGAATGAGTTTGATGAAGCCAAATGGATCGCAATTGATATTAAAGAGCGTCATTATCTACAGGGCAGCAAATGGGGCGAACATATGGTACTGGTGCGTTCCAGTTTTGCCGCGCGGCATATTGAAGCAGCCTGTATCGCGGCCAATGTACCGTATCGATTTATTGGCGGTATGAAGCTGCTGGAAACGGCACATGTCAAAGATTTGCTCAGCATGCTGCGTGTGGTCGCCAATCCGCTGGATGATATCGCCTGGATGCGTTTCTTGACCCTGTGGAATGGTGTCGGTGATGTCGGTGCAAGCAAGCTGGCGCAACACATTTTGCTGGAACCTGAAATCGATAAAATCTCCGATAAACTGGAGAAATTTGGCAAGATACCTCTAAATGCGATTCTGATCATGAAGCAGATGAGCGTGCTGAAAGGCGAAGTGCAGGCTTGTGTCAGTCTTGCGATTCAGGCAATTGAAACACAACTGGCAGAGAACTATAAAAAAGACTGGCCACGTCGTCAGGGTGATTTTGAACTGGTGAAACAACTGGCCTCCAAGCATTCACAACTAAGTGAATTTTTAGAGGAATATGTGCTCGATCCAGTGTCGATTTCGGAAATTGAACGCCAGTCCGATCATGATGTGGTGACCCTGATTACCATTCATTCAGCAAAAGGCACCGAACAGAATGTCTGTTATGTGGCCAATGTCACGCCGGGAAATTATCCGCATGCACGCGCCCAAGGCGACTTTGATGATGTTGAAGAAGAACGTCGTGTGCTGTATGTAGCGCTGACCCGGGCCAAAAATGAATTGATTTTGACCAAACAAAACCTGAATCACTGGGCGCGGGAAACGGTCGATGCGCAGGGACGTAAAGTCGCAAGTTATTTCTTGAATGATCTCACCCGGCATTTATGCACCACGGAAACCCATTACAAAACCCGGCAGCAGACCGTGAAAAGTGCCTTAATTGAACGTCAATCGATTAATTTAGATTTTGGCATTGATCTCGATTAAACTATAGCAAAGTTGTTGCATACAAAAAGTAGAGTAGGCGCGTGCTTTTTGATATTTTTTGCCTATCTTCTTAAGGTTATCAGATGAAAATTTTAGTTCGTAATTTAGAACGTACGGTCACAGAAGCCGAGTTGCTGAAGTTGTTCCAGGAATATGGCACAGTGAATACTTGTACTTTGGTGCTCGATGCGGCAACCGGAAAATCAAAAGGCTTTGCCTTTGTAGAAATGCCGCATGCACGTGAAGCCATCAAAGCCATTAAAGGCCTGAATACTTTGCGTTTGCACGGACATGGAATCCGGGTAAAACAAGCAGAAGATAAGCCCGAGGCTTAAACTGGAAAAGGAGCACTTGATATGCTCCTTTTTTATGGCTGAAATTTAACCTTGTTGTGCTCATGGTTGTACTCGTGCAGGCAGTTAGATTTTCTGGATTTCAGTACTGGATGGATTCAGTTTAAACATGTTTTGATTGCGAAATGAAAGCGAACCTTTTACTTTATAAAAGCCAAAATTTGTTTAAAACCTTAGGAAATATCAATGACCCGTGTTGCTCGCTATCATGCGGACCGTACCAATCAAAAACTGTATTTTGCCCGTCTTGCCTGTCAGCAGGCAGAGCAAACCGAGCATGTGCAACAGGCTCAGGCACAACGTGAGGCGACTGTGTTTCATTTGCATGGCGCTTTATTGGCATTTTTGCAGGAACTGGTGCGTTACTATCGCCTGAATGATGCCAATCCGACGTTAAAATCGATCGAAGAACTAATGGCAGCCAAAGGCCAGATTTCACCCGAAGTAGCCGTATTACAACACTTATCCAAGAGCGGATCGTCTGTGCCAGTATGCGCCTGAACCGAGTACACCGGAACCCGAAGACGAAACCTCCTCAAATCTCATCATTAAAGTCACACAGTCTCCACAAGCATGGTTACCTGATCCTGCTATATTAAGAGAATGGCATCGTGACTTAACACAACTCATCGATGGTTTTCGCAATGAGATGATTGAATTTTAATCGGATCGACCGTACTTGAAATTAGAATTTTTAACCCTATATCAATTACTCTAATGATGCAAAGTGCACCCGGCTCTTTGCCACCATGTTGAACATGGAGGATATATGTCTATAGAACAGTTGAAAGACTTATTTGGTAATCAAGACGCGATTTTAGAACTCGTTCAACTTGAAGGTGGTGCCTTGGCTTTACGCAATGCAGGTTCGCATAAACAGCCTTTGGTCATGATTCAGTTTAATGACGAGGTGAAGGCTCTACTCGGAGAGCAGACGCCTGTGATTGCGCAGCAGATGATTCAGGCGGCCCTGTATGGCTTGCTGGAACAGCAGGTCAATGAATGGCAGGCTGAAGTCGTAGATGAAGAGCCGAAGTATATGAGTTAAGATTACAATGTATTCAAAAGCACACTATCGGTGTGCTTTTTGATTTTAAAGGGTTGGGGAATAAGTTAGATTTTAAGTACGAGCTCAAGGTGAGTTTCAAGAAATGAAAACCTCGTTTCTTTGATTTTACTCCTGATGATTTGAAGTCAGCTTATTACAAAAAATCTTGTGATTATGCATAAAAAAAGTTGCCACATTGGGCAACTTTTTTTATGCAGAGAGATTAATGAGAAGGGGGATGCTGATGCGCAATTTCGATCTGGTTTAAAATATGATTACTCATATTTTTCGCCATTTCTTCTTTGGCATAATACACCGCGCCGATATTATCACGACGGATCGCTTCAGCTTCTTCCTTGCTTTCGGCACAGACCAATACCTGAATTTTCGGATTCAAGGTCTTGGCAATATCTACAATTTTATGAATATCGATGATATCCATAGGGGAAATGACCAGTAAGCGCGCATGTTGAATATGCGCCTGGATCAAAACACCGGCTTCAGTCGCAGCGCCTGAAACCGCGGCAATACCTTTTTCACGCAGATTTTCGACAATATCGCGGTTTTCTTCTGCAATAACCACCTTGATATTTTCTTCCATTAATGAGCGGGTAATACGACGACCCACTTCACCATGACCAATCAGCACCACCTGATCACGCAAGTAATCCTGTGAAACTTCATCGGGTAACATTGCCAATGGATCACCACTGCGTTCCAGTAAGCGTGCCAGGGTCGAGCGTTCCCGAATCCATTTTTGTACCGGTTCAATCGCGGAGAAGATAAAGGAATTAAGAGTGATCGAGATCAATGCACCCGCCAGAATCAGGTTTTGACCTTCTAGTGAAAGCAGATTCAGTGACACCCCAAGTGCTGCCAAAATAAATGAAAATTCACCAATCTGTGCCAGCGAAGCGCCAACAGTCAACGCGGTATTGATTGGATAGCGGAAGAACAATACCAGTGCCATTGCTGCAAGAGTTTTACCAATCAGAATAATGCCGACGACTGTCAGCACATGGAGTGGCTGTTCCAGTAAAATACGCGGATCAAACAGCATGCCGACAGAAACAAAGAATAAGATTGAGAAGATTTCACGCAGCGGCAAGGTTTCTTGTTCCGCGCGATGACTGAAATCTGACTCTTTCACCACCATCCCGGCAAAGAAAGCCCCCAGCGCCATAGATACCCCAAAAACCTTATAGGCCCCAAAGGCAATCGAGATGGCCGCAGCGACCACAGTCAGGGTAAACAGCTCACGAGAACCCAGACGTGCCACGACTTGGATGATCATCGGCACCAGACGTTTACCAATAATCAGCATAAAGGCAATAAAGCCTGCGACTTTCAGCAGGGTAATGCCTAAAGTGGCCCAGATATTTTCATCGCTCGCACCTTCAAGTGCTTGTCCGCCTAGAAGTAAGGCAGTGGCCGGCAATAATACCAAGGCCAAGACCATGACCAGATCTTCGACCAAAAGCCAACCGACGGCAATCCGGCCATTAATTGAATCGAGCAGACCACGATCACCGAGTGCTTTGAGTAGAACCACCGTACTGGCACAGGATAGGCTTAAACCGAATACGAGCGCAGAGCCAAAGCTCCAGCCCCATAACATCGAGACTCCCACTCCGAGCAGAGTGGCGACTGCAATTTGCAAAATTGCACCGGGCAATGCAATCCGCCGCACCTGCATCAGATCACTTAGCGAGAAATGCATCCCGACCCCGAACATCAGGAACATGACACCTAATTCTGCCAGCTGGTTGGCCAGATGAATATCGCCGACCACACCGGGTGTATTGGGACTAATCAGAATGCCGGCCACCAGATAGCCGATAAGTGGAGGGAGGCGCAGACGTGCAGCGATATAGCCAAAAACCAGGGCTAAGCCAAAACCAACAGCCAATAATATAATGAGTTCTACGTCATGTGGCACTAAATACTCCTTTAGTTAGGTTTGCTGGGAAATAAGCACAAAAAGTGCCAAAACATGTAGAAAGTTTATCAAGTGGGGTAAAAAAAATGCAAAAAAAAACGACCTGAAAGGGTCGTTTTTTTTAAAAAGCCAAAATTATTTGATTTTAGCTTCTTTGAAGATTACGTGTTGACGGATTTTTGGATCAAATTTTTTGATTTCCATTTTTTCCGGCATAGTACGTTTGTTCTTAGTCGTGGTATAGAAATAACCTGTACCAGCTGAAGAAACTAAGCGAATTTTATCACGCATGGTTCAGACTCCTTAGATCTTTTGACCTTGAGCACGTAGGTCAGCAACAACCTTTTCAATGCCCAATTTGTCGATAATACGCATACCTTTAGTGGTTAAACGAAGACGTACAAAACGTTTTTCGCTTTCTAACCAGAAACGGTGGTGGTGCAGGTTCGGCTCGAACCGGCGTTTAGTTTTGTTGTTGGCGTGTGAGACGTTGTTACCAACGACTGGACGCTTGCCGGTAACTTGGCAAACCTTAGACATGGTGTAACTCCATTGATTTAGCCAACAGCAAATCTGTATGGCCAGTCAAAAATAAACGGATTGAAATCATTCAAGGGGCGTTTTATATCAAAAATGCGCTTAAAAGACAAGCGATTTTCGTCAAAACGCAGCACGAGCTATATCGATAGCTCATGCCTTGATCATTTAACGGAGAAGTGTCTTCGAAATCAGCTTGTGAATCGGTTTATTGAACGGCGGCAGAATGTATTTCAAGCTATACAGCTTGGGATTCGACATTACCGAGCGTTCATGCGACAAACTGAAGAAGCCTTCTGGACCGTGATATTTCCCCATACCTGATGCACCGACACCCCCAAATGGTAGATCGTCTTGTGCAACATGGGTTAATACCGTATTTTGCCCGAAATGCCCTGAATGGGTACGCTGTGCGACATAATCGGCACGCGCTTGATCAAAGTCGAAGTAGTATAAAGCAAGTGGGCGTGGACGGCTATTAATAAAGTCGATAACTTCATCAATTTGATCATATTCCATGATTGGCAGCAGTGGACCAAAGATTTCATGCTGCATGATCTGCATGCTTGGTGTGACATTGGTCACAATGGTGGGGGCAATTTTACGCAGATCAGCGGAATTTTCATGGCGCGGATTGATTTCAATAACATGAGCACCCTGTTCACGTGCATCATCCAGATAGCCTTGCAGACGGTTGTACTGTTTGTCATTCACAATCGAGGTGTAATCCTGATTATGGGTGATATCCGGATACATACTTTCTACGCAGGCTTTAAAATGATCAATAAATTCTGCCGTCTTGCCACGAGGCAGGAACATATAGTCCGGTGCGACACAGGTTTGACCGGCATTCCAGAGTTTGCCCACTGCAATCCGCTGTGCGACATCACGCAGATCAATTGATGGATGCACCAGCACTGGCGATTTACCCCCCAGTTCCAGAATCACCGGAACCAGATTTTCTGCTGCGGCTGCCATCACGGTTTTACCCACAGCAGTCGAGCCGGTAAAAATCATTTTGTCGAAGGCTAGACGACAGAAGGCATCTGAGATCACACCGCCACCATTAACCACTGCGACCAGTTCTTTCGGAAAGGCTTCTGCCAAGGCTTTTTCAAGCACTTCACCAAACGCAGCCGATGCGCTAGAAATCTTGATCATGGCGTGGTTGCCGGCAGCCAATGCACAAATGAGTGGGCCAATGGACAGCAACAATGGATAGTTCCACGGTGCAATAATCCCAATCACGCCCAAAGGCTGATATTGCACCCAAGCTTTGGCCGGTTGATGAATAATGCCGACATGACGCTTGGAGGGTTTCATCCATCGGGTCAAGTTTTTGCTATAATATTTGATATGTTCCAGACAGGTGAGCAGTTCACCAATTTTGGTTTCCCCAATCGAGCGGTTACCATAATCCTGATTAATTGCCTCTGCAAATTGATCTTGATACTTAACTAAGATACGCTTAAGTCGAGCTAAACGATCGATGCGTTCCTTTGCCGTCGGCAAAGGATAGTTTAAGTAAGCATGTTTTTGTTGTGCCAAAAGCTCATTTAAGTATTGGCCATCAAAAAAATGTGGTGTCATTGATATTGTTTTTGTGTGACTGTTCATGCCGCACTACCATTATTCAAAAATCGATTAATTAATTTTTAGAGCAAATACTCTAATTAGTCAAGTGACTTTGTGTGTTAGCCTGCTAATGCACGAACTGAATGGTTATTTTAGGATGTCCCAAACCAAAACCTTAAAAACTAAAGAGCGTATCTTGCAGCTCAGTTTGCAGCTGTTCAATGAACGTGGCGAACGCTCTGTGACCACCAATCATATTGCGGCTGAACTCGGGATGAGCCCTGGTAACCTGTATTATCATTTCCGTAATAAGAATGAAATTATTAAAGAACTGATGGAGGAGTACCAGCAGCAAACTCTGGAAATGCTGGCGCTGCCGGATGATCGTGCTCTGGATGCCAATGACAAGATTCATTATTTTCAGGTACTGAGCAGTCAGCTGTGGGCTTATCGTTTCCTGCATCGCGATGTCTATCATCTGGTCGAAAATAACGAAGATTTCCGCAAGATGTATCCACGCTTTGCCGGCGAGGTGATGCAGCAAGGTCAGAAAATCTATAAGGCTTTTGTGAATGCTGGCTTGATGGACATGACCGATTCAGAAATTGAAGCACTGATCATTAACCTGTGGATTGTACTGACCAACTGGACCAACTTCCTATATATGTCAGGTCATCTGACCGATTCCAATACGCTGGAAGAAAAATGGGTCTGGCAGGCACTCCGTCAAATGGTAAGGTTTGCTAAATAGCCTAGGTTCTTCGGAACTTTTTGCCAGCCTGTCATCTGCAAAAAACACAGAAGTCGAGTCGCCTATTCAGAATATCTCGGAAACGCGCTAGAATACTCGGCTTATTTTTTAATTTAACTGATTAGTGACTTAAACCAACATGAATATGACGACTGCTAACACCGCACGTTTATTGATTTCAAGGTGCCAATATTACTGCGCTTGACCAATATGCGACAGCAGCGCAGGGCGGCCGTTACTTCATGCGCGTTGAATTTGAACTGGATCATCTGCAAAGCCGTAAAGAAAGCATTACCCAGACTTTTGCGGTAAATGTCGCAGAGCGTTATGGCATGCAATGGCGTCTGGCTCTGGTCAGCGATGTGAAGAAAGTCGGTATTTTGGTGTCTAAGGTCGATCATGCCTTGCTTGAGCTGTTATGGCGTCATGCCCGTGGTGGGTTGCCATGTGAAATTACCAAGGTGGTATCGAATCACGAGACTTTACGCGAAGCGGTTGAAAACTTTGGGATTCCATTTGAAGTGGTGCCGGTGACCAAAGACAACAAGCCTGAAGCCTATGCAGAAATTGACCAGTTAATGCAGGGCAATGACCTGTTGGTATTGGCACGTTATATGCAGATTCTAGATGAAGAATTTGTAAGTAAGTGGGAAATGAAAGTGATCAATATTCACCATTCATTCCTGCCCGCATTTGTCGGTGCAAATCCGTATAAACAGGCGCATGAAAAAGGTGTCAAGCTGATCGGTGCGACTGCACACTATGTCACTGCCGATCTGGATCAGGGCCCGATCATCGAGCAGGACGTAGAACGTGTCAATCATGACTTTACCGTTGAACAGTTGCGTGAACTCGGTCAGGATGTAGAACGTAATGTACTGGCACGTGCAGTGAAATGGCATCTAGAAGACCGTATTATTGTCGATGGCAATAAAACTGTGGTGTTCCAATAAAACTTGCATCCCTATTTAAAAAGGCATACTTTTAGTGTGCCTTTTTTGTTTTGATGCAAAAAAAGTCAGTGAAAGGCATGATTAGTAGTTGCAAATGAAAACACTTCTCATTTATTATTGGCGTACTTTAATTGTGCTAACCGATGAGCTTGATTGTTTGTTTCACATCATCTCCTCAAGGTAATAGATTTAATGAGTCAAGTTGCTGCTCCCATGCCACCTACACCGCCCAACAAGATGAAAAAGAAAGTCATCTCGATTCTGGCGGCCGTGTTCGTCGGACATGTGGGCCTATTGTGGGCAGTGAGCCAGATGGACGCACCGGAGCTCAAGCCTGTAGAGAAAGAGCCGCTTAAAGTGCGCTTTGTAAAATTGCAGGAAGCACCCAAACCTTTACCGCCAAAGCCGAAGGCCGAGCCACAAAAAGAGCCGCCTAAGCCCAAAGAAGTCAAAATTGTAGATAAACCACTGCCACCACCACCGAAAAAAGTTGAAAAAATAGAACAGGTGAAGAAGGCAGAAGCACCTAAAGTCGTGAAAGCACCACCCGTTGAAGCTAAACCAACCCCAAGTCCGGTGGTACCGACAGTGGTCACCGAAACCAAAGTGCAACCGGCACCAGCTCCAGTCGCGCCACCTGCGCCTGTAGCACCGCCAGCACCTGCTGCGCCGCCATCACCAAAAAGTGTCTCGATTGGGGGTGGAGTGAGCTGGCAGCGCGCACCGAAAGTTTCCTTGTCTTCAGGTGAGTTAAGAGCGACTTGTTCGATGGTAGTCGATGTGGCGGCAAATGAGCAGGGTAAAGTGGTTTCTGCGACTGCACGTAATTCGGATTGTAGCTCGGCAGTGAACCGTAAAGTTGAAGCAGCGGTACGCCGCGCGCAACTAACCAAATATGTGGAAAATGGTGTGGCTTATCCAACCCGGGTTGAGCAGCCTTTCGATTTTCAAATTACCAAATAACGGCTAACCCATTAGGAGTTCGAAGATGAACTTTTCAGTTTATTGGCAACACGCTGATGCAGTCAGTAAAACGCTGTACTTCGTGTTATTGGCAATGTCGATTGCGACATGGACCATTTTTGTGCTGCGTTTATGGGCACTCGCCAGCTTAAACAAGTTGCTTATACCCAGCTGTCTCAAGCATTGGAGCAACTGAAAACCAAATTGGCTCCTTTGGGCTTTGAACAGCGTAAGGCAGTGGCAGAACAGGCATTGTTACGTCAGATTTCAGCCGAAAAAGCCAATGCTGAAAAAGGGGTATCCGTCCTCGGTACGATTGCTTCGATTTCACCATTTGTCGGTTTGTTTGGTACCGTGTGGGGTATTTTCCATGCGCTGGTTGCAGTGGGTAAAAGCGGTCAGGCTGGTCTGGCACAAGTGGCAACCCCAGTCGGTGAAGCCTTGATCATGACGGGTCTAGGCTTGGCCGTCGCGATTCCTGCGGTACTGGCTTATAACATCTGTGTGCGTTTCAATCGTGGTTTGGCGCATGAGTTACAAGATCAGGCACATGGCTTGTTGATTGACACCATGTTGCAACAGGAATCTGCTGCAAAAAAGTCTGATGAAAAAGTAACACAACAGAGTTTAGTGGGAGGTCAAGCTTAATGGCTTTTCAACTGGGTGAAGACAACGATGTAGGTATGAATGAGATGAACCTCATTCCCCTCATCGACATTATGTTGGTATTGATGATCATCTTCTTGGTGACAGCGACCGTTGCGAACCCATCAATTCCATTAACCTTGCCACAAACCACTGCGGAGATTATTGATCTGCCGCCTGAAAATGTCACAATCAGCATCAATGCGGAAGGTGAGATTGCCTGGAATGGCAATGTCCTGACCCTAGACGAATTGCAGACCCGTTTTAATGAAGCAGGTCAGACTGAACGTCAGCCGACGATTGTGCTGAAAGCAGATAAAGAATCCCGTTATGACACGGTAGCTCAAGTCATGTCGCGTGCGAGTGGAGCCGGACTCAGCGATATTGCCTTTGCAACCGATAACTAAGATTCAGCTAACGAAAAAAAGCGACTGATTTCAGTCGCTTTTTTTATCCCCATTTTTTATGCAAATTAATGGGTTTTTAACAAAGTCATAAATTTACTGCGTAATTTATTCAGTTTTGGCGGAATGGCAAAATTGCAGTAACCTTGGTTTGGGTTTTTCGCAAAGAAATTTTGGTGATATTCCTCAGCAGGATAGAAGGTCGGCATCGGGCTGAGTTCAGTCACAATATTCAGGCCTTCATTTTTTAAAGCATCCATGGCTGCTTCTGCCTGAGTTTTTTGTTCAGCATTCAGATAATAAATCACGGAACGATATTGGGTGCCGACGTCATTGCCCTGACGGTTCAAAGTGGTTGGATCATGCGTCGCAAAAAACACCTCAAGGAGCTGGGCATAGCTGATCTGGTTTTCGTCGAAATCAACCAGAATAACTTCAGCATGGCCGGTTTCACCGCCGCATACGGCCTCATAATTTGGCTCAGTGGTATGACCGCCGGCATAGCCACTCAGGACTTGCTGAACGCCCTGAATTTGTAAAAATACCGCTTCGGTACACCAAAAGCATCCACCACCAAAAAGTGCTTGTTGCATGGCTGATTCCTCATTCGATTGAACTGGGCTGATGGTTAAATCCTGGCCCATCAGTATGAAAGATAAAAAAAGCTGAATTAACACATTACCATGACGATCCAATAGTTTTAGGGTTTTACCAAATACCTGATAATGCGTCACCTTGGCTAAAGCTTCATTAAATTTTTGATCAAGCTGATCATTATGCATACAGGCCATGCGTGTTGTTGCCATCTGGCTTAAATTCAAAGTATCTTTGCCCGCCGTATAGCTGCCCATGATCCGGTTACAACCATCTGAACCGGAAACACGCTGGGTGCTGGTATCAAATTGCAGACTTGGAAGATGAGGTGCAGTAGCTGCGGTCTTGATTTCAGTATTGCCAATCTGTGTGGCAATCCAGGTGCGATTTTGCAAAAGTTGTAAATGATTCGTGGTTTGTGTGGTGGCGGTATTCGGCACGGTTTCGCAGCCCATCACAGCCAATACCGAACCCAATAGGGCGATTGCAGTTAATTTTTTTAGCATGAAAGATACTCTGATTATTGACTAGCTATTTGTATATAAACAAAAAAATGA